>Ga0066606_10002753_pt1 | contig 10127 bp, 10 predicted proteins | sample SaaInlV_DNA_100m_FD_60386 | JGI IMG/M metagenome (GOLD analysis project Ga0066606, IMG submission 60386) | Marine microbial communities from expanding oxygen minimum zones in the Saanich Inlet - SI075_LV_DNA_100m | ecosystem: Environmental > Aquatic > Marine > Unclassified | place: British... | reverse complement strand
AGTTTTTTTTCAGAGCTTCAGAGATTAATATTAAATCAATCCTCATTCCCATCTTTCTTCTATAAGCGGCTGCACGATAATCCCACCAGCTAAACAAATCCTCCTCCTGATCAAATAATCTAAAACTATCAATAAAACCTATTTGCTCTATTTTTTTAAACCATGCTCTTTCCGTATCGCTACATAAAACCTTTCCTTTCCATGCTTCAGGATCATGAACATCTTGATTTTTGGGCGCTATATTGAAGTCACCCAAAACAATGATTTTTTGATCGGTTTTTATTAAATCTGTTAGATAATCATGTAAGTGTTTTAGCCACTTCATTTTATATTCAAACTTCTCAGAACCCACACTTTGACCATTTGGAATGTACACATCGATAATTGTAATGTCTTTGTATATGCCTGATATCACCCTGGTTTGTTCATCTGTAAAACCATCGATACCTTTTTTACAGACTTTGGGTTTTTCTTTAGACAATAAAGCAACACCATTATATGATTTTTGACCATAAATATTAGCCTGATAACCCAAGGAAGCAAACACATCAAAAGGAAACATCTCATCCATAACTTTAGTTTCTTGAAGCGCCAATACATCAGGCTGATTGGACTCTATCCAAGTAGTAACATGCTCTATTCGAGCCCTAATACCATTAACATTCCAACTGGCTATCTTCATAAGTTTGTTTTTTTATTTATATAATATCTAATGCTGTACAAAAATAATTTAAATAGATACATTAATTTTAAAACCAACCAATCAACTAACAATAAAATATGAAAACTAAAATACACGTTCATGCTGAAATTTTTGGCAAGCCTGATTGTATGCATTGTGAAAAGGCGAAATTTTTGTGCAATCAACGAGGAATCAAATATTCTTATAAAGAATTAAACACAGATTTTGATTTTGATTTTATAAAAAAATCTTTTCCTCATGCGAAAACCTTTCCCCAAATACTTGTAGATGGGATACATGTTGGTGGCTATGATGATTTAACGAAGTATTTAGAGGAGTAACATAGATGAAGCACATAATAATCATTCTATTCTTTGTGTTAGTAAACAATACTGTTTTTGCAGAAGACAGCCTAATGAGTAAAAAAGAATGCGAAGAAACAAAGAGCGGTATTCGAGATGTATTAGGCATAGCGGACTATCTTTTTAAAGAAAATGAAAAAAATAATAGTCTTAAACAATCAGAAGAAAAAAGAAAACTTAAAGAAGAAGAGCTTTTGGGGGGCGCTATAGCTTTTTCTCAAATTGCGGCAAATTACTCTATCGTTTACGATGTTTGGTGCAAAGATTAATTCTCAGTTTCTTTCTGTAGCCTTAAAATAATCTCTTCGGTTTCAGGGCGAACGCCACGCCAAATTGAGAAAGATTCAGCTGCCTGTTCAACAAGCATTCCCCAACCTTGTATACATACAGAGGGGTTAAATTTTTTTGCCCAGCGAAGAAAAAAGGTATCACCATAGGTGTAACCCATGTCATAACAAATAGAATTATTTAGCACATCTGGGTTTATTAGTGGCACCTCATTATTAAGGTTTGCTGAAGTCGCGTTGATTACTATATCGTAATCATTTTTAAGGCTTGGGCCATCCAATACATTAATATCTCTAAGGTGAATGAAGTCTTCTCGCATTTGTATAGCTTTTTCATTTGTTCTATTGCAGAGCGTTAACCCAGCTACTTCTTGTTGGTGCAGTGATGGAATCACACTCCTTGCAGCACCACCAGAACCAAGCATTAAAACTTCTTTTCCTTGTAAATATACACCGTTGTTTTCTAGATCTTTTAGTAGCCCTAACCCATCAGTGCTTTCACCATATATTCTCCCGTCTTCTGAAAAACTAAGGGTATTTACCGCTCGACAATTTTCTGCAGATTGCCCACAAGAATCTGATAATGTAAAAGCAGCCTCTTTAAATGGAAGCGTTATGTTAAGGCCTTTCCCTCCTTTGGTAAAAAAACTCTCTACTGTTTGTTTGAAAGTTTCCACAGTAGACTCTATCTTTGTATAGGTAATTTGATGGCCAAGCTGCTCGGCAAAGAGGTGGTGTATTTTAGGAGACCTGCTGTGGCTAATTGGATTTCCTATTACACCATATATGTCCATGCTAAACCTTTTTAAACGCTATCTTTATTATAGTCGTTATCTACGACCGTATGCTTTTACCAGAGACAAGATCTATAATTGTTGAGGGTTTTTTATGTTCTCCACAAGGCTCATCTATAATATAATCTACCATAGGGCCCATCTTTTCTCTTACGATTTTATACTCATTGATTGTAGGGTCTCCATGAAAATTAGCACTAGTAGAGACGAGAGGGCTCCCTAATAAATCAGTGAGAGAATTAATATAAGGCGTGCTTGATTTTCTGAAAGCTATGGAAGAGTGTTTTCCGGTTATCCATTTTGGCGCTTGCTTGCTTGCTGGTATAAGATAGGTTGTCGGTCTTTTTGTTAAGCTATTAATTTGTTTTATTTGATCTTTGTTAACAATAGTCCAGTCTTTTATATGGTCTAAATTTCCGCCTAATAGAATGAGACCTAAATCAATAGATCTTGCTTTAATTGTAAGTATTTTATTAACAGAAGATTCAATTCTTGGATCACAACCTAACCCAAAAACAGATTCTGTTGGGTAGACAATAATTCCACCATGAATTAATAGCTGGTGTATTTCTTGAATGGTTTTTATTTTTTCTTTTTCCTTTTCTTCTTTTTAGGAGCAGCCTCTAGCAAAGCAAGACATTCTTCTAGCTCAAGACTTTCAGGCTCTGTTCCTTTTGGGACAGAGACATTCTTTGAGCCATTTGTTATGTATGGCCCCCAGCGACCTGCCACGATTTTAACCTTGCTATCATCAAAGGTTTTTAAACTGCCCGAGCCTTTGCTGCCAGCAATATTTTCAAGCGCCTCTTCTAAGCTTATATTAAATGGGTCAATACCTTTTCTGGCTCTAAAATTTCTTGATCCTTTTTTGAAATAAGGACCATACGGACCTATGGTGATTAATATAGGCTCTGCTGATTCTGGATCTTTTCCGATTTCTCTAGGCAGAGCTAGGTAGTCAAGAGCTCTTTCTAAGGTGATATTGGAAATATCATCAGTCGGAAGAACGCCAACATACCTTGGTTTGTTCCCATTCTCAGTTGTTCCTAGTTGGATGGTGGGGCCATATCGGGCAACCCGAGCAATTATTGGTTCGTTGGTTTCAGGGTGGTGTCCTAAAATATTATCTTCAGGCTTTTTAAATAATTCACACGCCTCTTCGAGAGTGATTGCAAAAAGAGATTGGCTTTCTTTCAGGCTTGCCCATTGCAGCTTTTCTTCAATATCTATGTCGCCTAATTGTACAGCAGGACCATTTTTTGTCATTCTTGCAAAAATAGGCTTTCCAGAATCTGGGTCTTCTCCTAATAGGCGCTGCGGATTTACATCCCTTCTTGTAACTTTTTCTCCAGTTTGTGAGACACCTGTCTCTAGAGGACTCCAAAACTGATCCAACACTTCTTTTTTGCTTTTTTGGCCATTAGATATGGCATCTAAATCATTTTCCATCATGGATGTAAATTCATCACTAATGTAATTAGAAAAATTTTCATTCAAAAAATTACTCACTAGTCTACCCATATCCGAGGGCGCATAACGCTTTTGTTTTAGAGTAATGTATTGTCTATCTGTGAGTCGGGATAAAATATCCGCATATGTTGAAGGTCGGCCTATGCCTTTTTCTTCTAATGTTTTAATCATACTTGCATCATTATATCGGGGAGGAGGCTCTGTAAAATGTTGTTCTTTAATCAGCCCAACGAAATCCATAATTTCTCCTTCAGAAAGTTTTGGTGCGGGGTTATTTTTTACCTCTTCTTTTGTTGCCTTAAGATAGCCATCAAAAACAAGCTCTTGGTCTGAGAAGGTGAAAACAGCTAGATCTTCATTGGCTTTAGGTTTGAACTCAATAGATGTTCTTTCAAATACAGCGCTTTTCATTTGCGAAGCAATGGTTCTTTCCCAGATTAATGAATACAGTTTTATCTCATCATCATTGAGTTGAGATTTGATTTCGTCTGGCATGATGTTGATGTCAACCGGAACAATAGCGCCATGCGCTTCTTGTATGTTTTTAGCTTCTTTCTTGTTTCGAAAGTTTCTTTTTTCTAAATAGTTTTCACCATAAAGGCTAGAAATTTTAGAATAAATACTCGGAAGTTTACCTTGGTCTATTTCAATAGAGTCAGTTCTGATATATGTGATAAGGCCTCCACCATCTCTTGCGTATAACGATTGAGCTATTTGCATTGTTCTTTTTGGGGTGAATCCAAACTTGTTGGAGGCTTGTTGTTGTAATACAGAGGTTCTGAAGGGAGATTTAGGGTTTTGTGTTCTGGGTTTTTTTGTTATTAAACTTGCCAGCATACCATCAGCGCACCCCTCTTCTAATTGCTTACTGACGCTTTCTACAATATTGCTGCTTGAGAAAGTAAATTTTTTAACAGCCTCACCTTGAAACGATGCTAATTTGACCTGAAACAAAGAATCCTGTTTTATTTCTGCATCAATGCTCCAGTATTCTTGTGGATTAAAGACTTCAATTTCTTTCTCTCTTTCAACAATCAACCTTAAAGCTGGGCTTTGAACTCTTCCAGCAGAATGGTTGTTGCTTGGAAATAATCGCCATAATAGAGGCGATAAAGTAAAGCCAAAATGTCTATCTAAAGCGCGTCTTGTCTCTTGTGACAAAACCATGTCCATAGCAATCTCTCCAGGAGATTGCATAGCTTTTTTTACAGCCTCTTTGCTAATTTCATAAAAAACAGCTCTTTTGATGCTTTTTCCTGCTATTTTTTTTTGGTGTTTTGTTTCTAAAATGTCTGCAACATGCCAAGCGATAGCCTCACCTTCTCTGTCAGGGTCAGTTGCCAAGACTATGGTGTCACAGGTTTTAGCTGATGCAGTTATTTTTTTAATTGCGTCTTCTTTTCCCGGACTAATGATGTAAGTCATTTCATAATTGTTGCTGGGATCGATGGCATCTTTTTTTGGTAACTCCCTTATATGACCAATGGTGGGTAATACCTCATAACCATCACCAAGGTATTTACCAATTGTTTTAGCCTTTGCTGGCGATTCCACTATAACAAGTGTTTTCATTATTTTTTATCCCAAAAATTAAGCCGCGTCATGCGCGGCAGTGATTATATGACTAAAGTACTCTTTAGTTCAATATTATTGGTTTATCCCAAGGTTCTTCGCCATCAACACTGTGAAGTTTTACATCGATAGAAGGTTCTTGAAACAACATCAAAATACTTAATGCCTTAACCACCTCTATGTCCATTGGCTCAAAACCAATAGAGGTTAGTTTGTCTATTAATAGCTCTCTTTTTAAAGGGGGCAACAAGCCAAATTTTTCCAATCTTAATATATAATTTTGGCACTCTTCATCCAAAAGATTTTTTTCTTCATCGCTAAGGACTCTGATTGATTTTAATCCTGGTTGTGCAATAGATATATTGGAGGAAGACTCTTTAAAAATTCCCACCCAATCTAATGCATGTTCAATAGCGTCTTCTCTAAATCCTGCAACTTTTAGCTGGTTTCTTATCTCAAAATCATCATCTTCTTCAAAATCATTGTCTTCAGAATAATATTCAAAAAGATAAAGGAGCACATCTAGAAAGGCTTCTTTTAATTTGTGATTCATATTAAATGCATATGTTGTTTAATAAACTGAGGATGAACCAAAAAAACTACGAGGTCAATTCTTTTTAATTTATTTCATTTGGACAGAGACTTTTGGAAAAAAACAACAACATCGTGATAATATAAATTTCCACATTTTTAAAGATTGAACAAGGATTAGAATTGGATACAAAGTTAGAAATATTAGAGTTTCCCGATAAGAGACTAAGAAAAATCTCCCTGCCCGTTGAAACCTTCAATGATGAATTAAGGCAGTTAGCAGAAGATATGTTATTAACAATGTATCAGTCCATGGGCATTGGATTGGCAGCGCCACAGGTAAACCATCAGATTAGACTTATTGTTATTGATATTTCGGAGAATAGAAATGAGCCGATGATCTTTATTAATCCTGAAATTGAGAAATCAAATGGAAAAGTTGAAAGCAGCGAAGGCTGTTTGTCTGTACCTGATATCAAAACTGAAGTTAACAGGTTTGAATCTATAGACATAAAAGCAAGAACACTAGAAGGAGAGGAGGTTTATATGAAAGCAGACGGCCTTCTTTCAATATGCATTCAACATGAAATAGATCACTTAGATGGCAAGCTTTTTATTGATTATGTCTCTGAAATAAAACTTGAAAGGCTCAGAAAAAAAATAATGAAAGAAAAAAAAGCATTAAATTATGAGGTGCAAAAAAAATCTGAACGTCTCATATAAAAAAATTGTCCAAACATGAAACAACCACTAAAAATCATATTTGCTGGCTCATCCTCCTTCTCGAAAGAACCATTAAAGGCGCTTTATGATATGGACTATGAAATAGTGGGAGTGCTTACTCAACCAGATAAAAAACAAGGCAGGGGGCAAAAAAGAGGAGCCAATCCAATAAAAGCCTTAGCTATTGACTTTGGTTTAAAGATTTTAGACATGCCTGATCTAAAAACTGATAGCGCTTTTCTGGAAATACAAGAACTAAACCCTGATGTAATTTTAACAGCTTCTTATGGGAACTTTATACCACAACAAATTTTAAATTTGGCAACCATTGATACACTCAATATTCACCCCTCACTACTGCCTCAATGGAGAGGAGCAACTCCTATACAAGCTTCAATTTTAAATGGAGATACAGAAACAGGCGTATCTTTAATTAGAATGACAAGTGAGCTTGATGCTGGCCCAGTATTCACATCAGAAGTAATTAATGTTGATGAGCAGGAAACCCATCAGACGTTATCCATTAAACTTTCCTTGCTCTCTGCCACAATGATTAAAGAGAGCCTAAAAAAAATCCTATCAGGAAAAATAGAGCCCAAAGAACAAAAAGAGGAGGAAGCTACTTTTTGTAAAAAAATTAGCAAGGCGGATGGAGAGATTAGCTGGCATAAATCAGCAAAAGCAATCAATAGATCTATAAAAGCATATAATCCATGGCCAATTGCTTATACCTATATTGATAACAAGTATTTAAGGCTATGGGACTCAGCAATAGATAATAGTGGGCCTCAATCAGGGAGGCCTGGCGAAGTTATTGCATTGCAAAGTGACGGTGTTTTAATACAAACAGGCTCTGGAAGCTTGATTATAAAAAGCTTACAACTTGAAGGCAGAAAACAAATAAATGCTTTAGATTTTATTAAAGGATTTCCCATGATGGGTAAAGTCTTGGGTTTAAAACAATGACAAAAAAACAAACGTTAATATTGTTCTTTCTTGTGACTATGTTTGTGGGAAAGACTTATGCACAAGATAGTAATAATTATGGCGAATCCTACCTTGAGCAAGGCGTTTATTATTCAAACATTAGGCTGCCTATTAGTTTTAGAGAAGACCAAGTTGAGGCTCTGAATTCAGGGCTAACTTTTGAAATAGACTTGAGGTTTTCAATAGTTAATATCAGGTCTTGGAGGCTTGATAGAACTATTGGTGAAGTAGATCAGAAATATCTAGTTCGATACAATGCATTTACTAGAAGATACTCACTTCTAAACAGCATTACAGGAAGAGAACTATCTTCTTCCAGCTTAAATGAAATCGAGCTTGAAATTAGCAATATCGAGCAACTGCCATTGATAGATGATTCTTTAATTAATATTGATGAGAGCTATAAAGTGTTCTTGGTGACTTATGTAAGAGCTCAAAATATCCCAAGGTGGATGCAGAGCTTAACCTTTTGGAGAGAAAATGTAGACACAGAAATGGAGACGGTGGAATGGAAGCTATTCGAATAAAATCCAATTCAGCAAAAAAAATAATTTTTCTCCTCATTATTCTGAGTATTAGCTCTTTGCTCGCATTAATGTTTGCAGCAGACAATCCAAACGAGTTTAATCGCATGCAATTACCTTTGCTTGTAATAAATGGCCTATCTTTATTGGTTTTGTTTGGAGTTGTCACTCTTAGTGTTAAAAAAATACTAATGGATTACAAGAAAAGTAAGTTGGGGGCAAGACTCAGAGCTAGAATGGCTCTAGCATTCAGTGGTCTTTCAGTTTTGCCTGTTTTGCTTGTGTTTATTTTTGCCACTGATTTTATGAACAAGGGGTTAGACATATGGTTTGATGCTGATGTTGAGGGTGGGCTTAGGAATGCACTGCTTCTTGGTCGATCCGCTATGGACGACCAAGAACAAAAAAGAGTATTTGATACCGCTAATATTGCACTGTCTTTAAATGGCATTGAGGACATTGATGAACAACTCAATAGATCTAGAGAAGCAATTTCTGCAAAACAACTGTTGCTATTGGATCAAAACCTACAAGTTATTGCTTTTAGTACGGAAACAATCGGATTGTTTGCGCCACAACTACCATCTCTGGTTGAAATCAATATAGCTCAAACACAACAATCATGGAGCAGTTTAGACTCCTCTTCATCGGATGGATATACAATAAGAGTGCTTATACCCATTCTGAATTTTGCATCTAATCAAACTCCGCTATACCTTCAAGGAATATATGCAGTAGATCCCAGACTGAGCATGATGGCAGACTCTGTTGAGGAAACCTATGCAAGATATGGGCGGATGAGTTTTTTAAAAATACCAATACAATACAGCTATATTTTAACTTTGTTATTAGTTGTTATGCTTGCCTTGTTGTTGGCAATTTATGGAGCTATAGAATTTGCGGACAGGCTGGTGAGACCAATTGAAGCGCTCGAAAAAAAAACCAGATCAACATCAGAGTCTAACTTAATGTTCAATCTTCCTAGATCAGACAGTGATGAAATTAGTGCATTGGTCGAGTCATTTATTAAAGCTGAGAAGGAGGCTGCCTGGAGTGATGTTGCTAGAAGAATGGCGCATGAAATCAATAACCCACTTACCCCAATCCAACTTTCAGCTGAACGCATAAAAAAAAGATATGCATCTGCCTTCAAGGAAGAAGAGCTTGATTTCTTAAATAAATCAACAGATACGATTGTAAATCAGGTAGAGGTATTGAGAGATATGGTTTCAGCATTTGGTAATTTTGCAAAACAACCACAGTTAAGCTTTGAAGTTTTGGACCTGTCACAATTGATTGATGAATCATTAGATTTTTTGAGTAGAGATAATGATTTATATGAGGTAGTAGTTGAGCATAAAGGCGATGCTTCCATAGAAGCTGACATTAAACGTATCAGACAGGTGTTGAATAATGTTTTCACTAATACGATAGATGCTTTGCAAAAGGAAAATAACCCAGTAATAACAGTTAAAACTGAACCTGTCATACATCAATCCACTGCCTATGTAGTTATGGAAGTGAAAGACAATGGACATGGGTTTGATAGTGATCTTTTAGACTCTGCATTTGAGCCATATACAACTACAAAAAATAAAGGAACAGGATTGGGCTTGCCTATAGTTAAAAAAATCATAGAAGAGCATAAAGGATTAATTTCAATTAAAAACAACAAAGAAAAAGGAGCGACTTTAAAAATCTTTTTTCTCAAAAAACAATAAAAAAAAAGAAGGAATCAATGAGCATAGAAAAAAAACATATTTTGATAATTGATGATGAGTTGGAGATAAGAACTGTTATACAGGAGATTCTCTCAGAAGAAGGATATTCAACCGAGATAGCTGAATCAGCTTTGGAGGCTGAAACGAAGATTACAAATAGAATGCCTGACTTAGTTTTTTTAGATATATGGATGCCTGATATAGATGGCATTTCTTTGTTAAAAAAGTGGTCACAAGAGAACACAATGACCTCTCCTGTAATTATGATATCTGGGCATGCCACTATAGAAACAGCAATAGAGGCTACAAAACTAGGAGCTGTTGATTTTATAGAAAAACCTATCTCTATGGAGAAGTTGTTTAATGCTTTAAATGGAGCCTTTAGCTTTACAGAATCTATAGAAAATGAAGATATATTGTCTTATATTTTAAGAAAAAGTAAAACAATGTCTGATATTTTTCACGCTACACTTG
>Ga0066606_10002715_pt1 | contig 10219 bp, 6 predicted proteins | sample SaaInlV_DNA_100m_FD_60386 | JGI IMG/M metagenome (GOLD analysis project Ga0066606, IMG submission 60386) | Marine microbial communities from expanding oxygen minimum zones in the Saanich Inlet - SI075_LV_DNA_100m | ecosystem: Environmental > Aquatic > Marine > Unclassified | place: British... | reverse complement strand
GTTCCGTGGTATAATGGCTTTCAGACATGGACAAAATTGGCATTATTGGTGGCAGTGGGTTGTATGAAATTGAAGGATTAACTGCTCAGGAATGGGCCCCCGTGGAAACCCCTTTCGGGGCTCCCTCGGACGAGTTTCTGACAGGTCAACTCATCGGCAGGGATGTTGTCTTTCTTCCGAGACATGGCCGTGGGCATCGACTCATGCCAAGCGAACTCAATCACCGCGCCAATATTTGGGCGATGAAACATCTAGGGGTCTCATGGATAATCAGTGCGAGCGCCGTCGGTTCACTGCAACCGCAATACGCGCCTTGCAATATCGTCTTGATCGATCAATTCATCGACAACACCAAGCAGTCAACAACACACACTTTTTTCGGGGATGGGATCGTGGGGCATGTTGCTTTCGCCGACCCAATTTGCGAGGAGCTGCGAAGGGTGCTCTTGTCTGCCGCCGTTGAGACAGGGGTCAAGACGCACGATCGAGGAACCTATGTCAACATGGAGGGACCTGCGTTCAGTACGCGGGCAGAGTCACTGCGAAATCAAAAAATGGGATTCGATGTGATTGGCATGACCAACTTGGGGGAAGCTAGATGTGCGCGCGAAGCTGAAATCTCCTATGCCACGCTTGCCCTGGTGACTGACTACGATTGCTGGAAAGTGGAGGAGGAACCGGTCTCGGTGAAAACAGTTATTGCAAATCTCCAAAAGAACACGACCTCCGCAAAAGAGATCATTCGCAAAGCAATATCAGAGATCCCTACCTCCCCAGCTTGGCCAAGCCAAAAGTCACTGGATCATGCCATTATGACCACAATGAGCGATTGGCCAAGCGAGACGCTTGAGAGCCTAAGGCCCATTATTGGCCGGTTCCTTTAGCTGAAATGTTCCACGTGGAACACTCGGCTGTCCGTGACTCAGTACCCAGGAGATGAATCATTTTCCCCTCTACAGTAAGAAAAATAAGCTTAATCCCGCAAGCGCGACGGACAATAAAAAGGCAACATTTACGAATTAAAGCAAGTTATGGTTAATCATGCGCCCTTTGAATCTTTTTATTCCTAAAAGTTAGCGAAGCCGGATTGAAATGAAAAGTGAGGCAATGATGCAGTAATCTTCAATTACAAGAATTGTCCTGATCATTTCCAATTAATTTTCTTGGCTGCTCTGTGTCAAAAATGAAAGGTGTAAAAAATGAGAAGCCCGGTGGTGATCAATAATGTACCAATGAACCATTGCTAAATTAGGTGTGTCTTCAGCATGGGAAAACCTTATCTTACTTTTGTTTTAATGTGTTAGGGAGGCTTGATACCGGTCCGCTCTTATCGAAACTCACTCTTCCTCGTTTGATCCACACCATCAACAAACTTATATCCGTAGGATTGATCCCCGAGATTCTTGAGGCTAAGCCTAAAGTGGCAGGCTGTATTTCCTTCAGTTTCTGACGAGATTCATTTCGCAAACCGGATATACGATCATAATCCAGCCATATTGGGATTTGTCTGGATTCCATCTTTTGGAATTTCTCGATCTCGGTTTCTTGGCGCTCAATGTATCCTGCGTATTTGACCGTAATCTCCACCTGTTCGGCCACCTCCGGAGAAACGCCGCCGCTTGGCTGCGGCAACTTTGCATGCGTGAAATCATTCCGCTTGAGTAACTGCTCCAATGAGGAACTATCCTGCCTGGTAGTCTGGATGCGCTCCAACTCAATTTCAAACTGTGCTTTTTTGGCCCGAAAAATCTCATGTTGTCGATCTGACAATAATCCAATCTCCCGGCTAACCTCACATAAACGAAGATCTGCATTATCCTGCCTGAGCAATAATCGATACTCCGCCCGAGAGGTAAACATGCGATATGGCTCTGCTGTTCCCTTTGTGATCAGGTCATCAATCAAGACTCCGATATAGGCCTCATTGCGTTGCAGAACTAAGCTCTTCTTGCCTTGAACTTTTAAAGAGGCGTTGATGCCGGCCATTAATCCCTGTGCCCCAGCCTCCTCATACCCGGAGGTTCCGTTGATTTGACCTGCTAGAAAAAGGTTCTCACAAGGTTTAGTTTCAAGTGTTGCTCTTAACTGAGTTGGAAATGCAAAATCGTATTCAACTGCATAGGCTGGTCGAAGGATTTCTGCGTTTTCACAACCAAAGATGGTTCGAACCATGTCGTATTGGACATCGAACGGAAGGCAGGTTGAAAATCCGTTTACATAGATTTCATCAGTTGAAATCCCTTCTGGTTCTAAAAAAATTTGATGTCTTTCTTTATCCGCAAAACGGACAATTTTATCCTCAATGGAAGGGCAATACCGTGGGCCAACCCCTTCAATATCACCAGAATACATCGGGGATTTATGAAGGTTTTTTCGTATGATTTCAGCGGTTTTATCAGTTGTATAAGTGATAAAACAGGGCAATTGCCCGTTTATTCGATCCAAAATAGAACCTGGTGGGTACTTCCCCTCAGAACAGCCAATGTCACTTGGGGTGACGCCAGATTGTTCCACGTGGAACAAATCTTCCTTCCAGAAGCTGAAGTAGGAAACGGATTCATCGCCGGGTTGTTTTTCTGTTTTTTTAAAATCGATGGATCTCTTTAGAAGTCGGGGAGGAGTTCCAGTCTTCAGTCTACCCAACTCCAATCCCACCGAACGTAGGGAATCAGAAAACCCTCCAACTGAATTTTCCCCCGCTCGACCGCCTTTCTGCTTGTTCCCCCCTACATGCATCAATCCTTTCAGGAACGTGCCTGTTGTGATCACAACCGTAACCGACTCGTATCGAACCTCCATGGTCGTCTCGACCCCTATAACTTTCCCTGACTGATGAAGCAGTTGGGCGACCTGCCCCTGAAAAATATCCAAGTTGGGCTGGCGCTCACAAATCCACTTCATCCTAAACTGATAAGCTTTTTTGTCGCACTGAGCCCGTGGTGCCCGCACAGCCGGGCCTCTCTTGGTGTTGAGCATTCGGAACTGAAGTCCGGTCATGTCGGTGCACTTGCCCATCTCTCCACCAAACGCATCAATTTCCCGTGCGAGATGCCCCTTGGCCAACCCTCCAATCGCCGGGTTGCAGGACATCTGCCCGATGGTGTCTGCGTTCATCGTCAGCATGAGCGTTTGGCATCCCATCCGCGCTGAAGCCAAGGCCGCCTCAATCCCGGCATGGCCTGCGCCTACAACAATCACGTCATATTTCTTAGGATAAAGAAACATGGATTACTGACTTTGAAAGGTAATTTTATTTAATGCCCCGGAGCCGATTTTTTTTACTCCCCTATTCTCATTTGCAGAGAGATGCTGGCAAATCAGAAACACCGTCTCCTTGCTTTCTGAATCCTTAATGGCGTCCGCAATTTCATCTACTGAATGAGCTGAATCACTGTTTTCACTAAGGAAATCTATTATTTTACCTTGTAACGTGATAACATCTCCTGCTGCTTTTTTACCGGCTTCCACGCCGGGTTGGTGGTATGCGTTTATATTAATCATAGACGCATAATAACCAACAGATCTTTCAAACAACGCCACCAAAGCGCCAATATTAAATTCATTAATAACAGTAATGTTAAGCGTTATAGATGCTCTTTCATTTTGATAAAGTGCGTTCCGTGTGCCTTGAAAGAAACCGTCAAGGTAGTCACCGCTTGTGTGGCCTTTTTCGACCTCCATTGACTCACCATCGCGATCCTTTAAAACCCGGATGAATGTGACAAAAAAGTTGTGCACGCCTTCGCGCAGTTGCTGAACGTAGGCGTGTTGATCCGTCGATCCCTTGTTGCCGTAAACTGAGATTCCCTGGTTAACAACTTGGCCGTCGAGGTCTCGTTCCTTGCCTAGTGATTCCATGATGAGTTGCTGTAGGTATTTCGACAAAAACTCGAGTCTGTCCTTGTACGGCAGTATCACCATGTCCTTGGAGCCTCGACCGTCTACAGCGTTGAACCACATCGCCGAAAGCTGTGCGGAAGGGTTTCCCTCAAATGATTTTGTTCGCGTCACTGTATCGCAGGCAGCGGCTCCTGCGAGAAACTGGTCGATGTCAAATCCCTGCAGCGCTGCAGGCAGGAGGCCGACCGCGGACGTTTCACTGGTGCGTCCGCCAACCCAGTCCCACATCGGGAATCGCTGAATCCATCCTTCAGCTTTGGCTATTTTGTCGAGGTTGCTTCCTTCCCCGGTGATGGCGACCACGTGGTCGGCGAAGTTCAATTCTGCTGCCTTGAACGCTGCTTTCATCTCGAGCATTCCGTTCCTGGTTTCCTTGGTGCCGCCGGACTTGGAAATCACAATAACGAGTGTATTTCCTAATGAATTTTCCAATTTAGATTTAATGCGGTCGATCCCGTCCGGGTCAGTGTTGTCTATAAACCAAGGGGTAACTTTGTCCCTGCCGGGCTGCGAAAGTGCGTGAGCGACGAATTGCGGACCAAGCGCTGAGCCGCCGATGCCAATGATCAGCATGTTTTCGAACGGCCCATCTGCTCCGTGAATTTCACCTGAATGAATCTTGGCGGCGAACGCCTTGATGCTGGCCAAGGTTTGATCGATCGCCTGCCGAATTCCCTCCGTGGGAGCCAAGGTGGAGTTCCGCAGCCAATAATGGCCGACCATCCTGTTTTCGTCGGGATTGGCGATGGCGCCTGCCTCGAGTTCATCCATCGCGGCGAACGCCTTGGCCAAGCGCGGCTTAATCTGCCCGATGAACTCCTCCGTGAAATTCATTCGGCTGATGTCGAGACCAAGGCCGATAGAGGGGAACTCTGTGTAGTAACGTTGAAACCTCTCCCAAAGATTATTGCCGTCTGTTTGTGTCATTGTTTTAACGCTGTCCATGCCCTGCGGCAAGGCGTTCAAATGCAACACAATCCATTGCCAAAGGCAATCCGATGCTCGCACCGCGCCGCTTACTCAAGAGCTTGACAGGGCAGATAATTATTTCATCTCGCTGATAAACCTGTAACCATCTGGTCCGATTTGGCCGTATCTTTCCGTTCAGCTTGGCTGATGGCACACATCATTTTTACATGAAAACTATTACTGCCCAATTACTCCTGACTGGTGGCTTAATGGCCGCATCGGCTGCGAGCCTTACGGCACAACCCGCCGAACGATCTGGGCGAGGCGAACGCCCCGACCGCGCAGCGCAGCGCAAACAAATTCTTGATCGTTTTGATAAAAACAAGGATGGCGAACTGGATGAGGAAGAACGTGAAGCCGCTAGGGAGTCTTTCAGGAGTGGCGGCGGTCCCAATCCCTTTTCTAGTCAAAGGGGTCGACCCGGTGGTCCCCCGGATGCCAGCGGTCGTACAGCAGGCTCGCCGCCTGATCGCGGGGGTCGCTCCAGGGGAGGCGGGGGCAGGGGAGGTTCCCGACGCGGGCAACGGATCGAGTTGATCCCAAAGTTTGACAAGGATGATGATGGGCTTCTCGACAAAGCTGAGCGTTCCGCTGCGAGAAAATATATGGAGGAGCAACGCGGCGGCGATGGCGGCGGCGATCGGGGTCAGCGCGGAGGCCGGCCCCCCCGCCCAGACGGAAACCGTGGCGGCAGTCCGCCTTCTCGCGGCGATCGCGGAGCCCGTCCTGACCCGAGGGGCGGCAGCGGTCGTCCCGCCCCCGAGCCCCGCGACTTTTCAAAAGCCGAGCGGCTTGAGCCGGGCAATGACAAGGATCTCGGTACCAAGCTTTACGACGAGGGCACGCTTCGCACGTTGTTCATCAAGTTTAAGGATGACGAGTGGATGGAGGAGATGGAGGCCTTTTACCGGACCGATGTCGCCGTGCCCGCTGACCTGACCGTAGACGGCAAACTCTACAAGAACGTTGGCCTGAAGTTTCGCGGCAACTCTTCTTTTCGTTCCGTGTCGCGCGACTTGAAACGGTCGATGAACCTTTACATCGATCACAAGCACAGCGACCAAAAGCTCCTCGGCTACAAGACCCTCAACCTGCTCAACGCCAACTCGGATCCGACGTTTATGCGTGAGGTCATCTATTCACACGTGGCACGTAATTATATCCCAGCGTTCAAGGGCAACTTCATCAAGGTGGTGATCAACGGCGAAAGCTGGGGCCTCTACTCGCACATCCAGCAGTACAACAAGGATTTCCTCGAGGACAACTTCGGCACACGAGACGGTGTACGCTGGAAGATTGGCGCAGGCGGAGGTGGCAGTGGCAATCTCCGTTATCCGGGGGAGAAAAAGGAAGATTACACTGGCTTTCAACAACGCACGGAGGGCAAAGAAGAGGCTTGGAAAGAATTGCAGCAGTTCACCAAACTGCTGGATGAATCCCCGATCGAAGAATTGGCAGATAAATTAAATGGACGCTTTAATATAGACAGCGCCATGTGGTCATTGGCACTCGAGTGCGTTTTTCAGGATGAGGGATATTTCACCCGGGGAAGCGATTACAACCTGTACCTTGATCCAGATGGGCGCTTCCACCTGTTGCAGCACGACGGCAATGAGGTGATGAACATCCCCGGCGGCCCCGGTATGCCGTCCGGGCTGCGCGGGCCAAAGCTTGAACCATTTTACAATGCCGACAACCCAGACCGCCCACTCATGTACAAGCTGTTCCAGGTACCCCACTTTAAGGCGCGCTATCGGCACCACCTCAAGACGATCACCCAGGAGTGGATCACTTGGGACAAAGTAGGCCCGCTCGTCGAAAGTTACGCAGCCCTAATCAGGAACGAAGTCAAAAAGGACGTCCGCAAACACAGTTCATACGAGGCGTTTGAAAAAGGGCTCATTCAAACAAGCTCCGACGGGCGACGCATCAAGCTTGGCCTCAGGCCGTTCACCGAGGGCCGCCGAGAGTTTCTGCTGAACCATCCGGAGGTAAATCTCCCTGCACCGAAGATCGTCTCGGTGACTGAACTCGACGAAGCCAAATCGACCGACTCCATCCGCATCGCCGCCGAAACGAGCGGCGAAACCTTGGCCAAGTCGATCTTTCTCTGGTTTGCTGACGGCAAAAACGAGCCGTACAAGCAGATGGCGATGCAGCCCGATGGCCAAGCGAACGGCGGCGTCTTCACCGCAAACATCCCGGCACAGCTCGCCGGCAAAAAGATTCGCTACTACGTCGAGGCCCGTTCCGATGGGGAGGAGATGACCTCAGATTTTTATCCAGCCCATGCCGAAGCCAAGCCTCTGACCTTCCGCGTCAAGGCTCCCAAGGCCAGCCAATCCGTGCTGACAATAAACGAGATCGTTTCTGAAAACCAAGCTGCTGGCAAGGATCCGCAGGGCGACTACGACGACTACATCGAGATCGCGAACACCTCCGACAGTGAGGTCGATTTGTCCGGCAAATTCCTTACTGACAGCAAAAAAATTCCGCGCAAATGGAGGTTCCCGAAAGGCACCAAAATCGCGGCGGGCGGGCGCCTGGTTGTTTGGGCCGACGAAGACGGCAAAGCCAAGGAGGGCCTGCATGCCAACTTCAAGTTGGCCAAGGGCGGCGAGACCATTCAACTCATCGACACCGACAAAGCCGGCAATTCTGTCCTCGACGAAGTGAACTTTGCTAAGCTTGGCCCCGACTCGGCATACCGCCGCTTACCGGACGCCAAAGGCGACTTCAGCGAGGGGGCGGCCACTCCGGGGGCGGCCAACGAGTGAACCTAGACCAAGTGCCGGGACGGTTGAGTTTGAGGGAGCGCACATACTGAGTGTTTTTTTATTTCCTCACTCCACCCGGAGAATTCGGTGGTTGCTGGAATCGACGATATACAATTTGCCCTTGTCCCAAGTCACTCCGTGCGGCTTTGAGAGTTTTACCTTCCCTCGGCCGAGCACGCTCGATACCTCGCCGATTTTCGGTTCATACTTGCGGATCAAGTGATTCACATCATCTGCGACGTAAATATTTCCCGACGGATCGGCGCAAATATGTTTCGGCCCGTTGAAGCGCGCGGCTGAACCCATGCCATCGCTGTTACCTTTTTCCCATTGCCGGCGACGGTGTAAATCCGTCCATCCGGCCGCACCACCCGCAGTGCGTGTCCTCCGCGCTCAAGCACGTACACATTCCCTGCTGTGTCGCTGCAAACCGCACGCGGGTCAACCAATGGGGCCTCAGTCGCCTTGGCACCGTCCTTTGGTATACCCCGTTGGCCGTTGCCCGCGATGGTTAGAACCTTGTCGAACTTGAGATCGATCTCGCGGATGCGACGGTTTTTGAGGTCGGCCACGTGCAGCTTTTCACCGCTTGGGTTGAGTGTGATGCACATGATGTAGTTGAACTGGGCTTTCGCCGCCGTACCGTCGTCCCCACTGAAACCGGCTTTGCCGCTCCCGGCGTATGTGGTGATGTGCCCCTTGGCATCAATCCGCCGGATGCAGTGGTTCCAGCTGTCGGCAATGTAAACCGAGTCATCCGGCGCGATGGCCAGATTGTGCATGCCGTTGAAGGTCGCTTGGCCAAGCGAACCACCGTCGCCCCGGTAACTTTTGCTGCCGTCTCCTCCGACCTGTTTCCGAACGCCATTGGCCGAGCGATGCACACGGCCTCCCTCCAACTCGACGATCCACATCCGGCCTTTCGAATCGAAATCAACTCCGAATGGCCGGTTGAGTGGGTGGGGCTGTGTTGTCACCGACCCGCCTTCGCCGGGGTTCCAACTGCCGTCGATCAACGTCACCTTCGACTCATTCGGCTGTTTCGCCATCGCCGCTTGGCCAAGTGCAAACAACGCGAAAAGGCTCAGTCCTTGAATATATTTTTTCATCGGTAGTTGCCTATTATTTGGGTTCCTCAGCTCTCACCTTACTCGGCTACTCAGTAATCTGGTTTAAAGCAAATTGCTCCTCCGGCGAAAAGACCAAGCGATGCCTTCCGTATGCAGCAAAGTAAACCACGCCAACAAGAAACCAGATCGCCATTCCAACAACACCGTATAGGTTTTCTTCAATTAAAAATAAAAAATAAAGTGTCGCGAGCGATATGATAAGTGCGATGGCCGCACCGGGTATTCCCAATGGACTTCTGTAGGGTCTTTCCATGTTTGGAAATTTTACCCGGAGTATTATAAAAGCCAGGCATTGCATGGCATATGCAATGACAGCTCCAAATACCGCCATGGAAAGAATCGTCTTGCCGAACGCTGCATCCGCTCCACCGGTAAAAAACATGGTTAACAAAATTAAAAAACCAATAACTCCCCCAGATATAAGGGCCACGTGGGGTGTTTTTCGTTTTTCGCCCGTGACGGACAGCCATTTAGGAAAGTAACCGGCCCGAGAAAGTGAATAGATGTTTCTTCCATAGGCAAAGATGATCGTGTGAAAACTTGCAATCAACCCTGCCACTGCCAGCAGTCCGAGGAATTTTGTTGCAGCCCCCGTTCCAAAAACAACTTCATACCCTTTCAATAGCGGAGCCTCACTCTTGCCAAAGAAATCTGCACCTTCGCCAATTTCTACGTCGCCAATGCCTACATTAAGGAAAACCACTCCCAGACCTGTGATGATCAAGGTCAACAGTCCTAGTATGATTCCCTTAGGCATGTCCTTTTTGACATCAATCGCCTCCTCGGCGGCGAGGGGGAGTTGCTCAATTGCCAGGTACAGCCATATGGCATAGGGCAGGGCAAGCGCGACCCCTTTGAATCCAAACGGAAACCATCTTGAATTTTCTGGATTTTCGGGTGCGATGTTCAAGGCCAAGTCAAAGTCAAATTTCCCGGTGAATATCACTCCAACATAAAAAATAATCAGGATGGCAAGAGCTAGAAGGGTTATCACGATAGTGAATCGAAAGGTTGCCTCTACTCCCCAAATGTTGGTCCCAATAAAACAACGTACATGGCGGCCCACCAAACAGGCCGAAACGAATAGGGCGTCTCGAAGATGTCAGTCAGAAATGCTCCCATGAAGTAGACCACCACGGCGGTGGTAACCACGTATTCCATGTTTTCAGCCAAGCCGGTCAGGAATCCGCCCCATACGCCCATAGCCGTCCTGCCAAAAGAGTAGGCCCCACCGGTGTGCGGCAGCGCGGGGGACATTTCTGCGATCGAATAACACAAGCCAAGGTACATCAGGGTGACAATGAACATAGCCACCAAGTATCCCCCAAAACCGGAATATTGGATTCCAAGGTTCCAACCGGAAAAATCTCCGGATATTACCGCGCCGACTCCCAATGCCCAGAGGGACCACACGCCGGCGTAACGCTTTAAACCACGTTTGGT
>Ga0066606_10002698_pt1 | contig 10259 bp, 19 predicted proteins | sample SaaInlV_DNA_100m_FD_60386 | JGI IMG/M metagenome (GOLD analysis project Ga0066606, IMG submission 60386) | Marine microbial communities from expanding oxygen minimum zones in the Saanich Inlet - SI075_LV_DNA_100m | ecosystem: Environmental > Aquatic > Marine > Unclassified | place: British... | reverse complement strand
TATCATCGTTTAACAGTACTCAATACGTTGATGATGCACCTAGTAGTAAACAAGATGGACGTGCCCTGATAGCAGGCGATAAGTACGTAACATCTACTAAAGATGAGTATATTTATACTGGTAGCGCCTGGATAAAAACCACAATAGATACTAGTGGTTTTCTTACGGAGCATCAAGATCTGCCAGATCTAAGTGGGTACCTTACAAGTCATCAATCTCTAAGTGGATATGCTACTACAGCTTCTTTAAGTTCATACGCTACTACAACTTCTGTAGCAAATAATGTTAGTATTTATTATACAACTAATAGTTCTACTATAACGGGGCAAAAAACAGGTGATGTATGGGTAGATACATCAACTACATCTTTCACAGTAGGAGCTATCACATATAATAATCAAATAAAATATGATACTTATAGATGGACAACTACTGGATGGTTAGCATTTGAGTCATCTGAAATTGATAGGGCTATAAAGAGTGCCGCTAATGCAGCATCAATTGCTAATGGTAAATCAAAAATACACATAACCCTTTCTAAACCTGCGCTTACGTATAGTGATGCAGGAGATATGTGGTTAGACCCTAATACTGATCAGATAGAATTTTGGAATGGTAATAGTTGGACAGATCTAGATTATGTGAATGCAGCTGCAGTTACAACGAAAATAACTGAACAAGTTGGATATTGTTCATTCGTTCCACATAACGGTACAGGCGATATTTTCCAACCCGCGCGTAATACAAAAGTTTCATGTGAAATACAAAACAGTAGTGCTGGCACTTATGTATGGAATGCATCCGGCGCAATAGCAGAAAAAGCGCTAACAGCATTTAGTACAGCTAACGGTTTCTCTACTACTATCGGGACCCATACTGGTAGTATTAATGGTTTATTTGGTTATCACCAAGTCAAAATAGAGAATAACGGTAGGGTCACAGGATTCGGACTATCATCTACTACAAACCCTACTAACTTAACTGTGGATACGGCATTTATTATTAATGCTGATAAGTTTGCGGTCATGAGTTCTACAGATACCTCAGGAAAAACAACCTCCCCTTCTAGTGTAAATACACCTTTTATAGTCAAAACTATAGGGAGTCATGTTCTTAAACGCTACACAAGTCCATCTTATAGAGCTGGGTGGGAAGTTTCAGCAAATAGAAGTGATAATGGTACGGGTGCCTATTATGTAACGGATGAGGGGAGCATTTTTTGGAATTCTTCTTATGTTACTAGCTATAATAATAGTTCTAGCGTCAATAAAACAGATGCTAATGGGACTTTTATATATGTATGGGTGCCAGCAAAAACAGAAGTAGCTCTTAATGCAGACACGTACATAAAAAAAGCCTCTATCGGAGCAGCTCAGATACAAGGTGTCCTATCTACTTCAATATTAAAAGTAAATGGGCATGCATGGATAAATATTGCTGATATTGATGCCGCGACTATTGATCAGCTGACGATATCGGGGGTAATAAAAAACAGTGCTTGGAACGGTCTGATTACGTACTCAAACGCTACCTCTGCATTATCGACTTATGCCGCTTCAACCTCGGCTAATGCTCTTAGTACCGGCAGTGCGGGGTTCTATATAGATAAATATCATTGTTATTTCAACGGCGACACTACGTTTGGTAATGACGTAACAATTAATGGTACCCTAGATACTGCAACAATAAAAACAGGTTCTAAAGTAATAGACGAAACTTTCGGGTACGAACTGCTAACATCTAGCTCTATATATGGAGAGCTGACTTCTACACCTTCATTCCATACGTTCAGCAGCGCGAGCCTGAATGCAATGATGGCTGCTAGAGGTACAATGGCTCTAACTGGTCTACCCGGTGTTATGACTGTTTTATATGGTAGTGAATTTGGGACTGATACCAGTCTTTCTATAAGAAATCGTTTAAAATCTTCCGAAGCGTTGATAAATATCGTTGCTTCGGCAGTTGTAGCACATGATATGAGTCTATGGTATAGAGCTAAGTACACTAGTGGTACAAATGAATATGGCGATTGGAATTTCCTAAGATCGTCGTATACTCCGGAGCCTTCTTACGGCCCAATCACTCTCACTTGGGGTTTATTGCTCCCCACTTATACAAATGATTTGATTCTACAATTAGGGGTAGCTCCAATTTCTGGACCGAATAGTGCATACGGATCTTGGGGTGGGAGCCTAGGATTAAATTGGTATGATAGAGACAGAACAGATTTTCGTTTTTTAAATTGGATCATAAACATACATAATTTTTGATGACCTATTATATATATAAAACAGACATTGATAGTCCTAGGGTCCTAGAATCTAAATACAATGAGACATTACTGCAGGCGAGCAGGCTCTCTTTTGTAAATGAGCAGGAAGAAGATCCAAAACTGCGCGGTGATGAGGAATGGGTAGATGGTAATTGGATCTCCCGCTTAACCCCACATACTGTACAGAGATCAGAGCACTATCCTCCTATTGGCGATCAATTAGATTCACTATGGCATGCCATGGATCGTGGGGAGCTTCCTAAAATCGCTGAGTTCTATGATCCCATTAAAGAAGTCAAAGATACATACCCTAAATAACTATGCCAGAATTATGACAGAGGTAGGTTGTTTTGGGTAGATTATGTCAGTATTACGCTAGTTTTTGACATAGAGTCAGGCGGTAACATATTGATTTATATAGAGTGTACTGGTAGAGCCCCGGATTGTGATTCCGGTTGTCGAGGGTTCGAGCCCCTTCGTTCACCCCATTAAATCAATGGGTTAGCGAAACTGCTCTTCAGTACTATGTCAGAATTATGTCAGTCGCCCTCAATGTTATTTGCATAATTAGCTAACTGGTCAGGTGCTAAGTGAGCGTACCGTAGTACCATCTCGTAGCTACTCCAACCTCCAAGTTCTTGTAAAACGTTCAATGGCGTACCATTCTGTACGTGCCAACTCGCCCATGTGTGGCGTAGGTCATGCCACCTGAAATTCTCAATACCCGCTCTCACTAGAGCCTTCTTAAATGCGGCAGTATGTGCTCGCTTAATTCGTTTACCCTTAAAGGTAAACAGATATATAGGATGTATCCCTCGGCGTTCTGATACAACTCGTTGTGCTGTGGTATTAAACGGGACAGACATCGGCTTACTATTCTTAGTCTGATCAGGATGGAGCCATGCTTTACTCCCAGAAGGGGAGATCTGCGACCATTCCAACCCCGTTACATTAGACGCACGTAAACCTGTAGCTAGGCTGAATTCTACCATCGCTTTTTGGTGTGGTGGTAGTTCTGCGATTAGCAGATCAGCTTGCTCTCGGGTGATCCAGCGTATACGTTTGTCAGGTTCTTTCAGTTTCCGTATATGTGGGAGTTCGTTTAGACAATGCCAGGGGCCGTGAGCTTTACGTAGGATAGATCCTACCAGAGTGGTGTACCGGTTGATAGTTGCGTTGGCGACACCTTCAGCTAACTTAGCTTCGATGAGCTGTTCGATACGGTCAGTGGTTATAGTGTGGAGGGGTTGGTCACGTAAGAACGCATCTAACCATCGGAGTTTGTCGAGGTCGTCGTTGATAGATGTCTTGGTACTTTCTTTAACCCAGCGAACGCATGCTGTATTCCAGAGTACTTCGCGTTGTACGCCTAACTTATGTTCGTCCCAGAGTTGGGCGCGATGTTTATCTTCTAGTTCCTGAGCCTTACGTTTGTCGATGGTCTTAGTAGATCTTCGTACTCGTCGTCCGTCAGGAGCTGTGAATCGGTACCAGATGAACTTAGATCCCTGTTGATAGTATTGCATGGCTGTTGCACGGTGCTAAAATCCCCATCGTACAACTTATCTAAATAAGATGACAAGTCTTCTTCTTTAAATACCCATTGCCTCCCAACTTTAACGGCTTTTATTTCTCGTGCTTTAGCTTTGACTCGAACAGTCTCAGCATTACACTTCAAATAAGCTGCAGCTTCAGTTAGGGTTAGCGTGTTCATCCATATATCTCCTTTAAACGATCCATAGTTGTGACCTCATTCTCTCCTAAGATCTCTAGCTTCTTACCCTTATCTTCTAATCGAGGGAGCATTTCATCAGTACGTATATTCCACATAAGTACTAGATCTTTATCGTGATGATTAGCTCTGCTTATATTTAATTGTTTACAGATACGCTTGAAATCCACAGGTGAAAACTCGCTGTACACTTTACCTAGTACAGCATTAGGTGGCCGACCTGCTTGTTTAGCCTTAGATAGGACGCGCCCGCATTTCTGCGAGCATGATTTTTGACCGTGCTGTATACGGTACATAATTGCTGTAAACTCTTCATTACAAACAGGACATTCATATATAGCTGTAGCTGAAGTAGGATCTGGATTTCGCAATAATTTAGGGCTCATTATCACCTCTGCTTATATAATCTTGTAAATAAAAGATCGCTTTGTTAATATCTTCCATCTCTTTCTCAGGGTTTTTTCTACCTGCTCTGGCAATATATTTCACTGCATTGCCTAGATCATAGCCTAAATCCCATTCGTTAATTACATCAATAACCTCATACTTAGAAAAAGTATAATGACTAGGATGATTTACTGGGTCATTCATAGTTTAGCTCGTTGAACAGCGATGATAGGGTGGATTGCTATAATGTCATCATGTGCTATTACTGAAGAGTATTCTGTCAGAATGTTCTCAACTGCATACCCTTGTGCGACCTCGCGAACATAAGTTTTGATTATATACTCAGAGTCTATAGTCTCAATTAATACCTCATCGCCCGGTGTAATGTCAGCTGCGGGGTCTACTACTACATATTCTCCTTGTTTGATACGTGGATGGTAACTCTGCTCATCTATTAGCACTGCATATACTTGGTCGCTAGTTTCGCCAATATACTTAGCCTCTATGTGTCTATTTAATACTGCTCCTGTTGAACTCCTTACCACTGGAATACTCCTCTTATATATTTGTTTTATCCTTAATTTACGACCTAAGACCGGACGAATGTCTTTAGGCGCACACTGAAGTAGTTTTGCAAAGACTAGCACTGCATCAGTGTTCAATGCGATGGTGCCGTTTAGGTACTGACTAATAGCACTCTGACTTGTGCCTATTTCGTCAGCTACTGTTACTTGTGTTAATTTGAGCTCCTGTTTTTTAGCCTCCCATATTGCTCGGAGTCTTTTAGCAGCATCCCTGTCTGCGTCTGTGATAATGCGTTGTGTCATGGTGGTTGACCTTTAGTTGTTAAGCTACATATCCATGCAGCTAGTTCGTTCTGTTTAATAATGCTGTTATTAAACGCCTTAGTGGGGATTCCTTCAACCCACTCTGGGTATTTAAAAATACATCCGCCTTCTTTGCTCCCCACTATACAATAAACTTGGCGACCAAAGCTATGTTCTTTGGCTAGCCACTTTAATTGTTGTGGACGTAAAGAAGGTTTAATGATCGTTCCTGCTCGTTTAGGAATCTGTTTTAGATACTTATATTCAATCCAAATGTCAGCTTTCGGACCTGAATAATAAGCATCGGGCACTCCACCACGATAGTTATCGTTTATCTTCCAGACTGTCAGCCCTTTCTTGGGTAGATGTCTGTGTACTGAACGGATAAATCCGTGCTCGTCCATGAGTTACCTTTGATGTCTGATTTCTAATCCATCCGAGATGTTATAGTCTCGGTCACATTGATAGCATCGGTAGATATTCTTAGAATATAACCGTAGCATAGGATTCCCACAGTGGCAGACGTTCTCTGCACGGCGGGGTTCTTCGGTAGGGCGGATCCATCTGTTCAGCCATTTGAGCATTACTCTTCTTCCTCTATAACGTCAGTAACATATTCGTTTGCAAAATTTATAAATTCTTCGGTATCAGCAGCCTCCCACCAGTTCTCTGCTGCTTTCTCCGCATTTTCAGCTTCAATTTCATAGCGAGTAGTGCAAATACTCGATGTTAATATTGTGTATTTAGGCATCGTCCTCCTCCGATATAGTAAGGTAATCATCGTCATTGGTAGGGGTAGTAGTAATAGTTTCAGTCCCACATTCTCTACAGACAAAGGGTATACCCCCATGTTTTACATCATGCTCATCGTGGATTGTTCCACCTCCACAGGTGTTGCAGAATCTCCATTCTTCATCCATCGCTCACCTCCCTATAAGATCTTTAAAATCATCGTAAGGGTACACGACCCCTTCATGCTCATATTCCATTGGGTAACAATTAAATTGTTTGTAATGATCTTCACAGAATTCGGTAAGCGAATTCAATAAGTCTCGTCCCCAATATCCATTTTTAGTAACAATAAACTTAGGGGTTATTAGCATGAACTCACTCATCGCTCACCTCCTCTACTGCCCCAATTTCATCTCCGTTAGGATCGTGGTACATATTCCCTTCGAGAGTAAAAAGTTTGGGGTGTACAATACGATGAGCGTGGTCCTCGCTGTCTGCTTCCACTATTACACTCCCTGCGGCAAAGTATCTTTTCGTCCAATGCACTTTATACTTCATCGCTCACCTCCCTCAAAATGTTCACTAAGATAGTATTCAATCTGAAACCAATTGATACCTTGCTCAGCATCAAATCTAGCTTGCACCATATATAGGATTTCCTGAATATCTTCGTCAGTAAGTTCCTTCCCTAGCAAATACTTAGGAGGCTTATCCATGTCCATTAAATTATTGAACATCTCCCGTACATCAACAGCTGACCAAATGTCAGCAATAGCTTGCCCATCAATAAAGGCTTGTTTGTAGGACTCTATGTGGTCCCAATCAGATTGGCTCATCGCTCACCTCCAACTCTAATGACTCAGCATCTTCTTTAGCAAAGCCCCAATCGTCTTGATCGAGTCCGTGGTAAGTTTGATAAGCCGTTTCCATATTGAAGATAAAATCACTCATTGTTGTTGAAAACTCAATGTTATTAAGCCCCCGATATTCGTCCAATGCTACCGCTATAACCTTTACCAATTCAGGTGGAGCTTCTAGCCTAAGATGGCGCTCTGTGATTACTAAGTTACTCATCGCTCACCTCCTCTAACTCATAAGTAAAATAATTCGTTCACTAATTCCAGTATACGATTCCTTTACGGGCCAACTACCGTCGGGGAGCGTTCCGTCCACTATTTTTGAGCCACTCCCGCTCTCATGTGGGAATACGGCGAAGTTGCCTGTAAGGTGTAACGTTATTGGGTCTCCGTTTACTAGCGTTAATTCAAGTACCATTCCTCTCTCCTATAATTGATCGTCCAATGCACTTTATACTTCATCGCTCACCTCCTCCTCTTCGATCTCTTCAACAACATCCGTCTTATCGAAAGGGATCTCCCACATCTCACCGTTACATTGAGCGTGTAATGTAGTGTTTTCCCAGTCGTCTATACATATACCCTTTACATCAATCACATATCTCATCGCTCACCTCCATTCCTGTTTTTCATGATCAAATACAGAATCAGTTAAGAGTCTAATGTGTTCGAAAATGCCGGTCTCGTTCAGTAATTTTTCTGCCTGACCAATAGCGATAAGATCTTGTTTATCAAAATAGACTGGTCTTACTATCTGTTTGCCCTTATCAAATTCGACTCGGAAATAGTTTGGATCGCTATCATGAACATCACAGTACTCAATGCCGTGCTTATCTAGCAAGGCTGTTAGTTCGTCTACGGTATAAGATGTCATATTTTTTCTCCTTCCAAAAAAATGCCCGCACAAGGCGGGCTAAGAGGTGGTGGCTAAAACGGAACTTCGTCTGAGGGTATATGAGGCGCTGCCATCACTATTTCTTTAGCTTTTTCGCGTAAAGGCATCAGCTCTGCGATAAGTTCTTTGCTTACAGCGGGGGTAGCAGGGTTTAAATTGGTAAGTACTTTCTTACCTTCGAAACTGAACTGGGTTTGTGTGGTCATATAATGCAAACCGTTCTCTTTCAGGAATTTCATATGTTTTTCGAACGGGGAAATAGAGCTTTTAACGATTTGGAAGCTGTAAGGTACATCACCTTCTTCGAAGTTTACGGGTAGTACGGCTAGATGGATGACATTTTTACAGCGTTTCCCTACGCCGCCTTTACCCGAACCCCATACGTCATTCTCGCACGTACTGCATAGTTCTTCAGGCTTGACTTTAGGGTCGCTCGCGTCTTTAGAAGAGGTCGCCGTTAAAGTTTTTTTATCAGAGTTTATGGCCCAACATGTAGGTGGTTCGTAGAGCCCGTTCATGCTCCACTCTTTCTCGTAATATTCGTTCTTATAGGCGTACGCTAAAACAATTACATTGAGTAATTGTAAGGGTTTGTCCTTAGGGTCTGCATCAGATAAATTGAATACATCGTTCTTTCGGCTAATAGAGCGCCATTTGGGTTTTTCGATTACGACCCGGTTCTCCATTTCGTTTAATAGCTCAGCAGGTATCTCAGCCATTTGGTTTTTTAACTTGGTATCAATAGTAAGCTCAGTAGTCATTAGTATTCCTTAGTGTTTATTAGCACTGCTTATATTATCATCATCTAGAACGAAAGTTAACTGTTCTTCGCGTAAAAGGTTTAAGTCCGGGGACTTCATTTCCTGTCTCTAGTATTTCTCTAAAAGCTGTGACAGCAGGTCTGCGTTCTAGTAAATATGGTTGCTTAGTTTCTAGTATGTAATTGTAGAAATCATCCCAACTATCAACAGTTGGTACCACCGCTTCTGAAATAGATACAGTCGCTTTATCACCCCGCATCGAAGTGATGTTTTGAGTATCCATCGCTTCTAGCAGTTTACCTTCTAAAGCTATTTTATCTTTCGAGAGTCCTTTTTTAGTAGTTTCTAGTTTAGTTAGTTCTTCACGTTTTTTTCTAAGTTGCTCAATAAGTTCACCTATTGTTTCCATCTTCCAACTCCGTTAGCTGTTTGAATAAGTTTAATAAAGAATCCATACGATTCAGTTTACCGTCTAGTTTGTCATAGACGGCTACTTCCCATGTCCCTCGTGCAGCGATCAATATGGTTTCTGTTTTCTTTGTTTGTCCGGCTCTATATATCCTCCTATTGAATTGTTGGAAGTGCTCAGCGTTATATGTCGGACTCGCCCATATAGTCGTGACACCTTTCGTTAGAGTAAGTCCGTGTGCTGCTGATTGTGGGTGGGCAAAGAGCACTTGGTAGGCTCCTTTTTGGTAGTGTTTCACAATCTCAGTACGTTCAGATATACTCACTGACCCATCTATCACAGCAAATGTTAGTCCTTCTTTGTCTGCTAGCTCGCATAAAGCGTCACGTTCGTGTGTCCAGTTAAAAGCTACTATAGAATGGGTTCGTTCTTTTATAAGCGACATGATTAGCTCATACCGTGCAGTATCTATAACGTGGGAGGTTCCTTCATTATCGTACACCGCACCGCTCGCTACTTGCAGTAGTTTCTTAACTAGAACTCCTGCGTGAATGGCTTCAAGGTAATCCCCATTATCGAGTTCTAACAAAGCATCTCTTTTTAATTCGTTATATGCTTTTTCTTGTTTTTTAGAGAGGTCGGTATATATTATTTTCTTAGTGTTAGGGGGTATGGTTAAGCAGTCTTCGAACCGATGACGAATAGTAATATCTTTAAGCGATGCAGCAACTCGGGCTTCTGCATCTTCTTTGTCTAGCCACTGCACCATATGAGTTGCTGCACCTACTTGTTTAGGTTCACAAACTTGTGCTCTAAAACTGAAGAATTGTTGTCCTAGGCGTTCACCGTCATCTACTATAAGAGTAGGGTGCCATATATCTAGAATAGTGTTCGAGTTAGGGGTTCCTGAAAGAGCTATCCTATACTTAAAGGCTTCGCGGATATATGCGGCTGCTTTACTTCGTTGGCTCGTTCTACGTTTATACGCAGTGAATTCATCAATTACTAACCATTCGAATCGCTGCAATATATCTTCTGCATTATTAGCGATCCATTTAACTGCGTCATGATTTGTTATTACTATATCAGTGTTCATTTGGAATGCTTGCATTCGGTTCTTTGCATACGCTATCGAGTAAGTTAGCCCCGGTGTGAAAGTATCTATATCGTCACCCCATGAAGGTTTCAATATAGATAACGGGGCTAATACTAGCATGCGTCCATAAGATTCTTTATTTATACGAGCTTGGTAGTACCGCTCTAATACTGCTCGAGTTTTCCCAGTGCCAGGATCTGACGTGATCAACGCCCGAGGCGATTTTGCTAAGAAATCGACAGTTTGTTGCTGGTGCTCGTATAAGGGTAGCATTAGCGTCTCCTGTGTTTT
>Ga0066606_10002687_pt1 | contig 10303 bp, 8 predicted proteins | sample SaaInlV_DNA_100m_FD_60386 | JGI IMG/M metagenome (GOLD analysis project Ga0066606, IMG submission 60386) | Marine microbial communities from expanding oxygen minimum zones in the Saanich Inlet - SI075_LV_DNA_100m | ecosystem: Environmental > Aquatic > Marine > Unclassified | place: British... | reverse complement strand
GGTTTGGTGATTTTTTATTTCCACCTAGAGGAATATACAGATAATCTCGGAGCCACGTAGATAATGAAATGTGCCACCTTCGCCAGAAATCAGATGGAGACGTTGCAAAGTATGGTTTATTGAAGTTCAAGGGTATTTTGAAGCCTAAGATTAGTGCAGCACCAATTGCAATATCTGAATATCCTGAAAAATCACCATAAATTTGGATTCCAAATGCAAGTGTCCCCATCCAGATCTCAAATGAACTCAAGCCTATTGGACTTGCAAAGATCTCATTTACCATAGGAGCAATGTTGTCTGCAAAGAACATTTTTTTTAAAAATCCAAAAGCCATCAAAGTAATCCCAATTTTTAAATTTGTTGGATGTATCGTGATTTGTTTTATTTTTGATATTCCATTACTATTGTCTATCTTTTCTCGTAGTTGTGGTAAGAAATCTTTTGCTCTTAAAATCGGTCCTGCAACTAATTGTGGAAAAAATGCAACAAATAATGAAAATTCTTTTAATGATTTACTTGGTTCTAAATGTCCACGATAAACATCAATAGTATAACTAATTGTTTGGAATGTATAAAATGAAATTCCAATTGGTAATATTAAATCAAGAAATGGAATAGATGTTCCAAGATCAAAATAATTCCCTAAAATATTAAACTGATCTATTGCAAAATCAGCATATTTGAAGAATCCTAGTAAACTTAAATTACCTACAAGACTAATTGAAAGCAAAATCTTTTTTTGTTTCTTATTTCTTGTTTTCCAAATTTGTTTTGCTATATAAAAATCTAAAATTGTTGATGCAATTAATAAACTCAAAAGATAGTTACTTGAAAAATAAAAGAAAAAATAACTTATACCAACAAGAAATAAGTGTTGAAATTGTCTATGTTTTATTATTGTAACTATAGTTAATACAAAAACAAAAAATATTACAAATTCGTAAGAATTGAAAAGCATTAAGGATTTACCTCTTGCAAAATCATTTCTATAACTTCATCACTAAATATAATTGCTTTATTATTATATGCTATATGATCTAAATTATTCCAAATATGTTTATCAGCATATCTTTCTTCAAATTCATAAATTTTAATTCCATTCTGTTTTGCTAAATCATCTAAAATATCCCTAAATGATTTTTTGACTGATTCTGGAATTTCATCTAGATATGTTCTACTAAGTGGAGTAGTAAAGACTACAATTTCAATATCCTCATTTTGTAATCGCTCTATAATATATCCAAATTTTTCTAATTCAAAATTATTCTCTTTATCAATTTTAATTTTTGAAGGTGTAGGTGAAATAATTAGTAATTGCCTTTTTAATTCACTTTCTTCAATAATTTCAGTTTGAATATTATTCAATGAAAAAAACGGTGTATTTGGTGGATTGATATCATATGTAGGTTTTTGGAAAATTCCACTTTCGTCTAAAATAGTTCTAATAGCTTTACGTGTTAAAAATTGAGGATTGATATCTTTAATTTCTTCAGGAATTGTATCTTCTATGTGTGTTTTGATATCTAAAATCTCATTTTGAGAATTTATTGATTGATTAAAATCCCTATATGAAATTCCATAAAAAACTATTTTTGGGTTTAACTCTATAATTTTATTTAAATCATTATATCTTAGTTTGGGACTATTTCCATTTTCTGCTAAATTATAAATTGTGAATTCTGGATTATTATCGGAAATATTATTTATAATGTGAGTCATATTTAGATGTCCAATATGACTAGAACCTAAAAATAAAATTTTATTTTCATTTAGATTTATTTGACTTAAAATTTCTTTATGTTTATTTTTCTTCTCTTCCGATTCATCTGAAAAATTTATTGCTAAATATAATGCTCCAAATGTAATAATAAAAGCAATTCCAACTGCAGCACCAATTTTTAAATTCATATATTATTGAATATGTGTAAATTATTAAGTTATTTTATTATTTCATTATCTTACATCTTTATTTCCTTAATTTGATTAATTTTAATGGATATTTCTAATTTTTACTTTTACCTTTATAATATTATTAAATTCAAACAATTTAAGATAATTTTTTTAATTCTTGAAAAATTTGTTTGACTAATAACCTAAATTCTTTATCCAATAACAACATCAATCCGAAATACATTCCAATAAAAAATAAAATATGTGGAATTATGCTAGGACCAAATTCCATAATCTCTTTTTCATATACTAAATATTCTGTTAATATCATATGTGAAATAATACTAGTTATTATGGCACTTGTAATATACTTGATAGTTTTTTTCAATGGAAATTCAAAAGAAATATTTTTTGATAGCATTCTCCAAAATGTTATGAGTATACCTGCATTGTATATTATTCCTATAATTCCCCACCAAAAAACAATATCTATTACATTCCATTGATATTGATTAGATTGCCAAAAAATTAAAACCAACATTATGATGTATGCTGAATTACCTATGACAAATACAAGTGGAACAGAAAATAATTTACTTTTTAAATATTGTTTGATCCCTGCTTTGAAACCTACATCAACTCGTTCAAAACCCGATAAAGCACTAGTAAAAATTCCATAAATTACTACTATTAAATGAATTATACTCCATAAATATACGATTGAAACTGCATCAACATAAATTGGATTTAGTATCCATAATCCAGGTTTTGCAAATATTATAGAAAAACTGAACAAAGGTATGGCAAATAATAGTGTGAGATCAAGCATTGATTCAACATATTTTTTATTCGGAGTTGCTAAAAGTTTTGGATCTAGTCCTATTGAAATAGCACTTGTGTTTGAAACAACATTTCCTATAACTCTAGAAATCCCGACATATGCAACACCAATTACTGAACCTGTAATTAATGTAAAAATAGTTGCATCTAAATACATTATTTTATCATAAATATTGCCTATTACAGGTAACCATGATAGTTTAATCCAATGTCTAAATGTTTTAACATTAAACTTTCCTTGTAATTTCTTTCTTAATGATATGAGGTAAAAAATTATTTGTGTTATGTGGGAAAAAATACTAGTTAATATGGCTCCCTCTATGCCCATATCTGCGACATAAACTAATAGATAACCTAATGGAATTTTTGTTAGTTCAAAAACTAACATTGAATATGCTGTAACTTGTGGTTTGTAACTTCCAGCAATGCTATTTAGACTTCTAAGTACATATGAAAATGGAACTAACATTACTGCTAAAATCAAAATATGATAATCTGAATCAGAAAACTCCGATATGAATAAAGTTGCAATAAAATAGATTACAATTCCTCCACTAGCAAAAATTAATGCAGAGATAATACCTGTTATTGCCTCTTCTTCACCTCTTGCAATGTGTCTTTTAACCCAATAATTTGAAATTGGTGCAAAAATTAATGAATATGCAATAACACTTCCAATTAAACTCCATAGACCAAATTCAATCTGATCTAATTTTCTTGTAACAATTAATGTAAAAATAAGACCTGTAATAATACTTACAAGTAATAATGCAAATGTGATTAAACCAGAATATGTTAGTCTAATACTACTCAATTGTAATCACACATATTTTCTGTTTTTTAATCTTGTTGATAAGTGACACTATTAAATAATTTAATTGAGAAATCATGTTTGGTATTATATATTAAAATTAATTTTTTTCTTAAATCAAATCTGTTTTTTTAATTATTTCTTTTAATTCTTCTTTAGGAATTTTTTCAGCTAAACCTGATGAATATGATTGCTCAGTAGTAACTTTTTTCCAATTTGGATATCTTTTTTTAATAATTTCTTCCTTTAATAGGGGATTAACAATCACATAATTCGTTCCAAGTTCATACGTATTTCTAATTTCATCTCCATCAATTAATGTTTCATGAATTTTTTCTCCTGGTCTAATTGGAATTTTCCTTTCTCCTGTATTTCCAACTATGTCCATAATTGCATTTTTTAAATCTGTAATTGTATATGCTCGAAGTTTTGGTACAAATATTTCAGAACCTTTTCCCATTTGAGCTGCATTTGTAATAAACTCTAATGCTTCATCCATAGTAATACTAAATCTAGTCATATTAGGATCAGTAATAGTGACTTTTTCATTATTTTTAATTTGTCTAATAAATTTAGGTAATACTGAACCACTACTGCCTAAAACATTACCATATCTTAATGCAATAAATTTAGTTTTATGTTTTTCTGGATTTACAAAATTATTTGCAGTTGTAAAAATTTTTTCCATTAATAATTTTGTTGCACCATATGTATTTAGAGGTGCAACTGATTTATCTGTACTAACACCTACAGCAATATCTACATCTTGTGCAATACATGCTTCTATAACATTTTGTGAACCTATGACATTGGTTTTAATCCCTTCAAATGGATTGTATTCAACAACTGGAACATGTTTTAAAGCTGCTGCATGAAACATAATATCTACATCTTCACATGCACGTGTTAATCTAGGTAAATCTCTGACATCCCCAATGAAAAATCTTAATCTATCGTCATCAAATTCTTCTTCCATCATTATTTGATTATGTTCATTTCTACTGTAAATTCTGATGGTTTCTACATCTGTTTTTAGTAATAATTTTGTTAATGATTGTCCTAATGAACCTGTGCCCCCAGTTATCATGATTTTTTTATTTTTATACATATCTCGATTCATTTTTACCCTATACAATAGTATTTCTGATTTATGATCAATTAACCACAATATCTTAATTATAGAATGTGGTAATATAGAAAATTGAAAGTAATCCATTTTTATGAAAAAATTCCTTCTAATATCACTTCTTCAGATTCTTTTCTAGATTTAGATTTGTTAGAATCCTTTGGTAATTATGAAGAACATATTGATTTCAATAATATTCCTAATATGAAAATTGATAAAAAACAATTTTCTGACTGGTTTAGCTATGACGAAATATCCTATTGGTGGTTAATTCATCCTACAATATATGCAAAATATAATGAAATTTGTAATTTTATTGATAAATTTTTAATTTTTCTAAAACAAAACCCTGTTGAAAAGATAATCTTACATGGTAATTTTGATAAAAAAATTATCATCAGTCAGATATGTAAACAAAATAATATTGTTTTAGAAATTATTTCTTCAAAGACTTATTCAATTAAAAATAAATCTAAATTTTTAAAAAAAATTTTCTATAAAAAAATTTCAGAAAAGAAAAAAAAAAATCGTATAGGTTTATTTAAAAACTTAAAATCAAATTTAGATTTTCCATCTCAAACTGATGTTATAATTACCTCTCCTGGAATTTATAATAGATCTTTAACAAATACTGTTACTGGAAAAACTGAAAATTCTGAGTATATTTTACAACCATTTTTAAATATATTGGAAGAACATAAAATCTCTTCAATTTATTTTGATTTAGATTATACTTTTAGAGGTGATCTTAATCCTCTAAAAACTAGATTACAAACTAATTCAAATTGGTTTCCAATAGAATTGATTGGAATTAAAATAAATAAAAATTCTAAATTAATTTTGAATGAATTGATGGATTCTTTTTCTGAATTAAAAACACATGATCTTCAAAATAAGATTATGTATAAAGAAATCTCATTATGGATATATTTAGAAAATACTTTTAATGAAATTTTTTATGAGCCTTTTTTACCTACTTATATTCAATTAATACAAGATTTAGAAATTTTTTTGACTTATCATAAACCAAAATCTATAATTCAGATATATGAAACTGGTCCTTTTGCTAAATGTTTTGAAATAATAGCTAAAAAACTTTCTATACCTACAATTGGCTTACAGCATGGTATTATTTATGAAAATTATGCTGATTATGCTCATACTGAAATTAGTTTAAACTATAAATCTAAAAAATATTTGATCCCTGATTTAACATTAGTTTTTGGTGAATATTATAAAAAAATTATGACTGAAAAATGGAATTATCCCTCTAAAAATATTGAAATTTTCAAACATCCCTCATTTTATAATTTTGATAATATTGGTTCTATCAAAAAAGAAGATTTACTAAATCACCTTAAAATTAAAAACTCTAGAATTATTTTTGTTCCATTATCTTTTAGATTGGGAACTAGTACTAATAATCCTGATTTATTATTATTAAATAAATTATATCAGGAATTAGATTCAAAATTTACAGTTATAATTAGACCTCATCCCGGAGATTTAAAATCTTCTTCAAAATTAAAAAAACTATATCCTAATTCAAATTTTATTATTAGTGATGTATCTCTTTTTGAGAATATCATATTATCTGATATTGTTATTACTACTATCTCTACTGTTGGTATTGACGCAATTCCATTTAAGAAAAAAATTATTTTTGTTTCTGTTGAAAATAAAACTCCTGAATTTTTGAAAGATATTCAAGAATATGCAATTAATTTTAATGTTATTACAAAATGTTCTTTAGATAATTTAATTGATCAATTAATTTCATTTGAAAAAGCATCTACTGTTATAGATTCTAAGAAACATCTTGATTTCATAAACTCTTGTTTTGGATTTGATAATAAAACAGATTTATTGAAATTAATGCTCCCAAATGATCATAGAAGCATTTGATAACTAGTTTTTATGTTTAATATCTATTATAATTCAAAAAAGATATAATTAGACTCCTAAATTACTTACTTAATGAGATATTGTTTAAGGTGTTGCTATCCTGAAAATACAAAGCCTATAATTATTTTTGATGAGGAGGGAATTTGTAGTGGATGTAGAGCATTTGAACAACGTCAAGATATTCAAGTTAATTGGGAAGAAAGAGAAAAAGAATTTTTAAATATCTTAGAAGAGTATAAAGTTAAGGCTATAGATCAAATGGTGCAAAATATGATTGCATAGTACCTGTTAGTGGTGGAAAAGATAGTCATTTTCAAGTTTATATTTTAACAAAAAAATATAATTTAAAACCACTTTTAGTTACTTACAATCATAGTTATAATACTGATGTTGGAATAAGAAATTTAAATAATATTGTTGAAAAATTTGATTGTGACCTAATTCGTTTTACTACTAATCCAAATACCGCACGTAAAATTTCACGATATATGTTGAATAAGGTTGGTGATGTTACTTGGCATTATCATGCTGGAGTACATACGTTTCCAGTTCAAATTGCAGTACAATACAAAATTCCATTAATTATATGGGGCGAACATGGAATGGGTTTTTTATTTGGAATGCATAATCTTGATGATAAAGTTGAATTTACTAAAAAACATAGACAAGAACATTTGATGAGAGGTTTTGAACCTGAAGATATTTTAGATGATCCAAATAATAAAAATATTACAGAAACTGATCTTGCACCATTTTATTATCCTTCAGATGAAGAATTGGCACCATTAGGTGTAAGAGGCATTTATCTTGGAAATTATACTGAATGGAATCAGCACGAAAATACTAAAATGCTAATTGAAAAATATGGTTTTGAAACATTTCAGGAACGTCAAACAACTTTTAATTTATATGAAAAAGTTGAAGATTTTTTCCAAGACACTCACAACTATCTAAAATATCTTAAATTTGGTTACAGTAGGTGTACTGATCATGCTTCTTTAGAAATTCGTCATCAAAGAATGACTAGAGATGAAGGAATTGAAATGATTAGAAAACATGAGTATAAAGTAAGACCTAACAATCTTGATTCTTTCTTAAAGTTTGCTCAAATTTCTGAAAAAGAATTTTTTGATAGTGTTGATCATTTAAGAGATCCAAGTATATGGAAAAAAAACTCAAATCAAGAATGGGAATTACTTGATTGGATTGGAAATCATATTAATGATGATGGTGTAGATAATTTCAAATTGCCAATTATAGAAAAATGGTATTCTCTTAAATCTTCTCCTGAAGTTAATAATCGCACAATTAAATCCTCTGATGAACCAATAACACTTTAGATGTTTTTAATTTGTTAGCGATTATAGATTATGGAATGGGTAATATCAGATCTGTCCAAAATGCATTTGAATTACTTGGTGTAAAAACAATTCTTACTAAAAATAAAAAAGAATTATCTGATTCAGATGGTATTATTCTACCAGGTGTAGGTGCTTTTCAAGATGGTATGAAAAATCTACATAAAGATAATTTAATAGATTTTTTAACTGAAATGGTTATTGATAAAAAGAAACCTTATCTTGGAATATGTTTAGGATTAGAATTTCTTGCAGAAAAAAGTTTTGAAAATGGGGAGCATGATGGATTTGGATGGATAAAAGGTGAAATAAAAAAAATCACTCCTGATAGTTCTTCATATAAAATTCCACATATGGGATGGAATGATACTCAAATAATTAGTTCTGGAGGATTATTATCTGAATTAGATGATGCTTCATTTTATTTTTTACATAGTTACTATTTTCAAGTTGATGAACTTGAAAAAAGTTGCATTACCTCTATTTGTGATTATGGTGGAATTCCAATTACTGCAACTTTACAAAAAAACAATATTTTTGCTACTCAATTTCATCCTGAAAAAAGTCAATTAAGTGGATTAAAACTTTTAAAAAATTTTTTAGATATAGTTGATGTATAATGTTAAAACATAGACTAATCCCAAATATCATTATAAATAATGGAAATATTGTTCAAAGCATAAATTTTAAACATACAAATGTAATTGGTAATGCAATAACTGCTGTTGATTTTTTTAATAGTTGGGCTGTTGACGAAATCATTATTTTAGATGTTAGTAAAACTAGGGAAGAAAGAGAAAAATTTCATAAAATAATATCTGGACTTTCTAAAAGATGTTTTATCCCTTTAACTATTGGAGGTTGGGTTTCTGATCTTGCTGAAATTAAAAAGTTACTTAATGAAGGTGCAGATAAAGTTTCAATTAATACTGAAGCGGTAAAAAATCCTGAATTAATTAAAACTGCATCTGCTGTATATGGTTCACAATGTATTGTTTCATCTATTGATGTTAAAAAAAACTCTCTCGGAAAATATAAAGTGATGATTGATAGAGGAAGAATAGAAACAACTTTTGATCCTATTAATTGGGCTATTGAAGTTGAAAAATTAGGAGCAGGCGAAATTTTGTTGACCTCCATTGATCATGATGGTAGTAGAAAGGGATATGATTTAGAATTAATAAAAAGAATTTCTGATAGTGTATCTATTCCAGTAGTTGCATTTGGTGGAGTTGGAAATTGGCAACATTTGGTTGATGGAATAAATATTGGTCATGCAGATGCTGTTTCCGCTGCAAATATTTTTCATTTTACTGAACATTCGACATACAATGCTAAAGAATTTATGATTAATTCAGGATTAAATGTTAGAAAATCTAAATTTTACCAATTACCTATACCTAGAAGACCAAAATACAATGAAATTTTTTAAAATTTCTTCTAAATTAATTAATAAATTTTTTGAGTAACATTATGATTTCATAATCTTAATTTCATTGAAAATTGTACTGTTTAATTGAAATTCTTAAAATATTGTAATATGTGGATGAAAATCTTTGAGAAATTTATTCATTAAAAGTAATCATTGCTGGAATTTTTTATAATTTGAAAATAATGTTTTATCATGGTCGGAAAAGTTATTAATATTCCTCTTTTTTTATATTATGATTGCTTGTTTGATTGATTTAAGTAAAAAAAATGATTTTTCTCTTTCCAATGATTATAAAATTACAGAGGATGAAGTGTTGTCTGTATACAGGAAAGTTTCTCCAAGTATAATCAATTTAAATTCTGAACAGGAAATTTCTACTTTTTTTACACGACGATTAAATATTTTGAAAACTTTGGGATTGCCCACACAGCTTTTTCAAAATAAAAAATTACTTGATATTGGTGGAGGTACCGGCGAAAAAAGTTTAATTTATGCTCTTTTGGGTGCAGATGTTACAATCGTTGAACCTAATGAAAAAAGTTGCCAATACACAAAAAAATTATTTGCTAATTTTATTCCTGATTCTACCCCAACAATAATCAACAAAAGTTTATTTGAATTTGATACTTCCATCATCAAAAATTTTGATATCATAATTTCTGAAGGTGTAGTACATCACACATTTGATCCAATTGCTGCAATGAATATTTTATTAAAAAATTTATCCGAAAATACTGTTGTTATGATTGGATTGGGTGAATCTCACGCTTGGTTTAAACGAGAATTGCAGAGAAAATTAATTCGTAAATTATCTAAAGGAAATGAACATGAAATAGTAAAAATATCTAAAAAATATTTTCAAACCCATTTGGATAGAACTGTAAAATTTGGCTCAAGATCTGAAAAAACTATTATTTATGACACATGGGTAAACCCACAAA
>Ga0066606_10002593_pt1 | contig 10524 bp, 8 predicted proteins | sample SaaInlV_DNA_100m_FD_60386 | JGI IMG/M metagenome (GOLD analysis project Ga0066606, IMG submission 60386) | Marine microbial communities from expanding oxygen minimum zones in the Saanich Inlet - SI075_LV_DNA_100m | ecosystem: Environmental > Aquatic > Marine > Unclassified | place: British... | reverse complement strand
AATCTTTCAAAAAGTAGGCTGTATTTAATTGGATCTAAGTCAGTAATACCTAATGACCAAGCAGTAACGCTTCCTGCTCCAGATCCTCTACCAGGACCAACAGGAATGTTATTTTTTTTTGCCCAATTCACAAAATCAGAAACTATTAAAAAATAACCTGCAAATCCCATTTTATTTATAATATCAATTTCATATCTTAACCTATCTTGATATGTTTTTTTATCTGAGATCTTGTTTTCTTTAATTTTAGTAGCCAAACCAACATTAGACATTTTAATTAATAATTCATTTTCAGAAAGATTAAGATCATTTTTAAAGCGAGGAAGTTTAGGCGGAACTTCTTTTGGATAGTAATTACAAGATATTGCAACATTATAATTATTTTCAATAACTTCAGGAATATCATGAAATATTTCTTTCATTTCTTGGTTATTCTTAAATCCCATCTGATTGTTTGAAGTTTTTCTACTTCCGCTATTAATAGTAGTTTTTTGAGCAACACATAATAAAGCATCATGTGCTGAAAATTCTCCCTCATCACCAAATTTAATATTATTTGTCCCTATTATTGGAATTAGATATTGATTTGATTTATTAATTAAAAAATCTTCAAAATTATCTATCTCAGAATCATTAATTCTTTGTAACTCAAATAGAAAATTAATATCAAATATTTTTTTTAATTTTTTTATAAAACTATCAGAGTCTTTGTTTTGTTTTTCTAAAAACATTAAAGGATTTAGATCACCACCAATATAACAAAAAAGTCCTTCTGCATGACCTTCAAGATCATTAATAGAAATTCCTACTTCAGAATTTTTGCTTAAATAAGACAATGAACTTAGGTAAATTAAATTTTTATATCCAATTTCATTTTTTACTAAAAAAGATAGCTGAGAAATTTTTTCCTTACCCTTAATGTCTAATAAACTGATTGATGTACCTATTATTGGCTGGATATTATTATTCTCGCATTCTTGAGCAAACTCAAATACACCGAACATATTATTATTATCAGTAATAGCTAAAGCTGGCATATTATTTTTTTTTGCTAAACTTACTAATTTTTTAATTTTAAGTGTACTCTCAGAAAGAGAATAAGATGACAAAGATCTTAGATGTATAAAAGGTTTTTTCATTTTATTCTTAAGTTTTTGCTTTTTAATTCATATTGAGCATTTGCCATTTTAGCATATTTGCTATTATGAGTCGCAAAGATTAGAGCGGTATTATGCTTCTCAATAAATTTTAAAAAAAAAATAATAATTTCATCAGCTGTTTTCTCATCTAAATTCCCTGTCATTTCGTCTGCAAGAATTAAATTAGGTCTATTTATAAGGGATCTAGCTATAGCGACACGTTGCTGTTCTCCACCAGATAATTTATTCGGTTTAATATTTTTTTTTTCAAACATTTCAAAACAGTCTAATAAAATACTAGCTTCCTTAGAAATTAGTGATTCTTTATTATTATTTATTAAACCTGGTAAAATAATATTTTCTAATACACTTAATTCAGGAATTAAATGGAAAAACTGATGGATAAAACCAATTTTTTGATTTCTGATATTGCTTAGAATATTTTCATTAATATTCTGAATCTTATTACCAGCAAAAATATAATCCCCTAAAAAATCAGAGTCAAGAAATCCTAAAATATTTAATAAAGTGGATTTACCACATCCAGAAGGTCCTACTATAGAGGTAATACTATTGTTAGCAATATTTAAGTTTAAGTTATCAAATATTATTAATTCTTTATTATTTGATAGATTAAATTTTTTTTTTAAATTCTTAGTTTGTATTAAATTATTCATTTTTTAAAGTATCAATTGGATCTATATTAGAGGCTCTAATTGCTGGAAATATTGTTGATAGTATAGTTATTGTTATAGAAATTAAAAACACAAATAACACCTCTTGGTACTTAATATCAGAAGGTAATGTTGATAAAAAATAAACCTCCTCAGAAAAAAGCTGAGTGTCTAATAAATTCTCAAGTATAGCTTGGATATAGTTAAGGTTTTCAGTAATCATTATTCCTATGATTGTGCCTGAAATAGATCCAATCAAACCAATTACAAAACCAATGACACAAAATATCTTTAAAATACTGAAATTATTAAAACCTAATGTCTTTAAAATTCCTATATCTTTATTTTTTTCTTTAACAAAAATAATTAAACCTGAAATAATATTCATTGATGCAACAATTATAATTAATGTTAAAATTAAAAACATTACATTTTTCTCAACTTTTAGAGCATTCATTAGAGAAGAATTTCTATCTATCCAGGATAAAGAATACAAATCTAAACTATTATTTGTAATATATTGGTCAATTGAATCCTTAAAGATTCCAACAAGTAATGGATTTTCTATATAAAATTCAACTCTATTAAAAATATTATTTTCTATTAATAATAATTTTCTTGCAAGATCTATTGATATGAAAACAAGATTAGAGTCATACTCATACATTCCAAAATCAAATATTCCATCAATTATCAAAGTTTTAAATCTTGGAATATTTCCTAATAACGATTTGTCAGTTTTAGGTACTGCAATTTTTAATTTATCACCTATTTTTAAGTTTAACTTATTAGCTAAAGCATCACCTATAATAATTTTATTAAATCTAATTGATGATATTTTTTTTGTAATTATCTTATCATAAAGATAATGATCAAAATTAATCTCCTTATATCCTCTAATTATCACACCGTTAGAGGTATTATCTTTTATTATTAAACCTTGTGTTTCAACTGAAGAAAAAACTTTTTTATATTTTTTTATATTTAGTTTATTTTTCATTTCTTCGATCTGCTCTTCTTTAATTTCATCATTAAAAGAGTATATATTTAAGTGAGAGTTAACACCTATCAACCTTTCAGTTAAGTTTGACCTAAAGCCATTCATAACAGACATCACAATAATAATAGCAGCTACACCTAAAGCAATTCCAATTATTGAAAACCAAGAAAAAACAGAAACATAACCTTCAGTTTTTTTTGAAAATAAAAAACGTTTTATTATTAAAATCTCTGCCTTAGAAAACATTAAGAATTTATTTTTTCTAAAATAACTTTCTTTACTTCTTCAATTTTAATTTTTTTACTTTTATTTAACATTCTGTCTTTAAACTCTACTACACCTGCGCTTAAATCTCTTTTGCCTATTATGATTTGTATAGGGGTGCCTATAAGGTCATTGTCAGATAGTTTTTTTCCAATACTGCAAATTCTCTCATCATATAAAGTATCTATGTTATTGCTCATAAAGTAAGAGTAGTATTCTAATGACTTTGTGTTGCAATTTTGATCATCTGGCATTAAATTCACTATACTTAATGTAAACGGGGCAACAGATTTTGGCCATTTAATTCCTTTTTCATCATGATTAGCCTCAATTAAAGCGCCCACTAATCTTGAAACACCTATTCCATAAGACCCCATATGTACTGGTATCTTTTTACCATTTTGATCTTGAACATAAGCATTTAATTTCTCTGAATATTTAGTACCAAAATAAAATATATGACCAACCTCAATCCCTTTAGAAATTTTGAGATCTTCTTTTTTTACAGAACAATTATTTTCATCATGTTGATCATCTACTGCAGCATAATATGACTGGAGATTATCTGGATCTAGTTTTTCAGGATTCAACCTCTCTAATTCTTTATCATAATAGAGGGTGCTCTCACCAGTATTAGCTAAAATTTGAAACTCATGACTTAAATTCCCACCTATTGGACCAGTTTCTGCTCTTAAAGAGATTGGTGTTAATCCCATTCTTAAAAATGTTTTAATGTAAGCTTTAAACATTTTATTATAAGAGTTTTTTGCCTCCTCCTCACTGATATCAAAAGAGTAATTATCTTTCATTAAAAATTCTCTACCTCTCATGACACCAAAACGGGGTCTAACCTCATCTCTAAATTTCCATTGAATATGATATAAGTTTTTAGGTAATTCTTTATAGGAAGTTACATATGACTGAAAAATATCAGTTATCAATTCTTCATTAGTAGGCCCAAATAACATTTCTCGCCCACTTCTATCTTTTATTCTCAACATTTCTTTACCGTAATCATCGTATCTTCCTGATTTTATCCATAAATCAGCCGATTGAATAGTTGGCATCAACATTTCATTAGCACCAGCATTATCTTGCTCTTCTCTAACTATTTGCTCAATCTTTCTGAGTGCTTTTAAACCTAATGGAAGCCACGAATAGATGCCAGCACTTGATTGTTTTATCATTCCTGCTTTAATCATCAATTTATGTGAAATAATTTCTGCATCACTTGGAGCATCTTTTACTGTAGGTATAAAAAATTCTGAGTACTTCATTGTTTAAAAATATAAGCTAAATCTAACCCAAAGTAAATTAAAGTAATTAAAATTATAAAAAATAAAACTGAAGTAATTATCACTTTAATTAGTAAATAACTTTTTGTTGGCGAGCTATTTGCATTTCCTATTTGCCATACATTAGAAGTTTCATTTCTAAGGGGTAAAAAGATAAAAAATAAAACCCACCAAATAAGAACAAACATTAAAAAATAAGAAAATATTTGCATTATTTTCTAATTAAATGAACTTGTATCTCAGGTTTTTTTCTTAAAAAATTTTTAAAAACATATTTTAGATTTTTTATAATCATATTTCTAACATTTTGATCTGAAGATTTTTGATCATTGTTTAATTTTATATAATTATTCATAAATTCAGTTTTAAATTCTTCTCTGATATTAGTTAAACCTTCATCTGGAAGTCCTATTAAGCTAAGATGTATATTTTTATCTATTGAATAATCGCTATTAATCAGCACTGAAATCAATGCGAGACCTTCATATGAATATTTTCTTCTATCTTTAATAAAATTTGAATCTGAATCATAAAGATGCTTGCCTTCAACAATAAGTTTGCCCGTATCAATATTATCAATCACAGAACAATCACCAGGGGCAATTTTCAAGCATTTACCATTTTGAAGAATTTTTGTAATAGGAACTTGTGATGATTCTGAAATATTTTTATGAGAAGCCAAGTGCATAGCTTCACCGTGAACAGGTATAGAAATATAAGGCTTAGTCCAATTATACATTTGTTTTATTTCTTCGGCATGACCATGCCCAGAAACATGAACCAAGTCATCATCTGCCGTTATTATTTCTATTCTTTGCCTTATCAGTAAATTTTTAAGTGCATTAATAGATTTTTCATTACCAGGTATATCTCTTGAGCTAAAGATAACAACATCATCTTTTTCAAGATGGATGTTTCGATGAGAATTATAGGCAATTCTATAAAGGGCAGATCTTTTCTCTCCCTGACTTCCTGTACAAATAATAACAAGATTTTCACTAGGAATTAAAGCAGCTTCTTCTTCTGAAATAAAAATGTCACTATCTTTAATTAATTTTGATTTAACTGCTGCTTCAATATTTTTTTTCATACTTCTGCCAATCAAAGCAATCTTTCTATTATTTTTTTTTGCAGCCTCTACTATGTTAATTATTCTTGCTATATTTGATGAAAAACATGTAACTACAATTCTGTTGATGTATCTTGAAAAAACTTGTTTCAATTCTTTCCTTACATCGTCTTCTGATGAAGAAAAACCAGGGACATCCGCATTGGTAGAGTCACCAATAAGAGCTAGAACTCCCTCATTACCTAATTCAATAAAGCTATTTGTATCAAAACTATTGCCTAATGTTGGTTTATTATCAATTTTCCAATCAGCTGTATGCAATAAATTGCCATAAGAAGTTTTAATAACTATTGCTTGGGGTTGCGGTATTGAGTGTGTTGTTTCAATAAATCTTAAATTAAAATTATCTAATATTAAGTTTTTAGATGAATCTAGTTCATTTAAGTTAATAGAGTCCAATTTACCAAATTCTTTCAATCTATTTTCAATTAACAGTTTAGCAAAAGATGAAGCATAAACAGGGCAATTTATATTATCAGCTAAATACGCTACGGCACCAGCATGATCCTCATGCCCATGGCTAATAACAACAGCGACAAGATTATCTTTTATTTCTTCAATGAATTTTATCTTTGGAACTAATAGATCCACTCCCGGATACTGTTCATCTGCAAAAGATAGACCTAGGTCGATCATAATCCACTTACCATCACAGCAATAAAGATAACAATTTGCACCAATTTCACCAATTCCACCAAGGGATAAAAAATAAAGCCCTTTTTCATATAATTTTAAGTTAGTATTATTTTTTAACATAATATTGTAATCCTATAATCTGAAGACCTTCTAATGTAAGATTTGGCTTAATAATAGGCTTAGGTCTAATATCATTTTTAAATATATTTGCTAGCCCTCCTGTGAGAATGATTTTAGGTTTAAATTTTTTCTCATTAGTGATTTTTTTAATAATACCATTAATAGCAAATACATATCCCCAGTAGAAACCTGATCGAATCGCATCCTTCGTATTTTTGGCAACAATGTTATTAGTCTTAACCACATCAGTATTTCTTAAAAGAGAAGTTTTATTTATAAGAGCATTTTTAGATAAATTGATACCAGGGAATATTAATCCGCCAGAAAAAATACTTTCCTTAATAACCTCGAATGTTGTAGCTGTTCCAAAATCTATTACGATGCTATTGTTGATATTATTATTAATAATTGCAATTGAGTTAGCTATTCTATCAGCCCCTATTTCGTTTAAGTTATAATCTATTTTTAAAAAAGATAAAATATTCTTAGATTTTAAAAATAATTCATTAATTTTGTTTATTTTTAAAATTTTAATAATTGACTTATTCAAGCTTGGGACTACAGATGAAATAATTGCTATATTAGGGCTGTCTAGTTTTTTAATTTTTATTAATTTTTTAATAATTTTTTTGATTGATATATTTAGTTGATTATTATTTTGATTACTTTCTATCCTAATAATATTTTTTAAAATTTTATTAGAACTGACTGCAAATACAATATTTGTATTACCTATATCAATTAATATCACTAATAATCCTTCCAGAGAATATTTTTTCTTCAATACCTTTATTTTCTACTAAAAGAGATCCGTCATAGTTTATATCTTTAAGATATATGTTTTGTAAGTTACCATCTGGATACAGAATATCTACAAACGAGCCTAAATACATCATTCTTTTTCGAAATTTTTCCAAAACTTGATTATATTTTTTATAAAAAATTAACTCATATTCATCAAAAAATGATTTTATCATTTCAAAAAGAAACTCTTCATATTTAATATTTACCTCATAATCATTTAAACAACATGTTGGATATTCGTAAATTTTTGGAGATGATGATACATTGATTCCTGCACCAATTAAAATATATTTTATATTATTTAACTCTACAATTTCGGTCATTATCCCCGCTATTTTATTATTATTAATTAATATGTCGTTAGGCCATTTAATATTAATTTTTTCCTTTACGTATCTACTTATAAGGCTGGCTATTGAATTGACAGTAACAGCACTTAATAAGAAATGCTGCTCAATTGATAAATTGTACTTAAATAAAAAAGATATGTAAATATTTCCTTTAGGGCTTACCCATTTATTTCCCCTTCTTCCCACACCTTCTGTTTGCAGATCTGCAATCATGCAAATATTGTTTTCTCCATCTAAATACTTTTTTATTTCACTCATGGTAGAGGTGACACTCTCTAAGTGAATTAATGTAAATTTTTTTTTTGTTAAAAATTTTTCTATACTATTACTAAATTTCACTAATTTAATTCAAAGATATTCCAACAACAATATTCGTAAGAAGAGATGGATAAAAAATAAAGAATGTTATTATAAACATTACAACTGTTAGAATTATTTTAGCATGATTAGTAATAATAAATTCAAATGACTCAGTATGACTAGCTTCATCGAAATACATACCTTTTATAATCCTTAAATAATAAAATGCTGATACAACACTAGCTAGCACACCTAAAATAGCTAGTAAATATAATTGACTTTCTACCGCCGCAATAAAAACATACAATTTACCAAAAAATCCCATGAATGGCGGTATGCCAGCCATAGACAGCATAATAATCGCAATAGATAGACTAATTAAAGGATTAGATTTACTTAAACCATTTAAATCATCTATCTTTTCAACAAATACATCTGCTTTTTTGAGAGATAATAAAATTGAAAAAAAAGCTATATTCATAAGGAGATAAATAAACATATAAATAGAAGCACTTTTAATACCTTGATCATTAGCCGCTACTAAAGCGATCAAAACATAACCAACATGACCAATAGAACTGTATGCGAGGAGACGTTTTAAATTTTTTTGAGCTATTGCTGCCACAGCTCCTAAAAACATTGAAGCTACAGATAAAAAGAAAATTACTTGAGTCCATTCAAAATAAAAATTCCCAAAAGGCTCTAAGCAAAATCTAAATATTAATGCAGTTGCTGCAAGTTTTGGCACAATAGCAAAGAAAGCAGTTATTGAGGTTGGGGCACCCTCATAAACATCAGGTGTCCACATATGAAAAGGTACTGCTGATACTTTAAAAGCTAGACCAACAAGAACAAAAACTAAACCGAAAACAAGACCAATGGGCAACTTATCTATTTGAGATAAAGATTGATAAATTCCTTCAAAAGAAGTTTGTCCAGTAAATCCATAAACTAAAGAAAACCCATAAAGTAAAATTCCAGATGACAAAGCTCCAAGTACAAAATATTTAACACCAGACTCAGCTGACTCTAATGAATTTCTTTTAATTGCAGCGACAACATATAAAGATAAGCTTTGCAATTCTATCGCCAAATACATTATCATTAAATCTTTAGCGCTTATCATCAACATCATGCCTAATGTTGAAAATAAAAGTAATGTTGGTATTTCAAACTTATTTATTTTTGAGTCAATAAAATAATTTTTTGAAATTACTAAAGATGCAGCAGCTCCGATAGCCGTTAATATTTTAAAAAATTTTGTAAAAGAATTATTTAAAAAATAATTATCAAATGATGCGAAGGTAGTATTGAAATCGAAATAAATTAAAACTGCTACAATTAATAAAGATAAGGTAGCAAAATTAGTTGTTTTAATAAAAGCATTCTTTTTAGAAAATAATCCATACATCAAAGAGCAAATAGCAAGTATGGATAGACTTACTTCGGGAACTAGAAAAATTGTTAATAAGTTATTTGCCATTTACCAATTCATAATTTGAAATAATTAAATCTAAAGATAATCGCATTGGTTCGATAAATATATTTGGAAATATACCAATTAATAATACGGCTATTGCTAGAGGTATAAGTATTATTTTTTCTCTTAGGTTTAAATCTAAAATATCCTTCAATTTCTCATTATTAATTACACCAAATATTATTCTTTTATATAAATAAAGCATATAAACTGCTGAAAGAATGATCCCTGATGCAGCACCAATTACTACTATACTTGAGTATTTAAATGAGCCTACAATAATCAGGAACTCTCCTATAAAGCCACTAGTGCCAGGCAACCCAACTGATCCTAACATAAATATCATAAAAACAGTTGAGTAAATTGGCATTCTATTAACCAATCCTCCATAAAACTTTATTTCTCTAGTGTGCATTCTATCATAAATAACTCCAACACATAAAAATAATGCCCCAGATACAACACCATGACTAATCATTTGAATCATAGCGCCCTCAAGCCCTTGAGAATTTACAATAAAAATACCTATAGTCACTAAACCCATATGAGCAACTGAGGAATAGGCGATCAATTTTTTTATGTCGGTTTGAGCAATCGCAACTAAAGAAGTGTAAACAACAGCAATTATACTTAATGTCATGATTAAAGGTGCAAAAAATTCTGATGCCTCAGGAAGCATTCCTAAAGAAAATCTTATAAATCCATAACCACCCATTTTAAGAAGCACACCTGCTAATATTACAGAGCCAGAAGTAGGTGCTTCTACATGTGCGTCTGGTAGCCAAGTATGGAATGGCCACATTGGAATTTTTACGGCAAATGATGCAAAGAAGGCTAACCATAGATACATTTGAATATTAGTTGAAAAATAATTACCTTGTAAATCTGCAATACTCATAGAATTTGTTAGTTTGTAAATAACAACAATAGCAATTAACATTAAAACAGATCCCAACAGAGTATACAAAAAGAATTTAAAAGAAGCATATATTCTTCTGTCACCTCCCCAAATTCCAATAATTAAATACATAGGAATTAGAATTGCTTCAAAGAAAATGTAAAAAAGTAGAATATCAACTGATGCAAACATTCCTATCATAACTGTTTCAAGGAATAAAAAAGCTAGCATATATTCTTTAACTCTTATTTTTATACTTTCCCAACTTGCTAAAATACATAATGAGGTTAAAAAAGTACTCAAGATAACCATAAATAAAGATATGCCATCAATACCAATGTGGTAATAAAAATTAAAATCACTAAACCATCTAATCTTTTCTTGAAACTGATACTCAGCTTTACTGTTATCAAATTGCAACCAAATTAGTAAACT
>Ga0066606_10002591_pt1 | contig 10531 bp, 9 predicted proteins | sample SaaInlV_DNA_100m_FD_60386 | JGI IMG/M metagenome (GOLD analysis project Ga0066606, IMG submission 60386) | Marine microbial communities from expanding oxygen minimum zones in the Saanich Inlet - SI075_LV_DNA_100m | ecosystem: Environmental > Aquatic > Marine > Unclassified | place: British... | reverse complement strand
CGGTCATGACCGATACGCGCACCGCCGCGCATTTTGGGCAGGATATAAGGCGCGTTTGACATGCTTTCCATGCCGCCAACTGCCATAATGTCTGATCCGCCAAGAGCAATTTGATCAAAACCGATCATGGTGGTTTTCATCCCAGAGCCGCACATTTTATTCACAGTTGTTGCGGGCACTTCCTCGCCCAATCCTGCTGCAAACCCCGCTTGCCGCGCGGGCGCTTGCCCTTGGCCTGCGGGCAGGACATTGCCCATGATCAGTTCATCAACGGTGCTGACCCCGGCGCCCTGCATCGCGGCGCGGATTGCCGAGCCACCAAGCTTTGCGGCAGAAACATCGTTAAAGTCGCCCTGAAAACCGCCCATGGGCGTTCTAGACGCCCCACTGATCACAACATTTTGCACCCGCTTGCTCCTTGTCTTATTCGCCCGCAAGCATACAGAAAAGTAACCTTTGCCGTCTAGTGTTTCTGTGCCGATATTATTCAAAGGACAGGTTATGCAGATGAGCCAAAAGAAATGTGGAGATATCGTGACGCTGTTGGTTGAAACGGAACGCATTGATGCCGCCAGTGCGATCGCGTTTAAAGATATGATCCGAGCGGCTGCGCAAACGGCGCCGCCGCGGGTCATTTTGGATCTAAGCATGGTGACTTTTGTCGATTCAAGCGGACTAGGCGCAATAGTCAATGCCAAAAAAGCCCTGGGCCCGGATACGCGTCTTGATCTTTGCACCCTCAGCGGTGCGGTAGACAAAGTTTTCAAACTCACCCGCATGGACAGTGTATTTGATATTTATCCCGGGCTCGATCAGGCGCTCTCTGGGCCACCGGCCGGTTAGGAAAGATCGGGCGTGATGAGCAAAGGACGCTATTCAATGCACTTGTCCCAACCCAAGGATTTTCTTTCGGTGCGAAGGACCTTGGCCGCGATCCGAAATGAATTTTTGTATCAGGGCCATCAGGCCGCGGAGTTTTTAAAAATTGAAATGGTTCTGGCAGAGGCTTTAAACAACATAGCAGAGCACGGTGGTCCCAGCGTTCAAGACAGCCCAATTGTCATTAAATGGCACTACGAACAGGGAGTTTTTAGCGCAATATTAGAAGATAGAGGGCGCCCCTATCCGGCGGCGGTTATCCCGGAAACCGGCGGCCCAAGACTGGATGTTGCCGACACTGATTTCCCTGAGGGTGGCTTTGGCTGGCATATCATTTCCCAGCTGTGCGATACTGTGCACTATCAAAGAAATGCCAACCGCAATCAATTAGCGATCGGCCTGAGAACCTAAATCATCCTCCCAGTATTATAGACAATTTAATATTTATTTTCACTGTCATAAACTTACCTTTTTCCCGCTTATTGCAGCCGCAAAGGCCCCGTAGACAGATCACGAGCTTAACATGGCTTATCTCGGCGCCGCGTCTATTTTTGCCCCCACAGATGCGGCGCTGGGGTTTCACACACCCCTTTTTTGGAAAATCTGTTGCCTCGCAATCACTTTGGCCTATGCTTCAAAAGGCTATGGGAATTAAAGGGGCCAAGCATGCGCGATTTTCATCGGCCAGGACGCTCGGCGGTGTTTGCCGCAAACGGCATGTGCGCCACATCTCACCCTCTCGCTGCAAAAGCTGCGGTTGATATTTTGCAAAGCGGCGGAAACGCCATGGATGCCGCCATTGGCGGGGCAGTTTTACTTGGGCTATGCGAGCCGCAAATGACCGGCATCGGCGGGGATTGCTTTGTGCTTTTTTCCCCGCCCGGTTCTGACGCCATCAACGCCATGAACGGATCAGGCTGTGCACCCGTTGCCCAATCGGCCGCCAGCATGCGCAGAAAAGGTTTCACCCATGTTCCCGAGCATGGCGCAGATGCGGTCACCGTTCCCGGTGCAATAGATGCGTTTTGCCAATTAAGTAACGATTGGGGCAAACTCGGACTTGAGGCACTTTTGGCGCCCTCAATTGATTATGCAGAAAATGGGGTGCCTGTGGCCCCGCGGGTGGCGCTAGATTGGGCCGGTTTGACCACAAAACTGCATGTCTCTGCGCAAAATGATTATCTTATCAATGGCAAAGCCCCTTTGCCGGGTGATAAGTTTTTCGCCCCAAAACAAGCCGAAGTTCTACGCCTGATTGCTGCCAAAGGGCGTGATGGATTTTATCGCGGCGCAGTGGCCGATGATATGGTGCAATCGCTTGCTGCGCTTGGCGGAGCGCACGAGCTAAGCGATTTTGCGGACCAGCGGGCGTTTTATACCGATCCTATCCGCGGCTCCTATCACGGCGTTGATCTGGTAGAGCATCCGCCAAATGGTCAAGGCGCGACAGCAATTTTGCTGCTTAATATCCTATCTCATTTCGATCTCGCAGCGCTGCCGCCATTTGAAGCAAGACGCACCCATATAGAAACCGAAGCTACAAAACGTGCCTATCAAGCGCGAAATGCCATTATTGCAGACCCGGCAAAAACAGAAGGGCTTGAGCAAATGCTCTCGTTAGAATTTGCCCGGAAACTGGCGGGTGAGATTAGCCTGACCTCTGCTGGGCCAGCCCCAAGCCAGATTATCGAAGCGGTGCACAAAGATACAATCTATATCACGGTTGTTGATCAAGATCGAATGTCTGTTTCGCTCATCTATTCAATATTCCACGGCTTTGGGTCGGGTTTGGCCAGTGAAAAATATGGCATATTGTTCCAAAATCGCGGGGCGGGATTCAACCTGACCCCAGATCATCCCAATGAACTTAAAGGCGGGGCACGGCCAATGCATACCATTATTCCCGGCATGCTGTGCGAGGCTGGAAAACCGATGATGCCTTTTGGCGTCATGGGGGGGCAGTATCAGCCAACTGGCCATGCCAGACTGATCAGCAATATTTTGGATTTCGGGCTGTCGCCGCAGGAGGCTATTGATGCCCCACGCAGTTTTTTTGATGGCGGCGCTTTAAAGCTTGAGCGCGGCTATACACAAAAAGTAGTGCAGGAATTGGCAGATTTGGGCCATGCCGTGACCCAAGATATTGAACCGATTGGCGGCGCGCAAGCCATCAGGATTTTGCAAAACGGTGTTTTAGAGGGCGCATCAGACCCCCGAAAAGATGGCTGTGCCTTGGGGTATTGACCCCCAAATCCGGCAGGAATTGATTAATTTAATTGAAAGTGAAGCGGGTATTGACCGTTTTTAAACGGGCCGAACAAATCAGGGATATCTGGATGATCGACAGGCTCGCCCGAAACATCTTCAACCAAGTTTTGCTCTGATACATAGGCCACATAAAAACTGTGATCGTTTTCAGCAAGCAAATGATAATAGGGTTGCTCGCGGACCGGTCGATGGTCTTCGGGAATAGACTCATACCAATCGTCGGTATTGCTAAACTCGGGATCTACATCGAAAATAACACCCCTAAAGGGGTGTTTTTTGTGGCGCACGACCTGGCCCAGATGATATTTTGCATTTTTGCTAAACATATGCCTATGCCCTATAAGGGCTTTATATCGCTTTCAAAAGAGCTTCTTCCTATAAAAGCACATAAATTTATCATAAACAAATTATCTTTCCCTACAAAACAGGCATTTATGGGGCCTGCAAGCAACAATCTGCTCTACCAGCAAATATTGTATAAACCATGGTCGTTCGGTTTGAGAATCACTTTATAAAACCGGCATAATTTGTTATACTGTTTATTATAAGATCAAAAATAGATCGAGCAGCATATGTTAAAACTATTCTACACCCTCCTGTTGGTACTTTTTGTGGCATCTTGCGGAATTATGACGCCGGGCAGCGCACCAAGAAATCTTGATAATGCCTGCTCTATTGTACAGCAGCGACCACAATATCTTCGGGCGTTTAAAGCCACCGAACGTAAATGGGGCGTTCCGATAAATGTGCAAATGGCAATCATTCATCAGGAAAGCAGATTCAAAAAAGCCGCGAAAACACCGCGAAAGTACTTTCTCGGAATCATCCCAAGCGGCCGGCAAAGTTCAGCCTACGGCTTTGCCCAAGCGCTGGATGGAACCTGGTCGGAATATAAACGATCGACCGGCCGGTTTGCAGCGCGGCGCAGCAGTATCCGTGATGCGGCCGATTTTATAGGCTGGTATATGACCGAAACCAAACGCCGCAGCGGCGTGGCACTTTCGGATGCGCGCAATCAGTATCTTGCCTATCATGAGGGACAGGGCGGGTTTATGCGTGGAACGCATCTCAAAAAACCATGGCTTTTAGCAGTTGCTGATAAAGTCGCCAACCGCTCGTCGACATACCGCCGTCAACTGAAAGGCTGCGGGAAAATCTAGCGGTTTTCGCGCCGTTTTGTATTTAAAATAATATTGAACAGGCTATCGCCCAACTCGTTTCCCGTGACAAAATCATTGAGCACAACAACCGTTTGGTCACCGTTTTGATCCTCGATCACCCATTGTCGCAATTGTGGCTCTGGTCCGGTAAAGATAAGTGCAATCTTGCCACGCTCTGGATGCGCCGGGTCCTGCACACCCAAAATTGTCGAGGTGCCATCAAACCGGTGGGCCGTCACCATTCTTTCGCGGGCCAAATCAAGATCATCGGCCAGAATAAGGCCAAGCGGTGTTTTGCTAAGTGGATAGGTTTCCGGACCCGCATCACCTTTGGGATCAAAGATTGCCAATTCGCCGCCTGCGGCCAAAACCAACGCTTCGTTTGGCGCATCGTATTCAAAGCGAATTCGCCCTGGCCTTTTGATGTAAATCGACCCGGTGGCCAAGCTGCCATCCATGCTAATTTGGGTAAATTCGGCCTCAACCGTGCGCAGTTCGTTCAAATAGTTAGATAGTGATGAAAGTGGCAGGATGTCGGCTTGAGCTGGAAAGGATGCGAGACTGATAAATCCAAACGCCAAAAAGATATTTTTTAAAGTCATGATCTCATCTTAAGCAAAACCGCCCCCGCAACCAACCCCAACTCACCGTATTAAAGACGATTGGCAATTTATTGCTGTTCCGGCACCAGAATTTCGCGTTTTCCCACATGGTTTGACGCGCTGACAAGGCCCGCATCTTCCATTTGTTCAACCAGCCGCGCCGCTTTGTTATAGCCTATGGCCAACTTGCGCTGGATATAGCTTGTGGAACATTTGCGGTCCCGCAGAACAATCGCCAAAGCCTGATCATAAAGTGCATCTTCTCCGTCAGAATTTCCGCCAAGACCCAAGACCATGTCAATGCTATCGGCTTTTTCCTCATCCGGTCCTTCCACTACGCCGCTTTTATAATCTGGCGGACCATAGGATTTAAGATGATTGACGATTTCTTCGACCTCTTCATCGCTGACAAAGGGACCGTGGCATCGGGTGATTTTTGATCCGCCCGCCATGTAAAGCATATCGCCCATGCCCAAAAGCTGCTCTGCGCCCATTTCCCCAAGGATTGTCCGGCTGTCAATTTTGCTGGTCACCTGAAACGAAATCCGGGTGGGAAAATTGGCTTTGATGGTGCCGGTGATTACATCCACCGAGGGCCGCTGTGTCGCCATAATAAGATGGATACCTGAGGCCCGCGCCATCTGCGCAAGCCGCTGAATACAGGCTTCGATTTCTTTGCCTGCAACCATCATCAAATCGGCCATCTCGTCCACGACAACAACGATGAAAGGCATTTTTTCAGGCGCAAATTCTTCGGTTTCAAAAACTGGCTCGCCAGTGGCGTCATCAAAACCCGTTTGCACGGTCCGGCTAAACATTTCGCCTTTGCGCAGCGCATCTTCGACCCGGCCATTATAGCCATCAATGTTGCGCACCCCCATTTTGGACATTTTGCGATAACGCTCTTCCATTTCGCCAACCACCCATTTAAGCGCCACAACCGCTTTTTTAGGGTCTGTGACCACGGGGCTTAACAGATGCGGAATACCGTCATAAACGCTTAGCTCAAGCATCTTTGGATCAATCATGATCATCCGGCACTCTTCTGGCGTCAGTTTGTAGAGCAGCGATAGGATCATGGTATTTATGGCCACAGATTTACCTGAGCCTGTGGTTCCGGCAATCAGCAAATGCGGCATCTTTGCCAAATTTGCCACCATGGCTTCACCGCCAATATCCTTGCCCAACGCAAGCGGTAATTTTAGATTGCTATCCCCAAATGACTTGCCAGATAAAATTTCCCGCAACACCACTTTTTCACGGTTTTCATTTGGCAGTTCAATTCCGATCACAGAGCGGCCGGGCACTGTCGACACCCGCGCTGAAAGTGCCGACATCGAGCGGGCAATATCATCGGCCAGTCCGATCACCCGGCTGGCTTTTAGACCGGGGGCAGGTTCAAGTTCATACATGGTGACCACCGGCCCCGGACGGACACTGACAATCTCGCCTTTGACCCCGTAATCATCAAGTACGGCCTCTAATAGGCGGGCATTTTCCTCAAGCGCTTCATCGGAAAGATGGTGGCGCACAACAGAGACAGGATTGGCCAAAAGCCCCAAAGGCGGCAATTCATATTCACTTGCACGATCTTCAAACTGCAATCTTGGCTGGGCTTCTTCCTTGGCGCGCACAGATTGGCTAACTGGCTTTCTAAGCGCTGGCTGCACGACTTTTTTTGCCTCGCCCCTTGGGCGATGAATGCCATTGGCAGAGCCAAAATCAAGTGGCTCAGGATCGGCCATATCGACATCATCTCGCTCATATAGATCAATATGATCGCCGCTCATTGCCGGCTCGACGCGGGTGCCAATGGGCGCTGGTTCAGAAGGGCCCCGCATGCGGGATTTAATCACATCCGATATTTTTGCACTGATGCGCGCATCCCCCGGCATAGTCTGGATGTCCACATCTGAGTGCGGCACCACCAACTCGGGTTCGGGCATCTGTTCGCTGCGTTTTGAAAAAGTCGGCATGCGCGACAGAAAGCTCGGCTTTTCAATCCGCGCTGGGCGATCATCTTCGGTAAAACCACGTGCTTCAGGGACGCGGGGAATAGACAGGGACCGGCTTGCATATGTCTTTATCTGAGCCTGTGCAGATGGTGTCTCGGACACGGTGTTCTGTGCTTTTCTAAGCGCTTCTTTTTGTTGCAGCGACGCGGCCGCTTTAAATGCTCCGCGCGCACCAACCCCAAGTAATCGTAAAACGGCAGCGTAAGACACCACCAGACCAACCAATAAAAATCTAAAAATTGCGGCTAGCTCTTGGCGTGAAAACCCTAGCGTATAAAGCCCGCTGATCACAACCGCGATGCCCGAGATCAGCGAAATGGCCAGAAGGCTCTGAGCTGGGGGCAGCGGTATGGTGGCCAGAAGGTTGCGCAATACGGTATCACCGAAAAGCCCGCCCATCCCAAAGCTATGGCTCCATCCCCCTAAGGGAACTAAACTTGCAGCATATATTGACGCCAAGGCAATCATTATAGGGGCAAAAATCAACCGTCCAAAGGCGCGTTCAGCCCCTTTATGCAGCAAACAGCGAAAGCCCCAGGCCGCCGCCAAAGTGGCCAGTGCCCAGCAGGACCAGCCTAAGATCAGCATGCTCGGGGCGGCCATCGTGGCACCGGTAACGCCAAGCATATTTTGAACAGGTGCATCCGAGGCCGACAACCAGCTTGGATCTTCGGGTGAATAGCTCGTGATAACCATCGCCATCATGGCGCTGATCGCAATCAGCAAAAGGCCAAGCAATTCTACACCGCGTCTTTCCACCACCGCGTGAATATGCGGCCCGAACAAGGGTTGCTGCTGGTGGGTTTGATTATATGCCATAGTTGCCTCGCTACTTGAAAAGACAGTCGCGCAGGCGAATTAGCCCTTGCTCTGCTTCATTTTTTGGGGCCACCAATGCGGCCCGTACATATTTTTTGCCGGGGTTTTCACCCTCAACATCTCTTGATAGATATGCACCCGGCAGAACCCGAACTCCGGTGTCTTGCCAAAGTTTTAATGCGGCTGCTTCGCCGTCATCCACTTCAATCCAAAGAAAAAAACCTGCCTCGGGGGAATTATATCCCGACACTCCGGCAAAAATTTCATCCGCCATTTGAAATTTTTCAGCATAAAGCGCGCGGTTTTCGATCACATGCGCCTCATCGGCCCAAACCTTTGTTGCTGCACGCTGCAACGGCAATGGCAGCGGCGCACCCGAATAGGTCCGCAGTTGTTTTAACTGCGCAATGCTGCGCGGCCCGCCAGAGGCAAACCCCGATCTAAGCCCCGCAAGGTTCGAGCGTTTTGACAGGGAATGAAACACCACAACCCGCTCTGGATCAGCGCCAAACTCTGCCGCCATCTGCAGCCCACCAACCGGCGGCGTATCCCGATATATTTCACTGTAGCATTCATCTGCAAAAATTTGAAAATCATGCTTTTCGGCCAAACCAAGCAAATCCTGCCAATAGGCGCGGCTGGCCACTGCGCCTTGCGGGTTTGAGGGCGAGCAGAGATAGGCAATGGCTGTGCGCTCCAACACCTCAGACGGCAGGGCGGTATAATCAGGCAAAAATCCACTTTCTGCGGTGGCCGGTACAAAAACCGGCTCTGCGCCAATTGAAAGCGTAGCAACCATATAGACCTGATAAAACGGATTGGGGATTAAAATCACCGGCGGTTTGCCACCCATCGTTTCGGGGCAAAGCGCCATCGCGGCGTTATAAAGCCCCTCTCGGGTGCCGTTGAGTGCCACGATCTGCTCAGCGGCGTTTACCGCGGCACCGTAACGCGTTTGCAGCCATGTGGCGATCGACTGCAGTAACTCGGGGCTGCCCTCGTTCGGCGGGTATCTGTTAAACTCGGCCGAGTGCTCAGCAATTACATCGGCCACCCACGCCGGAAAGGCATGCTTTGGCTCGCCGATGGTCATATGCAAAACATCACCACCCGGCGCATGCTGATCAAGCAAAGTGCGCAGACGCGGAAACGCATAAGCCGGTAGGTTCGAAAACCGCTCAGGAAACATTTTTTAGCCTCAAAGTTCGGGATCATAACGCCCCGATTGCTTTTAGAATAACCAAGCTAGGCTGCTACGTCTACAAAAACGCACCAAAAAAAGGGCTTTCTATAAGAAATTGTCGCAAAAATCCCATGAAATTCGATGATTTAGGGGGTTTTTAGTTTTTCAAAGCAGTCTCGGCCGCTGCGCTAAGCCGTAAAAGCCGGTTTTCTTCACCCGGACCGGCCATCAACATCAGCCCGCAACTTGGCGTGCCAATGGGCAATGTTACGGCACATAGCCCCATCAGATTACCGATCCGCGTATTGCGCAGGGCCAACAGGTTTTCAGTAACATAATAGGTTTCATCGCTCAAAAGCCGCTGTGCATCCGGCGGCAAAATGGGTGCAGTGGGACATAAAACGGCGTCATATCCGGCGGTTTTTTCTGTATAACTTTGCCGCAACGCGCCCAATTTATGCCAGGCCGCCACATAATCGGCCGCGGTAAATTCAGCGCCGCCGCGAAACCGTTTGAGAATTTCATCAAACATCAGATCCGGCTGGGCCTCGATCACATCTTTCCAAGTGCCATAAGCCTCTGAAGTATACAAAATCGGACTTAGCGGCAGTGCATCACTTACGGCCGGTATTTCAACATTTTCAATGATTGCACCAGCCTCAGCCAACCTCTCAAGTGCGGTTTCAAAACCAATGCGGGGGGCGTCACGCAAATCATCAAAGGCCGCGGTTCGCAAAACAGCCAGACGTTTTCCACGTAAATTACAGGTTTGCATATCCAGTGCAGGGCGCCCATGCAACGCGGCAAAGAGCAAAGCGGCATCTTCGACAGTTTTGCTCAGCGGACCGATAGTATCAAAGGATTCACACAGCGGCACAACCCCGTCCAGTGGCAAGCTGCCAGCGGTGGTTTTCAGCCCCACCAAATCGTTCCAAGCCGCCGGTATCCGTACCGATCCACCCGTGTCCGATCCTATTGCCGCCGCCGCCAATCCAAATGCCACAGAAGCAGCAGCGCCCGAGGATGATCCACCGGAAACGGCGCTTGGGTCATTTACGCAAGGCGGGCTTTCGGTCATTGGGTTCAACCCCAAACCGGAAAAGGCCAGTTCAGACATATGGGTTTTGCCGATGCACACCAATCCCATTGCGCTGGCATTACGCAACACTTTTGCGTCGCGCTCGGGGATGCGCCCACGCAGCACTGCGCTGCCAGCTTCGGTGGCACGGCCTGCAGTGTCAAAAAGGTCTTTCCAGCTGATCGGCACCCCATCCAAAGGCGACAGCCGTTGACCAGAGCGGGCCCGGGTCTGGGCAGCGCGCGCTTCGGCCAAGGCACGATCTGGCGTTAGCATGGTAAAAATACGGTGGCTTTGCGGATGGTCTTCGGCCGCATCCAAATAGGTTTGGGTTAGGGCAACCGGATCTAATTTGCCGTGCTGAATTGCCTGTCCCTGCTGCGCAGCTGTCAAATCAACTATAGAATTCATCGCCCATACTCCTTGTGATTGCCGCAGAGGGTAGCGGCATCAAAGCACATGGACAATCCTACAGTTTGACCCATAGTAGATTTATGAACTACGACACAGATATTGTAATTGTTGGC
>Ga0066606_10002587_pt1 | contig 10537 bp, 6 predicted proteins | sample SaaInlV_DNA_100m_FD_60386 | JGI IMG/M metagenome (GOLD analysis project Ga0066606, IMG submission 60386) | Marine microbial communities from expanding oxygen minimum zones in the Saanich Inlet - SI075_LV_DNA_100m | ecosystem: Environmental > Aquatic > Marine > Unclassified | place: British... | reverse complement strand
TAAACTTTCTCAGCCCCTTTGATTCGATACTAGGAGGCGACAGCCTAAAGGAACAGAAACCTAGTCCAATTGGGCTTCAGTACCTTATGAAAAAATTTAACTGTCTTCCAAAAGAAGTTTTGATGATTGGAGATAGCGCCATCGATGTAAAAACTGGAAAAGGTGCAGGGGTTACAACTTGTGGCGTTACCTATGGATTGGGTAACCCAATTTCTCTTCGTGACTCCAAGCCCGATTACTTAATCAATAACCTTGCCAGTTTAAAATCATTATTTAACTAATAAAAATATTACCTTAACTATTATATTAAGTTGTCACTGTAACACCCTTCCATAACACACAACCCATTGATATAGATTGACTTTGGAAGTTTCGAGGCCTACAATTTGCTGGAATGACCTCCAATAAAAAGATTAAAACAATTTATCTAATTGCTATCTGCGGTACAGGGATGGCCTCTCTTGCTGGACTTCTTCAAAAATCTGGTTATCGAGTTACTGGATCTGATACGAATATCTATCCACCCATGAGCACACTTTTAAAATCATCAGGGATAGGTATAAAGCCTGGTTACCAACGTGAAAATATTACCGAAGATATTGATCAAGTTATCATTGGCAATGCTGTATCTAAGGATAATCAAGAGGTCTTGGCTGTTCAAGAAAAAGGAATTCCTTATATTTCCTTTCCAGAAGCTATAAGGAAATTTTATCTACAAAATCAAAAATCGTTGGTCATTACTGGAACGCATGGGAAAACAACCACAACAGCTCTTCTAAGCTGGGTTTTGCATTCTGCTAAGAGGAAACCAGGCTTCATGGTCGGCGGTTGGATGAAAAATTTTGACTGTAACCACGCTATTCCGGGAGGAGAGTTTTTTATAAGCGAGGGGGACGAATACGACACAGCATTTTTTGATAAAGGACCCAAGTTCCTGCACTATAGTCCATTTGCGTCTATTTTAACAGGGATCGAATTTGATCATGCTGATATTTATAGAGACCTTGATCATATAAAAGACTCTTTTCGAAAATTTGTAAAGATCATTGACCCTAGTGGATTCCTCTTAGCCGCTTTTTCTGATAAAAACGCACAAGATGTATTAAAATATGCTTCTTGCCAAGCCGAAACTTATGGTTTTTCTTCTTCTGCAGACTGGGTGATTAATGACTATAAGTTTGAAGGTGGTAAAGGATATTTTGCCTTAACCCACCAGAACGTAAATGTCGCAAATTTTAATATCCCAATGATAGGGCGGCACAATATCGAAAATGCCACATCGGTTGCAGCCATGAGCCTTAAGCTTGGACTCACAACTCAAGAAATTCAGGACGGGTTTCAGACCTTCAGGGGCATAAAACGAAGACAAGATGTTTTAGGAATTAAAAACGGGGTAACCGTGATAGATGATTTTGCACATCATCCAACAGCTATTAGACTTACGATAGAAGCTGTTCGCGAGGCATATCCTGAACAACGCATATGGGCCATTTTTGAACCTCGTTCAGCAACCTGCCGAAGAAAAATTTTTGAAGACAAGCTCCCGAAGAGCTTCGTAGCGGCTGACAGCGTTATCATCTCAGATTTATTCGCGCCAGAAAAAATTGATCTAGAAGATAGGCTAAACCCCGAACAGGTAGTCGAACACATTAATAAAGACGGTGGCAAAGCATATTTTATTCCCGATATCGAGGTCCTTGTGAACAAACTGGTCACCGAATGTCGCCCTAATGACGTTCTAATTATAATGTCTTCAGGCGAGTTCTCCGGAATTCATCAAAAACTTATTACCCGATTATAACCAAACCCGTTCTATTTAACTAAACTATGGGAAATTACGGACAATTGAAATTAGAGCTGATCCGCAAAGGGCTAGCTATACCTGATGAAATTCGAGGTATATCGGAAGTAATATGCGGATACTGCGATGGCCAGCCTGGTGATGAAATCGTATTGAGCCTTGCTGAAAACTTTATTGTAAAAGTACCAATCAAAGAAACTGGCCAAGACCAACCCACTCTTAAGCTAGATAACGGAAAAATTAAACTGCATTCTATGGGCAAAGAAATTGAAGTTAATATTGTACCCTTACCCAATTTTGTTAGAGAGCAAATGAAAAAGCGCTCCCCAATCTCAGAAAATGCCTGTATCGACGGGTATTGCATGAATTTGTTTTTAAGAGCCGTTGGGCAAAAAAATCGCCTGAATTTAACTCGAGAGACTATTTTGTCCTCAATTAAATCCGCTTTTGAAGAAGGAGCGGCTGACCTCATTCAACTCAATATGGATTATTGTCGTGAACCAGATCGAGGCCTTGCTCGTCTGGCACCGGTAGTAAATGCCATAAAAAAAGAATTTAGTACATTTGTATCTCTGCGTGGATTCCCTCCCAAAAACAAACAAATTTTAGATCAAGTTTACGCTGCGGGGATTGACTTATTAAATCTTCCACTTGAAGGTTTTGTAGGTTTTGCCAAAAAAGGCGATATCATATCACCGCCTCTCGTATATGATGCATTAGAATATGCCGCTAAAATTTTTCCACCAGGAACTGTTTGGACTGAGCTATTTTTAGAGCCAGAGTCTACTGATGCTTTGAAAGATAAAATTGATTACCTTGCAGAAAAAGGGATAATTCCCTTATTAAAGTTGACAACCCCAAGTATTATAACTAAAGAACTTTATCTCAATATCGTTGAAGTTGCTCATCACCTAGAAGAAACTGTTCAAAAATCTCAGTTGCCCCTCAAGTGGCTTTTCCCACACTGCCGCTATATGTCTCCACTGGATACGCGTTTTTTTCTTGACCTACCAAACAAAGCAAAACTTAATGCTAAACCTGTTTATAAGTCTCTTTTAGGGCGTAAAGCCCTCGAGGGATATACCAAACTTCGCCGAAAACTACGAATTAAAGATGTAAGCGACTCATACGAGTCAGCCGGTCTATAAAACTTGATCTATATGTTTTAAAAGTCTTTTACCTCTCTAGATTGTTTAAAGAATCTCAATTTAATTCAAGCAAACAGAACTCTTGTACTCTTACATAACTATCTGTTAGGCTAAAAGTATGCATTCAGTTGATAAAAATTCGATGTACCCCGTATATAAAAAACCTAACTTTCCTGAGGTGCCTTTGGTAAAGCTGGATACCTTATGGTTACAGGTTGGAGGAACCCTATGCAATCTCGAGTGTACACATTGCTTTATCAGTTGCGGGCCAAAAAACCATACGCATGAAATGATGAATCTGAAAGAAGTACAGGCACGATTATTAGAATCTAAAGTTCTAGGAGTAAGGGATTACTATATAACAGGTGGCGAGGTTTTCATAAATCCCGATATTTTTGAAATTTTAGCCGCTATTCTTGAATATGGTCCACTTGACGTTCTGACTAATGGGACGCTTATCACTCTCGAAAAAGCTACCCGGTTAAGAGAAATTCAAAGTAAATCCTCTCATAAACTCCAATTTCGTGTGAGTATGGAAAGCTTCAATGAAGAGTTAAATGACCAAACACGTGGGAAAAATTCTTTTAAAAAAGCGGCAGAAGGAATTAGCAACCTAAACTCTTTTGGATTTTCCCCTGTTTTAACTGTCACCCGTAACTGGGATGAGACAAAAGAAGCAGAAATGGAGGAAAGTTTTAAAAATTTTTTAAGATCGCTAAATATTTCTCATCCACGAGTCAAAATACTTCCTGGATTCCTCCTTGGTCAACTAGCGGTAAATACTCGTAACTACTTGGACCACGAACATGTCTCTGAAGAATGTTTCGAGAATTACGACATCGCAAGCCTGCAGTGTTCTTCCTCCCGCATGGCAACCAAAACAGGGGTATATGTATGCCCTATTCTTGTCGATAATGATAAAGCAAACATGGGGAAAACTATAGAAGAGACACTACGCCCTTTTCCACTTGCTCATTCCGCCTGCTATACCTGTCGTATTACGGGGATGACCTGTAAAAGTGACTAAGACCACTCACCTTATTGAAAAAATATTTATTATTTTTAAAATTACCTAGTATTCTTTTGTTTACATGTTTAACCTGTTCTGCAATGCATATTTTTTTTAAAAATCTTTCAAAATCTTATTTTATTAACGCTTTAGGAAAATATTTATGGCACTTCTTGAGTCCACCATGCCTCCATTGGGAACTCCAGCTTATGACTTTGCACTTGATGGAATAGATGATAATATCCACTCACTAAAGAATTATTCAGAAAAAAAAATCATAGTGATTATATTTATGTGTAATCACTGCCCGTATGTAAAGGCTGTCCTTAAACGAATTATTGATCTACAAACCGAATTTATAGATCGCGGTGTACAATTCATTGGCATCAACCCAAACGATTCGATAAGTTATCCGGATGATTCGTTAGAGAATATGAAAATTCTAGCAAAAGAAAAAAAAATTTCTTTTCCTTATTTAATTGATCCAAGTCAGGAAATAGCTAAGCTGTATGATGCTGTTTGTACCCCTGATTTGTACGTCTACGGTAAAGATCGTAAGCTTGCCTATCGTGGACGAATCGATGACAACTGGGAACACCCTACAAAGGTGACCCGACATGATTTAAAGTTGGCTTTGGAAAATATACTTGCAGGACAGTCAGTCGCCAGTGAACAAATACCCTCAATGGGTTGTTCCATTAAATGGAAAACAACATAACAAGGAAAACCTTATGAACTTGCAAAAAAAATGGCTATTTACCCTGCTGGGTATCGTTATTGTTGGATCAATGTTCGCCGAGAAAATCGTCAAGTTCTATTTTGACTGGATCTGGTTTACTAACCATCAGGTTGACTCGGTATTCTGGACTATTGTGCTATCACAATGGGGTTTTGGTTTAGCTACAGGGCTTTTCTTTTTCATCTTCACCTGTTTTCCTCTAAAAGGTATCTTCGACCGGAGCTCTCATATGCCGGTCCTCTTATCCGACACCGTTCGCCGTGAGTTACCCCTTCTTGACTTTATAGCCGGTAATCTTAAAAACCTTATGTTTTTTGGTCCACTTGCACTAGCTGTAATGACTGGGTTGATCGTTGGGCAAAAGTGGGAAATTCTCCAACTATATTACAATGCCGTTCCTTTTAGCAAAGAAGATCCTATTTTTGGAAATGATTACTCCTTTTACCTTTTTACTCTCCCACTTCTCAACCTTGGAAAATCAATTTTGTGGGAAATTTTAGTTATTCTCGGCATTGGAACAGGGCTCATATTTTTCCTGAAGCAATTTATCTATTTTGGACCAAGTGGAATAGTTATGCAGCAAGAAGCCCGACGACCATTATCTTTTTTGGCTTTTTATTTTCTTATTCTAATGGCCATGGAATTCCATCTACAGAGGTATGGCTTACTAACAGAAGGTAATGGTGTGATAACAGGTATCGGATTTGCTGACTTCCACGGCCAACTTCCAATACTTCATGCAATGTCAATTTTATCTCTTGTAGGAGCTGGGCTTAGCTTCTTTATTGCGACTGGACGTGGTCTAAAAAAAGTTACTCTTGCCTTAACAGGAATAGGTGTGATTTATTTCGCAGGCAGTTTTTACCCTAAAATACTGCAAAATTTTGTAGTTAACCCAAATGAACTCATTAAAGAAACTCCTTTTATCGAGCATAGTATTTCTGGAACACTGCTGGCTTATGGACTAAATACTACCGAATCTAAAAAACTAACTGGAGCAGAATCTTTAAATGCAGAATCTATTCGAGCCAATAGTCTGACAATAGAAAATATCCGTCTTTGGGATCAGGAACCCCTTCTTGATACGCTAGGTCAACTTCAAGAAATAAGAACTTATTACCAGTTCAATTCAGTAGATCACGACCGATACACAATCGATGGGAAATATCGTCAGACACTCCTCTCTCCCCGTGAATTAAAATCTGAAAACCTACCTAACCGTACTTGGATAAATGAACATCTAACCTTCACTCATGGATATGGAGTATCACTCAGTCCCGTCAACCAAATAACTCCAGAGGGTCTTCCTGTACTTTTCATAAAGGATATTCCCCCTCGCTCAAGTGTAGACCTTAAAATCGAACAACCTGAAATATATTTTGGTGAACTTTCCAGCGACCATGTTTTTGTAAAAACTGGAACACAAGAATTTGATTATCCAGAAGGAGAACAAAACGTATATAAAAATTACGAAGGTAGTGGCGGTTTTCCGGTTAATTCTTTTATGAGAAAGGCGCTTCTAGCTGCACGTTTTAAGACTTTAAAAATTCTATTCTCAGAGGATATTAATAGTGAAAGTAGAGTGTTGATGTATAGAAATATTACTGAACGCGTTCTAAAGGTTGCTCCATTCTTGAGGCTTGACAGTGACCCTTATCTTGTCGTCACGGAAGGCAAAATGAAATGGATTTATGACGCCTATACTGTAAGCGAACTATTCCCCTACTCACAAAAAATTCCCCGGTTTGGCAACTATGTAAGAAACTCTGTCAAAGTTGTGGTAGATGCTTACGAAGGTTCAATGACGTTTTATATTTCTGATCCAAGTGACCCAATTATTCTTACCTGGGAAAAAGTATTCCCTGAATTATTCAAAGATTTGAGTGAAATGTCTAATGATTTAAGGAATCATATTCGATATCCGTCAGACTTTTTTACAATTCAAGCATTCATATATGCGACCTATCACATGAAAACACCTCAGGTGTTTTATAACAAAGAAGATCAGTGGGAAATCCCAGAAATCGATAATAAAATGATGGAACCCTATTATACCATCATGAAACTTCCAGGAAACAAAGTAGAAGAGTATATTCTCATGTTACCTTTTACGCCAAGTGGAAAGAGCAATCTTTCAGCATGGATGGTAGCTCAAAGTGATGGAGAGAACTATGGGAAATTGATTGCTTATACATTTCCAAAGCAAAAATTGATTTATGGCCCCAATCAAATCGTCGCACGAATTAATCAAGACGCTGAAGTCTCAAGACAAATTTCTTTATGGGACCAAAGAGGTTCAAAAGTTATCCAAGGCACAATGCTAGTCATCCCCATAGAGGAGTCTTTAATCTACGTCAGACCTTTATACCTTAAAGCTGATGCCGGAAAAATCCCTGAACTTAAACGCGTCATAGTTGGATATGAAGACACAATCGCTATGGAACGTACTCTGGAAGAAGCGCTGGCTAAAATATTTGGAGAGGATGCAACTCAACCTATAGTTGCTCATACAGACAATATAAAAACTCGACCAATAAAACACCGTCAATCAAAGAGCAACATGCTTTTAAAACATTCTGACTATAAGACAATCAAAGATATGTTTGATAGAGTCATGAAACGGCAAAAAGAAATGAATCAAAAATTATCTAATCACGAAAGTGACTTGGAGGCTCTCGGGAAAGCTTTAGAATCAGCAGTGGTCGTAAATTAAATTATCAGGAATTTTTTAGAAATATCAATTTAGATGTGATCGCTATTTTTAACTAGTGTGTGCCTAGAACAGACCTAATTGTTTGGTACTTCCATCTGGACTAGTCACATCGACAGGGTACCGACCATCAAAACAAGCAGCGCAAAAGTCATCTTTTTGCTCACCAAAAATACTAAGCATTTTTTCTAAAGATATGTAATGTAGCGAATCGGCGCCGAGATATTGCCGTGTTTGTTCGGTATCCATATTGGAAGCAATAAGCTCATTCTTGGTTGGTGTATCTATCCCATAAAAGCATGAGTGTGTAGTCGGCGGTGAACTTATTCGAACATGAACTTCTCGAGCACCAACTTCGCGCAGCATCCTAACTATTTTTTTACTAGTTGTCCCTCGCACAATAGAGTCATCAATAATAATTACTCGCTTACCCTCTATTACAGGTCTTACAGCATTCAATTTAATTTTGACACCAAAGTTTCGAATCTGGGATTGAGGCTCAATAAAAGTTCTCCCCACGTAATGATTACGAATTAATCCCATTTGAAATGGAATATTAGCCTCTTCAGAATAACCCATCGCAGAAATCACTCCAGAGTCGGGAACAGGGACCACAACATCTGCTTCTACCGGTTTCTCTAAAGCTAAAGCCTTTCCCATAAGCTTACGCACAGTATAAACCGAATGACCAAACAAGTAGCTATCTGGTCTTGAAAAATAGATGTGCTCAAAAACACATTGCTTAGTAGAACTTATTTGAAAGGGACGGAATGATTTTACGCCAAATTGATTAATGAGAATCAATTCACCTGGTTCAATCTCTCTAATAAATTCTGCCTCCACGAGGTCCATCACACAAGATTCGGAAGCCACGATATAGGAACCATCTAGCTTACCTAAGCATAAAGGACGAAACCCATGCGGGTCGCGGGCGGCTATCAATTCATTCTCGCTCATTAGCACAATCGAATAAGCCCCTTTAACTTGTGAAAGTGCTGCCACCGCACGATCAACGAATGAATTACGTCTCGATTGCGCCATCAAATGAACAATCACTTCGCTGTCATTCGTAGACTGAAAGATTGCCCCTGCCTCTCCTAATTCCTTTCGAATTTCCGAAGCGTTGACTAAATTACCATTATGGCCCATAGCCATAGTTCCACCAGCATATTCTATGAGGCAAGGCTGAGCATTTTTGATCCTGCTCACACCTGTCGTTGAATATCGATTATGTCCTATTGCGATATTACCTGAAAGTTTTTTTAGACGTACATCGCTGAAAACATCTGCAACTAAACCCATTCCAACTTCAAGGTGCATTTTCCCATTATTAGAAGCAACAATACCCGCACTTTCTTGACCTCGATGCTGCAAAGCATAAAGACCTAGGTAAGCGAGGTTAGCAGCGTCAGAATGGCCGTAAACACCAACTACTCCGCATTCATCATGAAACTTATCCAACATAAGCTTCCAACGCTCCAGACCAGAGTTGTTTCAGACAAGAAATATCTTCACGAACAAATTCTTTACCATTAATATTCACAACTAGAGAATCCCCTCCCACTTTGCCCATGACTGCAAAAGGCACCTTCATAGTCTCTGCCATTTCTTCTATTGCCAATCTATCCTTTGCTAAAAAGGAGATCAATATACGTGATTGAGACTCACTAAAAAGCAAGGCATCATTTCTAATCGTAGAATCAATATTAATAGTTGCTCCCTTTGCCTTCAAAGGGTGGCTCATACAGGACTCTGCTATCGCAACAGCCAAGCCACCTTCCGAACAATCGTGTGCTGAGGCCAAAACATTTTTCTGAATCAACTCCAAACATAATTTATTTACAGATTGAGCTAAACGAAGATCTAAATGTGGAGGCTGCCCCTCCACACGATCATGCACAACACGTAAGTATTCACTTGCACCAAACTCCTCCAGTGTAATACCAATGAGACCTATTAAACTTTCATCTTCTTTAAACCATTGCGTAGTGTGAAAAGAACGATCTTCCAGTAAACCAACTACTGCCACAGTAGGTGTTGGGTAAATTGCCTCCCCTAAAGTCTCATTATAAAGACTAACATTCCCACTAACCACCGGAATATCAAAAAATTTACACGCTTCTCCCATGCCTGAAACAGCTTGTTCAAACTGCCACATAATTTCTGGGTTTTCTGGATTCCCAAAGTTCAGGCAATTTGTCAATCCAATTGCCTCGCCGCCGGAACATGTGATATTGCGAACACACTCCGCTACGGCTATCTGCGCCCCGTAAAATGGATTCAGATAGCAATACCTACTATTACAATCAACCGACAAGGCCAATGCTTTTTTTGAACCTTTTACTCGAAGCACAGCAGCATCAGAACCCGGTAAGCCTAAAGTATTTAACCTGACCATATGATCGAACTGTTCATAAACCCAATGCTTTTTTGCGATATTTGGCGATGAAAGAAGTTTCTTCAAAACCTCTCCCGGGCTCTCCAATTCTGAAATCGAATCTAGACTAACATGATCAACTTTTGCGAGATATTTAGGTTTTTTGGTGGGACGCTTTAGATCCAAAGCTCCATCAACAACCAGCTCAACCGGCAAATTAACCACTAGTGTTCCTTGTTCAAATATACGAACCATTGGTGTGTCTGTTACTTCTCCTACAATTGCGGCATCAAGATCCCATTTATCAAACAGAGCCAGAGCCTCCTCTTCCATCCCCTTTCTGATAACCACAAGCATGCGCTCTTGTGACTCCGATAATAGAGTTTCATAAGGAGTCATTCCTGCCTCTCGTGTCGGCACCTTCGAGAGCTCAAGGTCAATACCAGTACCAGCCCGACCAGCCATTTCAAAAGTAGAACAGGTAAGCCCAGCTGCTCCCATATCCTGAATTCCAACAACCCAATCTTCCTTCATAAGTTCAAGGCAAGCTTCGATTAAAAGCTTTTCTGCAAATGGATCTCCTACTTGAACGGTGGGTCGTTTTTCCTCAGACGATTCATCAAACTCCGATGATGCCATGCTCGCACCATGAATACCATCTCGCCCTGTCTTTGAACCAAAGTAAATAACTGGATTACCAACTCCCGAAGCATTGCCTAAAAAAATTTTATCCGAGGGAATTAGCCCAAGACA
>Ga0066606_10002550_pt1 | contig 10629 bp, 5 predicted proteins | sample SaaInlV_DNA_100m_FD_60386 | JGI IMG/M metagenome (GOLD analysis project Ga0066606, IMG submission 60386) | Marine microbial communities from expanding oxygen minimum zones in the Saanich Inlet - SI075_LV_DNA_100m | ecosystem: Environmental > Aquatic > Marine > Unclassified | place: British... | reverse complement strand
AATCCCAAAAATGGGCCAAATATTTTTTCATTTTTCTAATTTCCTTGATATATTTTTGGCCAAATTGGGGGGTGTGGGCGATTCTATTACTGATTCTGTCCCGTTTTAAATCGCCTCAATTGGAGGATGAAGAAACCTTGCTCAAAGTTTTTCATAAAAGGGCAGGATACGCAGCTATAGTTATATTTTTACTAACTTTTGTTCCTGTGCCAATTGAAGTATTAATTAACTAGTTTTATTGCAAGTTTTATAATGGATTATTGGTAGAGGATATAGGGTAAAATGCTACTTTATAAAGCATTTAATTTTTAAAAAGAGCCCACGGAAGCAGCTAAAAATTGTTAAGATGTTTAATTTAAAGAGTTTTATTTTTTTTTTAAACTGTTGCTTTTTGTATGTATTTTTTTGAAATTTATTGACAAAACTTCAAACTACATGGTATTTTATATCCAAGTTGGGGCGCTGAGTTTTGCCCATTTTATTGGGCATAGTCTTAGATAAAGAGCTGTTGCGGATACGATTCTGCTCCTTGGTTGCCATCAAGGTCTCTTTTTGAAGACACTTAGTGCCCCATTTTATTATTCCACACCCTCTTTTATCCCTTTAATAACTTTATAAAGTATTAGTCAAAGGTAGTGTTTATGAGCAATGCATTTTTACGTATTTTTTTAGTTTGGGCGAGATATCCCTGTTTTATGCTGGCAACTGTTTTTATTATTTTATTGCAAACTAGTGTTGGTTTATCGGCAGCCGATAGAAATCCTGATTCAATAAATTCACTTCAGGAGATAATTAGGATCGCCTTAAAAAATAACTCAAAAAACATACCGAAAGTTACACACCAACCCCCCGAAAATATTATTTTTCTTGTCAAAAAGTATTATTATCAGATTGAAACTCAACGGGAACAGCTAGCCACAGCAAAAGAAGTTCAAGGTTATTTTGAAAAAGGTATAAAAAAATCGCAGGAAATTTTTGAATCAGATGAGGGCGGAGTTTCACAGGCAGATATAACCAAGCTGAAATTAGGGTTATCAAATACATTGAATAATATCATTGATTTAAAGCATAGCCTTCAAATCGGAAAGTTAAACTTGGGAAAATTGATTAATCGAGACTTGCTAGATAGAAATCATATTATAACAGCTGACCCCATTCCTGTAGATTTCCCGCATATGGGCTTTGATAGTTATTTAAAGGCAAAAAAGTTAACCGAAGGAAGTAAAAAACTACTTTATGAAGTGTATTTAGATGTGGAGTCCTCAAATGCTAAAGTAAAGCTAGGTATAAAGAATCGAAAAATTTCTCGAGCTTTGCTCGTTTCTCAAGTTGCCAATTATGATTTTGGCATTGGTGATTCGCAAGAACTTTTTGAAGCGCTCATGCTTTATACTCGTGTTTTTAGTAGTTACTTGGATTCTGTTTATACTTTCAATGTAGCCGTTGCAAAACTTGAAAAACTAACTAATGTCATTATATTAAAGAATTAGTAGTTTAATGTTGATCAATCTGTGTTTATTTAAATTATTCCCAATACAAATATACAACGCAGAATTGATTTATTTGTATTCTTTTCTTGACGGGCGACCTATTCATCTATAAGAATAACCCGAATCTGAGTTAAGTAACCTTGAAATTGCTATGAATCTATTTAAATTTTCCTTCAACAGTGGCATCATGATTGGTAATGGTAACGCATTTAGGAGAAGTTGTGACTAAGACAACAGTTAAACTGAAAGCTAAGGCTGACCCTAAAACGAAAGCCAAAGCCAAAGCCAAAGTTAAGTCAACTAAAAGGGCGAGTAATAAATCTTTGCTGATAGTTGAGTCTCCCACTAAAGTTAAAACACTTAAAAAATTTATTGGTAGAGACTTTGTCGTTATGGCTTCAGTTGGGCACCTTAAAGACTTACCGAAGAGTAAACTTGGTGTTGATGTGGAAAATAACTTTGCACCTGAGTACATCACTATCCGAGGTAAAGGTAAAATACTTAGTGACTTAAAAAAAGAAGCTAAGAAAGCAAGTGATATCTACCTTGCTCCTGATCCGGATAGAGAAGGGGAGGCTATTGCCTATCATATCGGGAATGAGGTTGCTAAGCACACAGAAGGTAAAATTTATAGGGTAATGTTTAATGAAATTACTAAGAAGGCAGTAAACGAAGCTATTAAAAATCCTACCGAGGTAAACCTCAATAGATTTAACGCTCAACAAGCTAGGCGTATTTTAGACAGGTTGGTGGGATACAAAATAAGTCCAATGCTATGGAAAAAAGTTCAACCTGGATTGAGTGCTGGGCGGGTTCAATCTGTTGCACTTAGAATCGTTTGTGACCGTGAGAATGAGATTAAGGCATTTAAATCTGAAGAATATTGGACTATTACGCTAGAGGTGGAAGGACAAATCAAACCAAAGTTTCAAAGTAAATTGTTTAAGATTGATGGTAATAAGGTAGAAATACCTAATCAAGCAGCAGCTGACGAAATTGTAAAGAATTTGAAAGGTCCAGAATTAGTTTTAGAAGATGTCGTTAAAAAAGAAAGAAAAAGAAACCCCGTCGCGCCTTTTATAACGAGTACCTTGCAGCGGGAAGCCTCTCGAAAACTTAATTTTTCTCCTAAAAAAACTATGATGATTGCTCAACGCCTTTACGAAGGTCTTTCGGTCGGCAATAGGGGAACAGTCGGTTTGATTACGTATATGCGTACTGATTCGGCTCGGTTTTCTACGGAAGCAATTGATGCAATTAGAATTTATGTAGCTAATCGCTACGGAGAAAATTTTGTCCCTAAGGTACCCAACGTATTTAAGAGTAAAAAGTCTGCTCAGGAAGCTCACGAAGCTATTCGACCAACAGATATTACTATCGTACCATCAGAGATAAAGGAGTATCTTGAAAAGGATATGTTTCGCTTGTATGAGCTCATTTGGTCTCGTTCAGTTTCTTGCCAAATGGTTCCGGCTATTCTTGATACAACGACTTTTGATATTAGATCAGGGCAATATCTTTTCCGGAGTAATGGATCGATTGTTAAGTTTTCTGGATTTATGCAAGTTTATGTCGAATCTGGCGATGATGAAATGGCCGAAAAGGAAAATAAACAAGGAGATAAAATACTACCGGCATTAAGTAAAGGAGAAAAACTTAAGTTACTTGATGTTGACCCCGAACAGCACTTTACCCAACCACCGCCCCGCTTTAGTGAGGCTATGCTAGTAAAAAAACTTGAAGAGGAGGGAGTTGGTCGGCCGAGCACTTATGCCGCTATAATCAGTGTGATTAAGGACCGGGCATACGTTGAGAACGAAGAACGACGCTTGGCTCCCACAAAACTGGGTTATCTTGTTTCAGATCTTTTACTTGAACATTTTCCAGCTTTTATGACCACAAAATTTACTGCAGATATGGAAAGTCAGTTAGATCAAATTGAAGTTGGTGAGACGGAATGGGTAAAGACTCTGCAATCTTTTTACACTCCTTTTAAGGCCGACTTAGATGAAGCAGAAAAGAAAATTGGGGATTCGGAGGTTGAGGAAACTGATGAAGTCTGTGATAAATGCAGTCAACCTATGATTGTTAAGTGGGGTAGGTTTGGAAAATTCATGGCATGTTCGGCTTACCCGGAATGTAAAAATACAAAACAAATTGCAAAAGAAGGTACCGATGGTAAGGCTGTTTCAGAGCCAACCACTGTTGAAGGTGTTTGTGACAAGTGTCAATCTTCTCTTATTTTAAAGGTTGGTCGTTTTGGAAAGTTTATTGCTTGTTCAAACTATCCTGATTGTAAATTTACTAAACCGATTGATTTAGGTATCAACTGCCCAAAAGAAAAATGTAAAGGCAAAATTGCAGGACGTAGGTCCAAAAAAGGGAGAATGTTTTATGGGTGCACAGCCTATCCAAATTGTGATTTTGTGTCATGGGATAAACCGTTATCGGAACCTTGCCCGCAATGTAATCATGCCTTTACTGTAGAAAAATGGAAAAAAGATGAAGGTGTATCAATTATTTGCCCCGTATCAGAATGTGATTATAAAAAATCAGCGGTTGCGTGATTTCTAGAAATAATCGGGTGAAAGGTTATCTGACGATACTTGGTGCTGGTCTTGCTGGATCTGAAGCAGCGTGGCAGGCAGCAGAACGTGGTATTCGGGTTGACTTGTATGAAATGCGCCCTGCAAAACCTACTCCTGCTCATAAAACTGATCATTGTGCTGAATTGGTGTGTAGCAACTCACTAGGTAACAATCAATCTCCTTCGGCCCCATACCTTCTTAAAGAAGAACTTAGAAAATTTAATTCTCTTGTTATTAGCGCTGCAGATGCTCATGCTGTTCCCGCAGGTGCAGCTCTTGCCGTAGATAGAGATCATTTTTCCAAAAATATTACTGAACAACTTTCAAAACATCCCAATATTACTTTGATACGGGAAGAGGTTATAGAAATACCTTCTGAGGGACCCGTTATTATAGCTACTGGACCACTTACATCTCCTAAGCTATCTGAAAGTATTTCCCATTTAATTGGTCAGGAGTATCTTTATTTTTACGATGCTATATCGCCGATAATTGACGCCAATACGATCGACTATGATAAAACCTTTTTTGCTTCACGTTACGATAAGGGTGCAGATGATTATCTTAATTGTCCATTAAATAAAGTACAGTACTATTCTCTTGTTAATGAATTAAAAAATGGCGAAAAGGTGCCTTTTAAATCATTCGAAAAACCGATTTATTTTGAAGGATGTATGCCTGTTGAAGAACTTGCCCTGCGAGGGGATAAAACTCTTTCTTTTGGTCCGTTAAAACCAGTTGGTTTATCACACCCAGAAACAAAGGAGCAGTTTTATGCTGTTGTACAATTAAGGCATGAAAATAAAGAGGGCACAGCTTTTAATCTAGTTGGATTTCAAACCAAGCTTACCTACCCAGAGCAAAAACGAGTAATAAGGATGATCCCTGGTTTAGAAAATGCTGAATTTTTTCGATTCGGTGCAATTCATAGGAATACCTATATAAATGCACCTGATGTTTTAACTTCTGAGCTCGACTTAAAAAATAATAAGGGAACCTATTTTGCGGGCCAAATTATTGGTGTTGAGGGTTATGTTGAGTCAGTTGCGATGGGCTTACTTGCTGCTCTTAGTGCAGTAAAGAGGATAAAAGGAGAGGTGTATACTAATCCTCCTGATGATACAGCTTTAGGAGCGTTGCTTAAATATGTAACAGAATATCGTCGCCAATCTTTTCAACCGATGAATATTAATTACGGCCTTTTTCAGGTACATGAGATGAAAATTAAGGATAAACGAGAAAGAAATAAAAAAATCGAGTTAAAAGCGCTTGATAGCTTATCTCAGTGGATGGAAATAATTAATGGAGAATTAATTAAATAATAAAAGGTAGGTAGCTTGTTTAATTATTATCTTTAAATTTAAACATCTAAGTTGTGGACAAACTCTGCGCGTTCTTTTATAAAATTAAAACGGAACTCTGCATCCTTCCCCATAAGTTGAGTAAATACCTTTTCGGTATTTTCAAGATCACTTATTGCTACTCTTAGAAGTGATCGACTTTGTATGTTCATGGTTGTTTTTTTTAAATCAGCCGCGGGCATTTCTCCGAGACCTTTAAATCTGCCTATTTCATATTTGTGACCATTGAGTTTTTCGATTATTTGATCTTTTTCATTGTCATCTATGGCATAGAACATTTTTTTTCCGGAGTCGATTCGATACAAAGGAGGTTGAGCAATAAATAAATTTCCATTGGTGATGAGTTCAGGAAGGCAACGATAAAAAAAGGTCAGTAGCAGAGTACAAATATGCGCGCCATCCACATCCGCATCCGTCATAATGATGATTTTCCCGTATCGAAGCTTACTATAATCAAACTTAGGGGATAATCCAGTGCCAACAGCAGAAATAATATTTTGAATTTCGGTGTTGCCGAGTATTTTTGCCATAGTAGCTGTTTGTACGTTTAAAATTTTTCCGCGAATAGGGAGAATGGCCTGTGTTTTTCGATCTCGAGCTTGTTTGCTTGAACCGCCCGCAGAGTCACCTTCGCAGATGAAAAGTTCTGCTTTATTTTTATCTGTTGTCGCGCAGTCTGAAAGCTTTCCAGGTAAGTTGAGACGATGAGAAATATTTGTTTTGCGTTGTACCGCTTCTTTGGCTTGACGACTAGCTATTCTGGCTTGAGCTGAAAGAATTACACGGTTAGCAATCAAGTCTCCCATCGTCTGGTTTTCAAGCAGGTAATGTTCTAGTGAGTGCTTAACGACTGATTCGACTTGAGATGTGATATCGGAATTTAATCGACCTTTCGTTTGACCTTGAAATTCAACATCACCTTGAAGATAAACGTTAATAATAGCGATTAGACCTTCTCTAACATCGTCACCTGTTATGTTGTTGATACCTTTAGGTAATAGTTTTCGCCTATCTATATAGGATCGGAGAGCTTTAGTTGTCCCATTACGAAATCCGTTTTCATGACTTCCCCCATCAACTGTTTTGATAGCATTTGCATAAGAGTGGACGATTGTTTCAGTTCCGGATGTCCACTGGAAAGCGGTCTCAAGACGCATTTTTTTATCTTCTTTTTCTATATAAAAGGGAGTGTCTGAGAGGGTAGAACGTTTTCCAATAATTTTTTCAATATAATCTTGAATTCCATTGGGATATTGGAATTCTTTTTTTTCATTGATACCACAAACGACTACTTTTAATCCTTTGTTTAGAAAAGATTTCGATTCTGCTTGCTCTACAATTAATTGTATGTTGAACTCTGTTTTAGCGAATATTTTTGGGTCGGGCTTAAAGTAAATGGAGGTTCCGTAAGACCTAACAGCTTTTCCTTTTTTGAGCTTGGTTATTGGTTTCCCCTGAGAATAGGACTGAGTCCATTCAAATCCGTCACGTTTTGAGGTTGCGGTCAAATTTTCACTCAAAGCACAGACAACTGCCATGCCAACTCCGTGAAGCCCACCTGAAACTTTATAATTATCCTCGCTGAATTTTCCACCTGAATGTAGAGTAGTAAAAAGAACTTCCATTGCACTTTTTTTTGTTTTAACAAATGTGTCAATCGGAATACCTCGCCCATTATCGTGAATGGTAATACCGCCATCTTTCTCAAGCTTGATTCCAATCGCGTCACAGTGGCCATTTAGTGCTTCATCTACGCAATTATCTAAGATTTCCCATACTAAATGATGTAGTCCTGTAGATGAGGTTGACCCAATATACATTCCGGGACGGCGGCGAACAGGTTCAAGCCCTTCCAGGACCTGTAGGTCTTTAGCACTATATGTTGCCATGTTGCTCCCGTCTTATTCGACTGCAGTTATTGTTTTTCGTTTTAATAAAAGGACACCCTGCCCACCTCGATTAGTTACACGGATATCCTTGATATTTATTTTTTTTGTTTTTCCATCATCAAGGGTGACCGTTGAATAACCATTTTTGTGAGTTATTTTAAAGCCAGCTAGTGAACTATTTAGTATTTTCATAAGTCGCGATCCCATACCGACTCCTGTGAGTAATGAAACCTGCTCTACTGGAATAACAATACCCTTCCCATGTACCGATGCCATAAATAAGTGGTCTCCGGTTACGAGAGAAAATCCTACTATTTTATCATCACCTTTTAATGTCATTAATTTTCGTCCGGACCGTGTCGTTTCCATGAGATTGGATAAGGGGAAACGAAAACCATAACCAGAACTCCCAATTATCATACCCTCTAAGCCACGTTTTTTTGCATCTGTAAAGCTAAGTCGAGTTTGACGATTTGAATCTTTAGAAGAACTTGCAGCTGAAAGCTGATCAGAAATAGCAAGTTCAGCAGGGTCAAGCGAGAGCATTGATATTACTTTTTCCCCATCAGCAAATTTAAATAAGTTTTGAACAGGTTCACCAAACCCGGTCCGAGTATAAGGTAGATTGTAAAGCTTGAAGACGTATACCATTCCTCGTGATGTAAAAAAAGCAACAAACTCTCGAGTATTTGCTTTTACTGTTGCTAGGAGAGAGTCATTTTCTTTATGTTTTAGAGAGTTTGGTTCTAAGGCCTTTTTAAACTTTCGTAACCAGCCATTTTTGCTTATAACAAGATGTGCATCTTCATGTTCAATAAAGTCCTCTTCGTTATATTCGACAAGCTCTATGGTTTTTATTTTAGTCCGTCTTTTGTCTCCAAATTTTTCATTAATTTCTTGTAGCTCATTTTCTACAACACTCCATATTTTTTTATCTGAACTTAAAATTATTTGGATGCTTTTCTTTTCTTTTGATTTCTCTTTTTGCTCTGCAAGCATTTTCTCTACTTCCATGGCAACTAGTCGATACAAAGGAATTTCTAAAATTGCGGATACTTGCTCATCATCTAATTTAAAGGCTATTTTTAATTTATTGTGGGCTTCTTGTTTTGATTTAGAACTACGGATTATTTTAAGAGCCTTATCCAGTGCTCTGAAAACTGCCACAAACCCATCTAAAATATGTAATCGTTTGACTAAAATTGAAAGTTCGTATTCTAGTCTGCGGGTCACCACTTCCTTTCGAAAGTCTAGAAAATTTCGACATATTTCTTTAAGTGATAGGCGTGCGGGTTCACCATTTGGTTTAAGGCAATTAAAGTTTAACTGGAAGTTGTTTTCTAACTCAGTGTGTCGAAGGAGGTAGGTCATGATTTTTTCTGAATTGGTACCTAATTTTAACTCAAGTACAACGCGTATTTTCTCGTCACTTTCATCTCGTACATCGATTAGTGGGGGAAGTTTTTTAGCAATTATGATTTCAGCTATTCTTTCAATCAAACGGGCCTTATTCACTCCATAAGGTATAGAATAAATAATTATTTGTTGTTTGCCACGAGGTAATTTTTCAATTGTCCATTCGCCTCTTATTTTTACTGCACCTAAGCCCTGATCATAGGCGCTTCTAATCTCTGCTTTAGAGTTTAGGATAATCCCACCACCTGGAAAATCAGGACCCTTGATGTGCTTCATTAATTGGACGACAGTGACATCCGGATCTTTAATCATAGTAACCAAGGCTGCCATGACTTCAGTGAGGTTATGGCTGGGGAATGAACAAGCCATTCCTACAGCTATTCCAGAGGAGCCATTAATTAATAAGTTGGGAACACGTGAAGGCAGGACTAAAGGCTCTTTCATTGTGTTGTCGTAATTAGCCCGAAATTCTACTGTATTTTTTTTAAGGTCGTTAAGTATATATGATGTGATAGGTGTTAACTTACCTTCGGTATAGCGGTAGGCTGCAGGGGCATCCCCGTCAATTGAACCAAAGTTACCTTTCCCATCTACAAGAGGATAGCGCATTGAAAAATCTTGAGCCATGCGTACCATAGACTCATAAGTCGACGCATCACCGTGAGGATGATACTTTCCAAGAACTTCACCAATTATTTTCGCAGATTTTACAGGTTTTGCTGCAGCATTGAGTCCTATACTTTCCATCGCGTAAAGAATACGCCTATGGATTGGCTTGAGACCATCTCTTACGTCTGGAAGTGAACGAGAAACAATAGTTGAAAGAGCATAGGTTAAAAATCGACTTTCAAGTTCTAACTGTAGATCAGATTCTTTCTCATTGTTCATGGTGTGTTATTTTGTTTGTTGGGGTAAATATAAAATTTTAGGTATTTTTTTTGGATGGCGCGTCTTATCAGATAAATGTAATAAATCTTGCAAATTACTTAAGTTTGCTTGTAACTTCAATTTAATTATTTTTGATCAAGATTGTTTCTTTTTAGCTGTAGAAATCTATATGTAGTGCATTTATAGTTCGACTTATACAATATGTAGAATTTTAAGGCAAGAAAAATCAATGTGTAACATGCTTCTTTAAACTAGAATTAATTTTGAAAAGAGTAAGGCATTGGATTAATAATTTAAAACTTTTTTGTTATGTGGACATCGTAAAAACACATTACCTTGTAAGTAGATATTTAAATTCTATATATAGTTAATGTGTTAGTGTTATTCTTTTAACTTTTCTGGAAATTTTTAAGTTATTAAAGGAGTTTTTTAAATATGTTAGATCAAGATTTGCAAGTTAGTGTTATGGCGCAATTAAAAACGGTAATGGACCCAGACTTACATAAGGATATTGTAAGCCTAGGGTTTGTGAAAAATATGAATGTCGAGGGTGGTAATGTCAAATTTCAGGTTGAACTTACTACACCAGCATGCCCAGTTAAAGAGCAGCTAAAAACAGAATGCGAAACAAAGGTTAGTAGTATTGAAGGGGTTAAAAGCGTTGAAGTTGAAATGACTGCTTTGGTCCGCGCGGCAGAGCATAGCCAACCAATTTTAACAAATGTAAAAAATATTATAGCAGTGGCTAGTGGAAAGGGAGGCGTTGGTAAGTCGACAGTTAGCGCTAACTTAGCTATGGCTTTACAGATGAGCGGAGCGAAAGTAGGGCTAATGGATGCAGATATTTATGGCCCTAGTATTCCTCAAATGCTAGGAATCCCTATTACACCACCTAAAGGGGGTGCTGATAACAAGTTTTATCCCCACGAACAATATGGAATTAAAGTGGTCTCTGCGGCGTTTCTTCAAAAAGAGGGGGTTCCACTTATGCTAAGGG
>Ga0066606_10002522_pt1 | contig 10673 bp, 11 predicted proteins | sample SaaInlV_DNA_100m_FD_60386 | JGI IMG/M metagenome (GOLD analysis project Ga0066606, IMG submission 60386) | Marine microbial communities from expanding oxygen minimum zones in the Saanich Inlet - SI075_LV_DNA_100m | ecosystem: Environmental > Aquatic > Marine > Unclassified | place: British... | reverse complement strand
GTAGTTCTTGCTAAGGTTTTCATTCCAGCGATTGCAGGTTCCAATTCCGAACCGAGTGACGATGATGCTGCAGGTGGAGGACAACAGTTGGGTAACATGGTTATCCGTAATATCGAACCACTGTTTTTCTTGACAATTTTCTATTATGGTGTTACTATGCAAGCATTGGGTAATGGCTTAATGGCTGGTTTGATGGCTACTGGCAGATTTACCACAGGAATGAAAATCTCTGGAATGATGATTCTATTAGCAATGGTCTGTTTTAATTTCATTGTATTTACTCCTGATCTGATTGGTATCACTACTTTGCCTGCACTAAAACCAGCAGCAGGTACATTCTCACCATGAGGTGCTAGTGTGCATAATGATGATAGCGCCCAAGTTCACATCCTAGAGATGCTGACTTTATTTTGGTTGTTTTTCATGACTGCTGCATTTTTGATTACTATCAATGTGCCAGATGAACCAAGTATTTCACTAGACGCAGAAATGCACTTTGCTGGTGAAGATGCGATTAATTTGGGCTTGGCAACAGCTTCAGAAGATGGAACTTATGATTCAAAATTAGCAGAATTATTGGCCGCTGGAAATGAGGATGATGCATGTGAAATGGTTCAAAATTATCTTGCAAGTGGGCTTGAAACAAATTGTTGGTTAGCAAAAGATTCAGGAACATCTCAGCCTTATGGTGAAGTTGCAAACCCTGGTTCTCGAACAGTCACTGCTCACGGGTTGGTTGCAGTTGATGACCATCTTTGGACAATTAGTCTCGACATATGGGAGCGTGGCTCCTGATGAGAAATAGTAGCAAAGACGAACGCGGGCAGATGCTATTAGCGACAGGAGTTGTATTGATGATGTCACTATTATCAATGGCAATATTTGGTGTGAAAATGGCAGGGATTTCAATGCCATATGATACTGCAGGAGATGATTCAATACAAGCATCTGGAGATATTGCTGAAACTTTACCATCACTAACTGAGGCTAGAGCACAGGTGTGGTATGATGCTGGCCTTTCAGAGTTTGAAAGCGTTGACAAGTCAATTAATTCCCTACACGATGATGTTTTGCACCATGGTGAACTCAGAGGAGTCGAATTAAAATTGCTTAATATTACAGTAGTTGAATTGGATGGTGTAGTTTCAGTCAGTGCCGAATTAGGCGCAGCAGACAGAAACTCTATGCTGACTCGAATAATCTCGTTTGAAATAGATCTCGATGACTAATCAGCGAGTTTTACGCCATTCATTCCAAGCCAAGTCGAACCAGTGGTTGACACGTTCCATCGTATCTTTTGTACGAGTCGGATCTAAGGTATTCCAGTCAGCAAGTCTTGCTTTTTCTTTCAAAGAATCTTGAATTGAACGGATTCTTGGTAGTGCTGAGATATAACGGTCTGCATTTCTGAATGAATGGCTTTCCCGTTGTTTCAGAAAGCTGGTGTGCTGTGCTTCATCTTCTACATGCATGACAATCCCGATTGCAATGCCGCCTGCATCTTGCCAAGAGCGTAAGATTCGTACACTCGGCTCTATGTGGACTCCCTCTAAAATTAAATCAATACCTTCTCTTCTCGCTCTTTCAATTGTGGCAAACACACCCGCTTCAACGGATTTACATGTGTCTTGCCAATCTAATACAGCATCTCCGGATTCACCACGTGAAAATGATGAGCGGTGTAAAGGTGAATTTTCAGTTGTATCAACAACACGCATAATTTCGCGAATCGCATCTGTAGATAATAGCCGTGCAAATGAATGTTCATTAGCGATTTTCAAGGCAGTAGTCGACTTACCAACTCCGGTAGCACCTGCAATTAATACGAGAATCGGAGGCCGTCCCGTGACTTTCGTCGTCGTCGTACCAGCGATACCTATCCTCTTCGCCATCAGTCGTTGCTATGCCTGCTGGCTAATCAAGACGACCCTAGATGGGAGAGGCTTTGAGGCGGTTCCTCCTCGCCTCAACCATGACGAGCGAACAGATGTTGATTGCTGGGGAATGGTGTGATGCTGAAGATGGTGCAACTGCGGATGTACTCAACCCTGCGAGTGGAGAGATTATTGCCACTACGCCAAAGGCCACAATTGGTGATGTTGAAAGGTGTGTTACAGCTTCAAGAACAGCACTCGAATCCAAGGATTGGGCGGCTATGGATCCTGCACAACGTGGTAGAATCTTACAAAAGATGGCAGCAGCAACATATGCTAACGCTAAGAGTTTAGCCGCATTGGAATCTTCCAATAATGGCAAAACATTCCGTGAAGCACTAAGTGAAATCCGTTATGGTGCTTGGACTTTAGAGTACTTTGCAGGATTATCAGATAAGATAGAAGGAAGCACAATTCCAGTTCCGGGCAATCGCCTAAATTACACTTTGAGGCAACCTCTTGGAGTTACAGCACATATCGTGCCATGGAATTTCCCACTACAACTTGCAATACGTTCTATTGCACCTGCTCTTGCAGCAGGTTGTACTGTAATCGCTAAGCCAGCATCATGGACGCCTCTTTCTCTTCTCGCTTGGGCTAAAGCCATGCAAGATGCAGAAGTCGGTTTACCTGCTGATGTATTGCAGGTGATCACAGGCTCAGGTGGCTTAATTGGTGATGCTCTTGCAGGACACGCAGGAGTAGATGGAGTAGTTTTGACTGGCGGAGTTCCAACCGGTCAGGCAGTTATGGCCAAGGCTAGTGAGAATCTAACCCCGGTAACTCTTGAGTTAGGTGGAAAGGGCGCAAATATTGTATTCTCAGATGCCAATTTACGTCACAGTGCAAAGGCAATCTGCTTTGGTATATTCATGAATGCAGGACAGATGTGTTGGGCTGGGTCCCGTCTCATTGTTCACGAAGATGTTCATGATGAATTGGTAGATGCAGTAGTTGCAGAAATCTCCAAGTGGCCAGTTGGACCTGGGATGGAAGAAGGAGTTCGTATGGGAAGTATGGTTCATACAACTCATCGTGATGACGTACTAAACATGCTTGCCAAGGGATTAGAGCAAGGTGGAGAAGTAGTATGTGGTGGAAATGCAATAGACCGCGAAGGTGCATTTATGGAAGCGACAGTTGTTACTGGAGTCTCCAGTGATAATCTACTATTCCAAGAGGAATTATTCGGACCAGTTCTTGCAGTAACCAAGTTTAGTGAGGATTCAGAAGCTCTTGCACTGGCTAATGATACACCATTTGGATTATTGAATGGAATCTGGACAAACAACCTCTCTCGTGCTCATCGCTTTGCAAGAGATGTAGAGTCTGGAATGGTCAGTATCAATGAGTATCCGATTACATTCCCTCAGACCGCTTTCACAGGCTGGAAGAAATCTGGAATTGGAATCGAGCAATCTAAGGATGCCCTCAATTTCTACACCAAGGTAAAGAACGTCAATGTAAAGTTGTGATTCTATGAATGTAAGCCAAAAAGACGGCGTTACTGTAATCCAGTTGACTGGAGGCTCAGCCACCCAATCCTTCAGTAGAGAATTTCTTCCCAAAATTAGGGACGTGATTTTGGAACATATAGGATGCAAAGCAATTGTCATTACAGGTGAGGGGCGATTCTTTTCTGCAGGTGCTGATCTTGTAGCATTCCAAAAATCGATAGATGAAGGGAATAGTGTTGAACTAATTAGATATCTCACAGGTATACTACATCCGCTTCTTTTGAAGATGCGAACCTCAGAGACCATTTTTGTCGCTGCTCTAAATGGGGCATCTGCTGGTGGAGGATTGGGACTTGCTCTAGCATGTGATGCAAGAATAGCAAGCCCGGGTGGTAAAATGGCCGCATCATATTCCGGCATCGGACTTTCTCCAGATGGTGGAACCACCTGGCTATTACCACGGCTGGCCGGTGAACAAACAGCCCGTCGTTTTTTCTTTGAAAATGAAGTTTGGAGTGCAGAAGAAGCATTTGCCAAAGGTGCTATCGATGAAGTAGTTTCACAAGAATCTCTTATTGATAGAGCAGTCGAGGTTGCTAATACTTGGTCGCAATGGGGCAGTCATACCAAAGAAGCAACCAAGCACCTCTTACTCACTCAAAATGTCAATGATTTTGAAACTCATCTAAAGCATGAGAGAACATTGATTGAAGCGGCAGGAACCACATCTGCCTTCGCAGAAGGAATAGATGCATTCCTGAACAAACGGAAACCTGATTTCTCAGATAAAGAGTGATCATAATGGCAATGAAATGCGGTATTTGTAGACAGGAAGGGCATGACAGAAGGTCTTGTCCTCAACCAGAAAAAGCTTCAAACAAAGGCCCTTTGGTTGTCGAATTAATTTGGATTTTCCTTCTGGTTATTTGGATTGTCATCCTATTCCCACTTTCAATTATGCCTCAAGCTTTCATAATCATAATGTTCATTTCATTGGCTACTCGGTTGGGTTTGATTCGTATTTATGCGAAATTCAGACCTAATTGGAGAGAAACAGACCCAACAGGAGATGATTTGTCTGAAGCCCTTCGGAAAATCGGCGACCAACTATCTATTCCAAATCCTAAGCAAATCGCGGCTCAAGCAATTTACGATCTCAAGCCTGAGGAACGTATTAAGCAAGGTATTGAAGAACTAAAGGAATTGGATGAAGAAATGACTGAGCACGAATGGTATCGTAAGAACCGTGATGCTATACTGTTCGTTTTGGGAGCTGGAGCATTGATACTAATACTATCATTGTCAATAATATTCATACTTATCTTGGACTATTTCTCTTTATGATTACCAAGGGAACTTAGCAGACCAAACAATCAGGTCATTGAGTATGACTTGAATACCAAGGAATATCGAACCAAGTAGCATTATCCCAGCCCCATCAACCCCGTCTTGCCAAGCTCCATATGCAAGGAGTCCAAACATGATATTTCCAATCGAAGCCAATACCAGTATCCCGATTACGAGGTAGGGCGTCCAAGAATATGAGTTCGACATATGGAACATAGTGCTGTCAATCCATAACGCTGAAGGAATCAAAAACATTGCATATGCGAGTAACAATCTCTGGCCTCCATTGCCATCTGATTCACTCCACGGCCATCTAAGAGATTCAAACACTGCGACATCAAGTTGGAATAATGCAACCCACCAGTACATCAAGAATCCAATTGCAGCAAGTAACATGAATGGAACGATGTATGTAATCCAAGTTTTTGGAACTCCGCCCCACAATGAATCCCAATCCTCTAGGCGAGAAAGAGCGTATGCGTAACTGATCAAAACTAGTGGTCCGGTGATAAAAGTGAATGTTCGAATAAACTCACGAGTAACTTCCATAATCTCTTGTAGGAGGGTCTCCTCTTAATGTGTTGTAATTTACCAGCCCAAAAATGGACATATTCGCCTAATAGTTTATCTATAATTGGCTTCCACAAATGTGCATGAAGCGTAACGTTTTATCTAAATTTAAACCAACAACAGCCGTCCTAATGGCGCTTGCATTAATCACCACTACCTTTGCAGGAATTTCTTCTGCAGACGGAGATGATGATGGAATGCTTATTGAGTGGACCTGGGATAGTATAGAAGGAGAATTGACTATTATTCCAACAGAAAACCTAAACACAACAAACTTCAGTTATGACGTTTCATTTTCTAATGCAACTGATGGAGTTCAACAATTCTATGTTGAAGAAGTCGATATTCCAACAGAACCTGTAACAGTTATCACTAATCTCGCAGATGGCTATTACGAGGTTCACATTAATGTTTGGAATGAAAATGATTTCTGGGATGAAGTTCCAACTCTTTGCGTAGGAGAAACCTGTTCTAACGTTGGGGTTGGCATAAGTTTTGATGAGGCTACAACGATGGTTACATGGCATGTATATGATGCATACCAAGGTGAAAACATCACAGCTAAGATTTACGATGAAAATACTGGAAACGAAACAGAATTTTTCAATGTCACAGATGGAGATATGGTTGATATATCTGGCTATGAAGTTGGAGAATATTGCTTTGAAATCATAGCCACTATGATTGAAGATGGTAATGAATTTAAGTTAGATTGGCAGAATGACTGCTTATGGGTTGGAGAAGAACCAACTTGGCCAGGGATGGACATAAATTATGATGAGGCAACCATGAACTTATTTTTTGACGTGTATGACCTACCTGTGAATACCTCTTTAGTATACGAAATCCTTCTTGAACACTACGATGGAACGAGTGCCAAGTTCAATCAAGTCGCAGAGTTTGAATCGAACTCTGGCCAATGGAGTATCTACATTGATGTGGGCGTAGAACTTGATCCGACAAACTATTCATACGGAATGTATTGGGCGTCCCTCGATATTTGGACAGATACCGGTGACCATGTCATTGGCGATGGAACAGATATCTGTTATGGAGGGCCCGTAGACTGCGATGACGTTGACCCATCTATCGATTTCGTTTGTGACAATGGCAATGAAATCCCAATGGACAGGTTTGATGATGGCGAGGACGATTGTGGCGATGGCTCCGATGAGCCTAACGGCACCGGTGACGGAGGAGACGACATAGAAATTGCTTCACTGGATATTGATATCTGGTTCGAGCAATGGACTAATTCAAAAATGGAGTTTGTGTTAGTTCAAAGTATGGTTATTGACGATGCAGAAAGCATTGCAATGTACACAATGATGGCAGACTCATTCTTTGGTAATGATGATGGTGAAGTCACTCAGGACGAAGTCAATCTCTTACTCATGATGATGTCTGAAGAATCATTAGAAGATTTCGACATGACTGATGAGATGCAACTGGATGGCGCAACTGGAATGCTGGTCGATGCTTGGATGGATGTTAAAGGCTTAGTTGAAGGCGACAGTGAAATTACCATGGTAATGGGCCAGGTAGTATCTTTCCAGACTACTCCCTATGCAGATTCAACAACACACACTTTCACTTTCACAGAATCTGCAGACGCGGATGGCGATGGATTAGCTGATGGCGTCGATAATGATTGCGATGGTTGTAACGACGCGGATGGCGATGGATTCGATCATACCTGTGAAGTAGATGGTATTTGGATTCACAATAGCGACACTTGGAGTGTAAGCAGTATTACAGGCACCACTGTCGATGATGATGGTGGAACTCCAACCTTAAACTTCGAATATGATGGATACAATGATGCTTGGTTTTCTGCAGACTGTCCTGATAAGGGCGAGGAAATAACTTTCATTCTCGAAAAGACAGATATTGGGGAACTACCTGATCCTAATGATACCAACAATCCGATTATTGATTGGGAAGAGATGGATACGAACAAATTACCAATGTGTGCTTATGCATATGCAGTAGTTATGGCTGATGGCACATTCGATACAAGAGCTGGAATCGATACAGCACCAGAGAGTGGAGATTACATAATCGACCTTATGGATGGCGCTGAATACAAGATTTATGTTGTGTGCATAGACCCAGAAGGAAAGGAGATGACAGTAACAATCTCCAACGCGGATTTGAATCTCACCTCCACATATACTGCTACTGCTGAAGCTGAAGCAAGCCTCTTGCTTTCGGTTCCTACTGGATATGATGGCACCTATTCCTTCGATGTAACCTGGACAGATGGCCACCACGCCGAGTCTGGAACTCTAACAGTGAACGGAATGGGTGATGGCACAGGTGAAGATTTGGAAGCAGATGGCGATGGATTCCTACCTGGATTCACAGCAGCGCTTGGCATTGTAGCACTACTTGGTGCAGCAATGATTAGCAGCCGCAGAAACTGAATTTCTGTTATTGCTTAGGACTCCTACTTGGGCCCAGGCCCATTGTAGTTCTGAGGCCAACAGATGCCTTGCCAAAGGTTTCAGTAATGCAACCAGTCAAAGCAATTCAGTTTCTTCAGCAGAACCGGATGACCAGTCATAGATGCCCTTGCCTGATTTCTTACCTAGGCGGCCTTCAGCGACCAACTTCTCGAGAAGAGGATGTGGCGTGTAAGAATCATCATTGAATGATTTCTTGAGGTTTAGTAGGATATCTCTACGAACATCTAGTCCAACTAGATCGGTTAGTGCAAGTGGGCCCATTGGGTGTTTGTATCCCAATACCATCGCAGTATCGATATCCTTAGCACTAGCAACTCCGTCAGCGAGCATACGTATTGCTTCGTTTCCAAGTACTACGCCGAGGCGAGAGGTTGCAAATCCGGGGATGTCTTTGACCAGAATTGTGGTCTTACCCATCGCTTTTCCAGCGGATTCCGCCGCAGCAATAGTCTCTTTGGAACATGAATCGTGTTTGACTAATTCAAGGAGTTTCATAATTGGAACGGGGTTGAAGAAATGCATTCCAATGACCTTGTCTGGTTTACCAGATGCAGCAGCGATATCTGCGATAGATAGCGATGATGTGTTAGTTCCTAGAATACAATCGTCTCTGGTCATAGCTCCAAGGTCAGCGAAAATCTTGTGTTTCAGTTCTGGGATTTCAGGTACGGCTTCAATGACTAAATCAGCATCGCCAACAGCGGCTGACATATCGGAGATCGCATATAAGTTTGCGGACCATTCTATTTTCTGCTCAGGAGTTGTTTTGCCTCTAGCAATTCCTTTGCCCCAAAAAGCATCAATCGTTTTCATGCCGCGCTCCAAACCTTCAGGAAAAGCATCGAAAAGATTGGTCTTCCAACCCGCTTGCGCACACACTTGAGCAATACCTGCACCCATTGTACCTGCACCAATCACTGCTACAGTATTGATTCCCATGTGTCAGTCCTAAGGGACTCAGGTTCATGACGATTCCTTGGATTGAGCGAGATAAACTCCTCCAGCAATTAGTACGAATGATAATGCTAAGGATAAACCCAATTTTTCATCTAACAGTAACCATCCACTGAATATACCAAAAACCGGTACGAGATAGACGTAGAGTGCAGAGCGACCTGCTCCAATCACTTTGATACCATCTGCAAACCAGACGTAACTGAGAACTGTAGACAGAATCGCCAGGAATGCAACCCATAGCCAAGATTCAGTTGATGCATTACTTGGTATGCCCACTTGAGTGAACTCCCAGATAACTGCAGGGGTTTGTATTAGCAGTCCGACAGTACTTGCCCAGACAGTTAGGTGTAATGGGGAAAGAGCATTTTCTCCAGACATCGCCTTTTTCATCAGAATAGTCGAAAATGCCCAGGATAATGCTGCTAAGCCAATCAGTGTATTTCCAAGTAGTCGTTCTTCGATTGGCAGATCAACATTTGGAGAAAACCATGCTAGAACTAAAACTCCAGCCACGGATAGAATTAATCCCCCTGCAAGCCTTTTGTCAAATTTTTCTCCAAGGAAAGGGACTGCCAGTATGGCAGTGAATAAGGGATTGAATGTGATCATTAGAGATGCATCACCAGCAGCAGTCCATTTCATTCCATACAAGAAGAATGCCTGGTAGAGAAATGTAGAAAGGAATCCAATTGCGATAATTATCTTCCACTGTTCTTTAGTCGGTGTAATCCATTGTTTTGTTATCTTTAGGAACGCCAAGAAACAACTTACAGCAATAATGTAGCGTGACCAACCAGCCGTGAATGGAGGGATGTCCTGTACTACGACTCTTCCAGCAACCCAACTAATTCCCCAAATGATTGCTACCGCTAGCAATTTCACATGGGTAGTAGCATTTTTCATTCGAATCGCTCCAAGCCTAGTTGCAGAATTCGTGCTCTTGGGAGCCCATTCTCTGGCATGCCGTCGGCTGGTGCGTGAACTTTCAATCCTTCAAGTCGTTGCACATACAATCCGTATGATGCAATATCATCAGGTTTGAAAGGAGTAACTAGACCTAACTTTTCGAGGCCTGCACATGCTTCTTTGGAGTAGATGGGATACACATTTGTTTCAAAATGCATCCAAGTGGAAACTCTTTCACAGTCAATATTTTCCAAAGTTAACAGGTGTTCTAATAATCCAACGTCAGGGTATTTGACAGTCTGAATAGCCATGTCAACTTCCATCAATACGTCTTCTGGCCATGCAAAGGGAGTTTGTTTAGCCCATGCATCTGCTATCTCAATGTGTCGGATTACATTGTCTCCTGAAATCGAAAACAGAGTTTCCTGATATGGTCTATCTTCGTAAGCATTGCTTACGAGTTCTGGAAGAACCGAGAAGAAGCGATCTAATTCAGATTCGTCGGCTCCGTAGAGCGAGACAGGTATCATTCACTCACCTTCATGCAGTAGCGCCAATTCCACTTGCTAATTGACGAGGAGTTAATGGCTTGTCTTCGACCCATTGCTGCTTGAAAATTTCTTTCAATGCTTCTTCGTCTGCAGCAGTTGGTAATACAGTTTGAATGTAAGTAGCGTATTCATCATCACTACCTTCGAACAGTCGTCCATCTGTGTAGCAGTTCTTGCCACCAAAGTTTCCAATGTCTCTGTTGAAGTTTTCATGAGGAACTGTTAGTGTAATATCTGATCCTTCTGGAAGAGATCCATTCAACTTTTCAACTTCCTTGACAATCTCATCGTGGTAGTGCCCACGACTTTCTTCATTGAGTACTTCTTTATCGACATCAATATCGCCTTCGAGTTTCTTTCTTTCATCCCATCGTCCTTTCACTCCCCAGACATATGCCCAGTGTGCGGATGTTGAGGAATCTGTTCCAAACAGATCGTGTGCTGTAGCAACCCATTTGTTCATGTATCGCTGAAGCATGTCTA
>Ga0066606_10002521_pt1 | contig 10676 bp, 16 predicted proteins | sample SaaInlV_DNA_100m_FD_60386 | JGI IMG/M metagenome (GOLD analysis project Ga0066606, IMG submission 60386) | Marine microbial communities from expanding oxygen minimum zones in the Saanich Inlet - SI075_LV_DNA_100m | ecosystem: Environmental > Aquatic > Marine > Unclassified | place: British... | reverse complement strand
TGTAATCTTTATTTATAACTTCTTTATTGATTATATCAATGCTAAGTGTTCCAGATATTGTAAAGATTAAAATTAGTCCAGCAAGGAAGAAAAGGTCTCCAAATCTGGTAATCCAGAAAGCTATTGTAGAAGACCTTATTGCTTCTGAGTCTTTATTCCAAAAGCCAATTAGAAAGTATGAGGATAGTCCTAATATTTCCCAGAAAATAAAGCTGCCAAACAAGTCGTTAGACAAGGTAAAAAGAAACATTGAAGAGATAAAAATTGTCAAGAAAAGAAAGTATCTAGCGTGGGCTCTTTTATCTTCAGGTTCTACAAATTTAGATGAATAATAAAGAACTAATATAGAGATGAATAAGACTACTTTGGACATAAGAATATGTTCCTGAATAAAATTAAATAGTAGATTTATCTCATATCCATTGACCGTTAAGAAAGGAATTGATAGCTGGCTGAAATCTATATTAAGAAAAAGTGCTATTAATGTAATTGAATAAATAATTATAGGCGATATGTAATTAAGAGTTTTGCTAGAATTAAAGATTCTACTTACAATGATTGATAGAATAGGGACTAGTGATAGAAATATTATATTCTGACTCATTTGCTACTCATCTCTCAGCCTATTTAAGTTATTAATGTCTATAGTTCTATTGATTCTTTGGTTTAATAAGAAGATTGCCAATCCGATAGCAACTTCGCATGCAGTTATAACTAGTATGAATAGTATAAATATATTAGCAGTATCATTTGAATAAGACTTACATATTGTGATAAATAAAAGATTTATACCATTCAAAAATAATTCTACACCTATGAGAATAGATAAAATGTGTTTCTTGCTCAAAAGCATAAATATTCCTATGCTACTAATTAAGAGTGAGGTGTAGACTAAGGCCATAAACATTTTTAGTCCACCTCCTTTCTAAATTTTAGAAGAGTTAAACATCCAACTATTGTTGCCAAAAGGAGTATTGATGATAACTCAAGGACGAATATCCAATCATTAAACAAAGATGAACTAATTTCCTGAACTGAGGCAACTCTATTTAGGTTAAAGGTTGTTTCCAAATTAATAAAGGTTTCAGAAGTCGATATTAAATAACTTGTAATCAAAAAGAAAAAGAAAGCTATCAATACTGCTGTAACCGGCTTATGAAAAGTCTCACCAAGATTGTTGTAATCCCAATCTCCAGTAAGAAAGATTGAAAAAAGAAACAAAATTAATGTTCCACCGGTATAAAGAAGTATCTGTATTACGCCCAATAAATTTGAACCAACTAACATAAAAATGAAAGCAATTATAAAGAGAGTTATACCAAAAAAGAACGTCGAGCGTATAATCTTAGAACTAAGGCAGGTAGTTAGTGCTGTTCCTATTGCAAGAATACAAAATATTATTACTAATGTTTCAATCATTTCTTGTCCTCCAAGTTTGGAGTGTGACTCTCTTGTAGTATGCTTCCTTTGGCCCATGAAGCTTCATACTTCTCAGCATTTCTCATCATCTTAGTCTTTGTTAAGTAAAAATCATTTCTAGATATTGAGGGTTTAGCTGCTTCTTTCATCATTATAATTGCATCAACTGGGCAAACTTGAACACAAAGTTCACATTGAATACAGCTTTGAAGGTCTAGATTGAATTTCTTAGCCCATCCTCTTCCGTCTCTTTTCTCAATATCAATCTCTATGATTTGTGAGGGGCAGACTTTCTCACATAACTTACATGCAATGCAGTTCTCTTCCCCAGTTTCTTCATTTGAGGTAAGTCCAAAGGTACCAATTCTTAATTTGTCAGGGAACACCCTTCTTTCTTCAGGGTATTTAATTGTAACCGCAGGTTTTGTGATATTTCCTAAAGTAAAGAAAAGGTTTCGATATATATTTTTAAGAATTCTTATCAATTTCATATCAATTAAAATCCATATAGTATTTTACTAAGCAAGCTAGGAGTAACCCTGTAAACGATAATGGTATTAGCTTTATCCAATTAAACTTTAATAATTGATCAATTCTGATTCTAAAAAAGCTCCACCTTATAAACAAGATTAAAGTGAAGAATAGTAGAGCTTTTATAACTATCAAAATGTTTCCTGAAAAGATGGGGCCATTTGGTCCACCGAAGAAAATTATCGACCCTAGAATGCAGATTCCGAAAAGGTGAACATACTCAGCTAAATAAAATAAAGCAAAGTTGATACCTGAATACTCAGTTGTGTATCCGGATATAAGCTCAGACTCTGCCTCTGATAAATCAAAGGGAATCCTGTTCCCCTCGGCTAATGCAGAAATCATAAAAATGATAAAGCTGATTTGACCAAGTACAGGATAAAATATTATCCATACATCTTCCTGGAATCTTATAATTTCTCCAAAGCTTAGACTTCCTATTAAAATGCAAGGTATAAGCAATGATATTATCAACGGTATTTCATAGGAAATTATTTGAGCAGTCATCCTTAGAACTGAGATTAATGCATATTTGTTATTAGATGACCATCCTGCTACAAAGATACCAATTATAATCAATGAACTAATTGCAATAAATAGCATTAAACTAAGGTCAACATTTAGCATAGGGTTTTCAAAATAAAAAGGTAGTAGAGCGAATGATGCAAGACTAACTACCATTATCCAAATAGGACCAAAGTTAAAAAGTAGCGAGTCGGAATTCTTTGGTATTGCATCGTCTTTAGTCATTAGCTTTAAGGCATCTGCTAGGGGCTGTAACCAGCCATGAGGATACCCCACATTATAAGGTCCAACTCTAGACTGCATTTTTGCAGCAACTTTTCTTTCAAGCCATACTAGATAAGCAACTATAAGAATGAGAATTGAGATAGTCTTAAAGATTGGTGTAGCGAAAATGATAAATGAATCTAACATTATCTATCAACATCTCCAAAGACGGGGTCTAATGAGCCAAGTATTGCAACAGAATCAGCAATAAATGTGCCGGGTAAAAGTTTCTCAACTAATGAAAGATTTGAAAAAGACGGAGCTCTGATTTTCATTCTGTAAGGAATAGCAGTTCCATCAGAAACTATAAAAAATCCAAGCTCCCCTCTTGGAGATTCAATAGAAAAGTAAGAAGACCCTTTAGGGGGCCTAGTGAGTTTAGGGCTTTTTAATGGCTTCCTTGAATGAATATCTCCAGATGGAATCCCTTGTATAATTTGCTCAACAATTTTAAGTGATTCTATGTTTTCCTGCATTCTGATTATCGTTCTGTCGTAAGCATCTCCATTTATTCCCAAGGGGATATTGAAATCAAATTCAGAATAGCATTCGTAAGGCTTATTCTTTCTTACATCAAAGTTAATACCAGAACCTCGAACTATCGGCCCTGATCCACCAGATTCTTCCGCGAGTTTCTTTGATATAATCCCAATATTCTTTGTTCTTTTCATAAAGATTTCATCTTTTGAAACCATATTAGCGTAGTCTTCTAAGACTGGCTTTAACTCTTTAATTAGTTTCTTTATTTTATTTATGGACTCGGTTTTTACATCATATCTGACACCGCCAATTTGATTCATATTCGTATGAAATCTTGTACCTGTTAGGTCTTCCATGACATCAAGGATTTTTTCTCTTTCTCTAAAACAATAAAGAAAAAGACTAGCTCCACCACCAAGTGCACCACCTAAATCTAATCCATATGTGCCAAGAGCGACAAGATGAGAGCTTATTCTTTGAAGTTCTGCAACTAACACTCTTATGTAGGATGATTTCCTGGAAACTTCAATTTCACAAATTTTTTCTACGGCATTTATAAAACCAAGAGAATTTGAGGTAGGTGAAAGGTAGTCGTCCCTTTCAAGCACAGGTGGCAATTGATCATAGGTAAGTTTTTCAGATAATTTTTCTACTCCACGATGCAAATATCCCAAGAAAGATTCGATTTTATTTATTCTTTCTCCTTGAAGATATAGCTTCAGTCTAAAGACACCATGAGTCGAAGGATGTTGAGGACCCATATTTACGGCTAAATCTCCAAAGTCTCTCTCTATAATTCGGTCTTCCATTTCTCGTATTCCTTCCGTGTAGGGCGATATGGGTAAAAATGAGCGTCCATTACATAATCTTTTCTTAGTGGGTGTCCAATCCATTCATCAGGCATCATTATTCTTTTTAAATTAGGGTGCCCAATGAATCTTATTCCAAAGAGATCAAAAACCTCTCTTTCCTGCCAATCAGCTCCAGAGTAAATATCTGAAAGCGAGTCTATTGTTAAGTCTTCACCAAGCTGTATATTGAATTCAACGTCTTTGTTTCGAGTATTATTTCCAAGTAAGTATGTCAAAACAATATTAGAATCGAAATCGGTAGCAGTTATAAATTTTAAGTAAGTAAATCCATTATTTTTGAGTTCTTTTGAGAAATTTAATATTTCATTTTTATCTATAAATTTTGATTCTATTAGATTCTTGGATTTTTTTACTGGCTTTGCAACTTCGAGAGGTGAAAGAGTTTTCTCTTCTGGTATAGAGCTAGTATTATATGTTGGGGAGGTTTTACCTTTACCTATAATTTTTTGAAGCTCTAGTATTCCGTCAATAAAAGCTTCTGGTGTGGGAGGACATCCAGGCACGTATACGTCAACTGGTATTACCCAATCCACGCCAGGGACTACACTATAAATATGTCTATAATGATCTCCTGAAATAGCACAGCTACCAGCAGCAATAACCCATTTAGGACCTGCCATTTGGTCATAAAGTGTTTTTATTCTTTCCGCCATCTTAACTGTTACAGTCCCTGCAACTATCATTAGATCAGCTTGTCGAGGAGAAGCACGAGTAATCATTCCCAGTCGGTCTAAATCATATCTTGATGAGAAAGTAGCCATCATTTCTATAGCGCAGCATGCTAAGCCAAAGGATAATGGCCAAAGACTTGATTTTTGAGCCCAATTAAAAAGATCTTTAGTGCTAGAGATAAACAGATTTGCTCCTGGGAGCTTCATGAAGGAGCCTATATCTTTTAAAGATTTATTTACATTTCCCATTCAAGGTATCCTTTCCTGTAAGCATAAATCCATCCGATAAATAAAATTATTAAAAATGTTATAAATGAAAAGTACGACCCTTGTGTCGGTTCAGCAAGATTTAATATCCAAGGAAATATAAAAACAAGTTCGATATCAAACAATATAAAGATTAAAGCAATTTTAAAATATGAAATAGGAATTCTTTTCCAGGAAGTTTCAATGCTTGGTTCACCACATTCATAAATTGAATCCGAAATATTTTTCTTTTTACCCAATATGAATTTAATGATTTTTGAAGTTAAAATCATTAAAATTGGCAATGAAATTAATGCCAAGAAAACTATAATAAAGAAAGGATATTCTGCCATGTCCTACGACTTATATTTTTAACTAATTATTAGTTAAAAGCAATTATAAAATAGCTTTTTTTAACCACCTAATTGTTTGCTGATTATAAGGTTATAAACAAAATCTATAGTGTTGTTAATTTCATCAAAAAAATTATTAATTAGCTCTTTATGTAGTTTTGAGTTAATGTCTCTTGATTCGTTAATCTTATTGCATAATATTTCATTGTTGACTCTGATCCTAGTTACTATTTCATCCAAATCTTCAGCTGACATTGAGTTTATGAGTGCAATATCTTGTATGTCTATCTTTAATCTTATTGTTTCTTCTTCTATTAAGGGGACCATAGAGGAGATAATATTAGGATAATTATTAAAGCTGCTCTTAAATATATCTACAATAATATTTTGGTTACTCATCTTTAAATTTTTGTATGTTTAATATCCCTGCAGTCAATAGTTTTATCGTAGAAGCAACGTCTTTAATAAGACAGACTGAGCTTGGACTGTGGAGGTATCTCACAGGAACTGATAGAACAGTAGCCTTTGAGCCTTTTCCTGTAACTTGGAATGCTGTGGCATTTGTACCACCGGCATTTTTTGCAGTTAATTGAAAATTTATCTTCTTTTTATTTGCAGTATCTTGCAAATAATTGTTAAAACTCCTGTCTGCAATTAAATATTTGTCAGAGATTCTTATTTCAGGTCCATTACCTAGCTGTGCTAGCTTTTTGTGTGCAGGAACCCCTGGTAAGTCATTCGACACAGTACCTTCTAGAGCAATTGAAAAATCTGGATTAACATTAGAATTAATAATTCTCGCACCTCTTAGTCCCATTTCTTCTTGAACCGATGCAGATACGTAGAGATTACATTTTAAACTTTTTTTATTGATTTTTTTAATTGTTTCTAAAAGAACATATAGGCCAATTCTGTCATCTAAAGATTTTGAAAGAATCCTGTCATTATCAATCACGCAGTCTGTTGAAAAAGTAACTTGATCCCCGATACTAATGAGCCCTCTAGTTTTTTTTGCACTAATCCCGGTGTCAATTAGGCAATCTTCCACAGGTGCCGCTCCTGTAGAGCTTTTATCTGATATGTGGGGTGGAATTGCTGCTACAGTGGCTTCTATCTGAGTCTTTCCCCATATAGTCAACCTCTGACCATAGAATAGTTTTGGGTCAATTCCCCCAAGTGATATAACTCTTAACATTCCATTTTCTTCGATATGTGAAATAATAAATCCAACTTCATCCATGTGTGCGTCAACTAATATTGTGGGAGCTTTGGGAATTGTTTCGTTGACCTGAAAGATTAAATTACCCATAGGGTCTTTGAGATAGCCTATGCATAAGTCTTCAATCTCCCTAAGTACTATCTTAGATATTTCTTGTTCACATCCTGGAACTCCAGGGGTATTGCACAACTCTTTGATTAACTCATTGCTCATGCCTATTATTATATATAAAATATGAGGGAATAAGGAAATACTTTTTTTGATAAAAACAAGAATTCAGTTTAAATAACAATATGGAGACACCACTTAATAATAATATAAACGAATATCTTGTCTGCTCAGAATGTCAAAAAGAATTTGAATCTGGTATGACAGATTTTGGTACCTTGAAGGAATATTCTAAGATTGATGCTGGTTTCACTGACTTAGGTTTTCAAGTTTGGTGTAGAAGGCATAATCACAATGTTTGTCATATTAATTTTGATGGCAATGACCTTAGCACTGATTTAAGATGTATTGTTGCTTCGTCGTCAGATTAGCCAATTCCCTCTAACCCGAATATTCGACAAAGTTTCTAGATGTTTCATATAGGCAAATTTTTAGAGTAAACTTCTTGTCTATCTTTTTTCTTAGGATATTCCATATAACAATAGCTATATTTTCTGCAGTTGGGTTTAAATTTTTGAATTCATCGGTATCTAGATTTAAATTTTTATGATCAAATCTCGATTCAATCTCAATTTCAATTAACGTGCTTAGTTCTTTCATGTCAATCAAGTACCCTGATTCGTTATCGAGTTCTCCAGAAACGGTGACATCTAACTCGTAGTTATGGCCATGATAATTTTCATTATTACAAAGTCCAAAGAAAGCTCGATTTTTCTCTTCTGTCCAATTAGGGTTGTTCAGTCGATGTGCGGCGTTAAAGTGAGATTTTCTAGTTACTGATATCATTTTATCTCTGAAGTAGCTCAATCTTGTAACCATCGGGATCTTGTATGAAAGCGAGAATAGACTTGCTACCTTTCATTGGCCCAGGTTCTCTAATTATTTTACCACCTTTTTCTCTTATTTCTTCACAGATTCCATAAATATCTTTGACTCCTATTGCAATATGCCCAAAAGATGTCCCCATTTCGTATTTTTCTACCCCCCAATTGTAAGTCAACTCCAAAAAAGGCTCTTTATCCTCAACATCAAATGAGAGAAAAGCCAATGTGAATTTACCACTAGGATAGTCGGTTTTTCTAATAAGTTTTAGATTTAATATATTCACATAGAACGCAATCGATTCTTCAAGATTACCAACTCTAATCATAGTGTGGAGGAATTTCATTATATAAATTTTAATTTACACTTCTTATTAAGTAAAGTTATAAAATGAAAGAGTCTTTAATAGTAAACAATTTAGGAAAGTCATTTAATGGAGCTAGTATTTTTTCAGATATTAGTTTCGAACTAGTGCCAGGGTCTATTGTTAGCTTAGAAGGAATAAATGGTTCAGGTAAGACAACATTGATGAAGATTATTGGCTCTCAAATTTTGGATTATAATGGAGAGGTTTTACTAGGAAGCAGGAATATTAAGGATTACAGCTCCGACTTGTTCGGTAGCGTTTACTATTTATCCCCTTTTCCGAACTTGTATGAGTATCTTACTTTAGATGAGAATATAAGTTTTTTCTCAGATTTGAATGGCATTGACGATATTAAAAGTACTAAGAATTTGATTACAAGCTTTGGTTTAGATAAATATGTTTCAAAAAAAATACATGAACTCTCTGATGGAACTAAAAAGAAGATTTCAATTTTAATCTCTTTCCTCGTAAATCCAGGTCTTTGCTTATTAGATGAGCCGTATACTTATCTTGATAGTCAATCAATAAAGATACTTAATAATCTTATAGAGGAATCCGCAAAAAAAGGAAAGTCTTTTTTGATAGCGGATAATTCCTCAGGAATATTGAAGTTTACAGGATCAGTGAGGTTATAATTCTTGAAGAATTTTTTAAAAATATTTATTTTAATCTTAAAGAAAGACATTTTAGTCGAAACTAGAGAGAAGCTCAATCTAGTCTATCTTTTTGTTTTATCTCCCACTCTGTCTCTTATAGCTTTTGTTTTTATTGGATCAGATTCCCCTACAGAGCTATTCTTTTTTACTTCTTTAATTGTTGCACTTATAGCGAATCAAAGAATCTCTAGGCAAGAAATTTCTTTGGGTGGCGATTTGATACTTATTTCGGCTCCATGTGATTTGTCCATAATATGTTTTTCTAAAATCTCCTTTTTTATACTAGTAAATATTTTTATTAATCTAATAGTTTTTGCAACCCTCTCACTTGTTTTGGAAGATATATTTTCAAATATTACAAATTTTCTGACATTGTGCTTTCTCTTTTCGGTGGGTGTTTCTTCTATTTTATCTACTTTTTCTTTAATGCTGGAGAGAATTAAAGGTGAAGGTCATTTTATGTTCATGCTAATCTACCCATTAATTCTTCCTTTTTTGCTACTAAGCTATAATTCGATACCTTTAATCGATTTATATGGGGGCGAGAGTTTCTTCTCCTCCTTCTCTTTGCAAGCTTTGGTAGCTTTTGATATACTACTTTTGACTATTTGCCCAATACTTTTCAGTTATTCTATAAGGAGGTAATTTATGTTTTTATTTCTTAGAAAGTACTCCTTTATTTCTTTAGTGATATTTATGACTTTAAGCCTATATATGACTTTTCTTTATGCTCCTAAAGAAAAAATAATGGGAGATGTTCAACGAATATTTTATTTTCATATGGGGTATGTGCTTGTTTTTACTTTAGCTTTTACAATGAATTTAATATATTCCATAAAGTTTCTAAGGCATAACAAAGAAATTGATTCAAAATTAGCTTATATACATGCTGAAATTGGTACACTTTTTACCTTGCTTACTTTAGTCTCTGGTATGTTCTGGGCTAAGCCAGTTTGGGGTACTTGGTGGACATCTGACCCCCAACTAACTACAACTTTAATACTTTTTATTCTTTATTTTAGCTATCTTGTTTTTCACAAATTGGCAGAAAGGTCTGGTGTTCCGAGATACTCCTCTGTTTTTGCAATAATTGCCTTTATTGATTTACCTATTGTTTATATTTCTGTCAGAATAATGAGAGGAATATCACCAGTTGTCTTTGGTAGTGAAGGTGGTGGGATTAGTAGCGAGATGATGGATACCTTACTTGTAACTTTCGCAGCTTTCTTCTTTTTTTACCTATATTTATTGGACTTAAGAATTAAGCTAGATAAAATATAATTCGAAGTTAATATAATTGTCATGAATATTGTTATAGATTCTTTAGAATACCTTTTCTATTCTCAGTTAGCCTTCTGGTTAATAATGTTAATTTATCTTGCTTATATTTCACGAAAGTTGAATGGTAAAGATTAATGTCTACGCCTAAGAAAAAGATTAAAATATTTGTGCTTGTACTGCTTCTGTTTTTTTCTTTCTTAATCTATAAAGCTGTGGAGTCCTCACTAGTATATTATTTAACTGTCACAGAAGCACTTGAAGAAAAGTCACAAAGCCAACTTAAAAGGTTGAGAGTTTCTGGCATAGTAGAGAAGGGGTCAATTAAGAAAAATCTTGATGGCTCTATAGCCTTTAATATTACTGATTTTAATAAGACAATACATGTCGAATATAAAGGTGAAATCCCTGATATTTTTAAAGATGAAATTGAAGCTGTTGTTGAAGGTAAACTGGTAAACAAAACATTTTTCGCAAATAAACTTTTTGCTAAATGTCCCACGAAGTATGAGGATGAACCTCTTTCAACCAATAAGGTCAACCTTGTTAAATAGTATCGGTGAAACATTACTTTTTATTTCTTTTCTTACTGGTCTTGCAGGTCTTGCATCTTTCTTCCTAGGTGCACTTAAGAAGGATGATGTCCTTATAGAAGTAGGAGAACGTTCAATAGTCACAATTTTCTTTCTCTTAACCTCAGGAACCTTTTTGTTAATATATCTATTGGCAACAAAAGATTATTCTAATGCATATGTAGCCAAGAATGTGAGTAACGATTTGCCCTTTATCTACTCTATTGCTTCAT
>Ga0066606_10002513_pt1 | contig 10692 bp, 10 predicted proteins | sample SaaInlV_DNA_100m_FD_60386 | JGI IMG/M metagenome (GOLD analysis project Ga0066606, IMG submission 60386) | Marine microbial communities from expanding oxygen minimum zones in the Saanich Inlet - SI075_LV_DNA_100m | ecosystem: Environmental > Aquatic > Marine > Unclassified | place: British... | reverse complement strand
GCCCACCATTTTCTTTTCGCTTGAGAAAAGGATGATCTCAAGTACGTCTCTCAATCTTTCGGCAGCAACCTCATCATACGTTACTCACATCAACCGATTACTCAAATACGCATTATCTTGTCATTTTTTTGCAAGCAGAGCCCTACCCTAGCCAGCGTGGGACTTCGCCGCATAACTCCATACTTGATGCTACATCGCAGGCAGTCCCCCCCCCCTCGAAGTCCGCCTACCCCCGGGCCCTTTGCATCTAAAACGAGCCCGTTCATCCATCGGGGTCGGCCAACCCTAAAAGAGGGCTACCTAAAGGCCGGCACCCCTGCAGGAAAGAGGGCAATAAGACACCCATACGGCTTGACCTATCTCCCTAAAACCCCCTTTATAATTCGTATACATTTCCATCGCATCAATAATCATTGCTGAATCAGTGGCATTTCCCCCAATTGTGTATGCGTATTGCAGAATGGGCGTGATTGCATTTTGCAGCAATAGGTTTTTCATTTTGACAAATGAGGTTTGGTCCAATCTCCATAAATTATTTTGATGGTTGAATTTCCATACTTCGCAGTTTCCTCCATCACCTCCTTTAGATGAGCAGAAGGTATGTTGTCACCATCGATAAGAACCGCTGTGCGAAAGTAAATTGATGATTACAGATATAGAGATAACTAAGCCAGAACCAGTTGCTCCCGGGGAAAAAATAGAGACTTTTAAAAGAGGGACCGATGTTTCACTTACGATTGAAGCATTAGAAGCGGGCAATCCGATTTTGGTAACAGAGTTCTATAGTAATGGATTGTCGCTTCTTCGGGAGTTACATAGTCATCTGAGTAGAAAATTACCCAAAAAGTCTTTTCAGGAACAACGCGAGTATCGGTCAGAATATCATAAGCTGTCAAATCTAATATTGATCAGAATTGTTGATCAAAAATTGGCCGTCAAGAAGGCTCCTTCAATCGGATGGCTGGAAAAGTTCTATCCTGAAATCAATGAATTCCTATTGTCTTTTCCTCAGGTTCAAGGGCTAAATAGTTCGTGGCAGTGGTATCAGAATGGACTTTCCATTCCAGTGTTGCGTAATAAGGTGCACCCTTATTACGGCACTTATTTTCCAACACGTTTCGAACATTTGCAACTTTTTGATGATTGGCTTACAGGTTACGAGGGGCCGAGAAAATCAGCAATAGAGGTTGGGATTGGCTGTGGGGTTCTTTCTTTGCAAATGGTGCAAAATGGTTTTCATAAGGTTTTTGGAACCGATATAAATCCTAATGCAATTGTTGGGTTGGCAGAATCCATGGGAGATACAGAGTTGTCTCGCAAAATAGAATTAGACTTTGGGAATCTTTTTGGCAAGTGGGACAAGCCTGCCGAATTAATTGTCTTTAATCCTCCTTGGCTGCCTAAATCTCATGACTTAGATAAGATTGACGAGGCAATATATTATGATGAAAACTTGTTTTCTGATTTTTTTACAGGCGCAAAACAAAGACTCTTGCCCGAAGGAAAGATGCTACTCATATTCTCAAATTTGGCTCAAATTACCAATGTGACCAAAGACCATCCGATTGAAAGGGAGTTGGAAGATGGTGGAAGGTTTCAATTAGAAAAACATTTGAAAAAACCGATGAAAGCTTCTTCCGGTAAAACTAAGCGTGATCAGGCTTGGCGTTCTTCAGAAGAGGTGGAACTTTGGATCCTTGTGCACAAGTAGATTCGAAAAGTCACTTTTGTTCAAGCCTCGTCGGACGGCGTCCCCCCTCCCGCTCGGCGAATACCCAGAGCTGACGAAGAGAGGCATCCCGATTACCGGGACCGAGAATTTCGGCGGCGCGGTTGTTACAGCGGGCGGCACGCGGGACAACATGATTCGAGCCTTTGACAAAGACGACGGAACAAAGCTGTGGAAATACAAGCGTCCTTTCGGAGGCTGCGCACCGCCGGCTACATACACAGTCGGCGGCAAACAATACAGAGTTATTCCCGCCACTGGCGGAGGAAAACCCGGCGGACCACAGAGCGATACCTACATCGCCTTCGTGTTGCCGTAACCGCATTTGTCATCACCAGACGAGAGGATTCATGTCGACAAAAAAACCGAACGTGCTGATCGTGATGAGTGACCAGCACCATCACCGATTCATGGGCTGCGCTGGACATGATGTCCAAACGCCAACGATGGACGGCCTCGCCGAACGCGGGCTCCGCTTCTCTAATACCTACTGCCCGTTCCCGCTTTGCGGTCCATCGCGAATGGCCTTTATGACCGGACGCTATCCCAGCACGACAGGGTGCCTGACCAATCAGTGCCATTTGAACAGCGACGTGCCGACTTATGCGCATGGGTTCGGTTCCGGTGGTTACGAAACGATTCTTTCGGGGCGAATGCACTTCGTCGGTCACGATCAGCGACATGGATTCGATCAGCGCATTATCGCGGATTGCGGCGGCACGGCGTACATCAATCCGGTCACCGGCTGGAAACTTGAGAAAGTTTTGGGGCAACTCATCGATACGCCCGGAATGGGACGAACGCCGTTGCGAAAGAGCGGACCGGGCCACACCGGATATCACGCCTACGACCGGGCCGTCACAGAAACGACCGTCAATTGGTTACACGAGCGAGGACGCCGCATCGCAGAGGACGAGTGTGAAAGCCCTTTCATGATGACGGTTGGGTTCGTCTCGCCTCATTGTCCGTTTGTAGCGCCGCCCGAAGACTACGCTCTCTACGACGATAAAATCTCTGTAGACGATCTACCGGACCCGCAACTCGATGGCCTTCATGACGTGCATCGAGCCATACGTGCTCAGTGGAAGCTGGAGGAGCCGATCCCGGTCGAATGGCAACGCCGAACCGCCGTCGCGTACCACGGCCTCTGCACCTTTGTCGATCGGCAACTTGGTCAAATCATCACCGCGCTTGAGGACAGCGGGCTCGCGGATAACACCATCGTTGTCTATACCTCAGATCACGGCGAACAACTCGGCGAGCATGGTCTCTGGTGGAAGAGCACATTCTACGACGGCTCCCTCGGTGTTCCGCTGCTGATGGCTGGTCCGGGTATTGAGGGTCGCGGCCGAATCGTTAACGAAAACGTGGGGCTGCTCGATCTCGGCCAGACTCTGTTGGACTTCGCCGGTGTGGCGCAGTTGCCGAATATCGATGGACGTAGTTTTCGTTCACTCATTGACGGCGACTCAGGTGACTGGCCAGACGAGACCATCTCCGAGGGAACAGGTCGGGCGAAGGATGAAGCGGGTGCCCTACAGAGGATGATTCGGCGCGGCCCCTGGAAGCTGTGCTATTACGATCAGATGCGAGTGCAACTCTTCAACATCGAAGAAGATCCGCTCGAACATAACGACCGCTGGGATGACCCAGCCTGCTCGGACGTAGTCAACGATCTGACGTCGCGCCTTCTCGAGGGCTGGGATCGTGACCGCATGTTGCAAGCCTGCAGAACAAGGCATCTGGAGCAGCGATTCATCGGCGAGTGGGTTAAACGTAACAACCCCGCGGAGCCTGATCCCGTCTGGTACGATGAGCCACCGGAGAATTCGATCCTCGATATGCCGGATCTGAGTTAGGAAGGCCATCAGACATTGGATTTCCGAGGCGTGTGATCGACGGTTCGACCCGCTAAGTGGTGCAAAGATCATTCAGCTCACCAGCAGCGCGGTTATCAGTATCAACATCTATTGTGAGCAGCCCTAAAAGAGGGCGATCTAAAGGCCAGCACCCCCGCAGCAAAGAGGGCGATAAGAAGCCCATATGGCCTGACCTAAGCCCCTAAAAGGCCCTTTGTAATTCCTATAGATTTATACCGTATAGCTCCCCATAGGGCATAACTCGTTCACCCGTCCAAGATCCGGGCCTTCAGACACACCAGGCCCAAACCCCAACCCGCACGCGCTCTACAGCCGATGCCTAACCGCCAGAATAACCTGGAGGACAGGCTTTGAATTGCCTATATTTTTATTTCACGATATAAATGCGACTCAGTTGCTATGTGGCAGTTATTACACAGGAGAGAAGCTACGTAATGTTCAAAACCAGACTCATTTGTCTTGGTGCCGCTTTGGCGCTGACCGCATGTAGCACAGATCCTGTGTCTCCCGACACCTCGGATTCCGAAGACATCACCGCCGTCGGCTCTTGCAACTACGAGAACCTCTTCTCCTCGACTCCTGAGTGTAAATGGTATTCGGGCACAGCGTGGACCGTTGAATCGGCGTCTGCGGACTGCCTAGATGGACCTTTTGGGGCCCCCGGGACGTGGGTGGAAGACGCCGACTGTGAAGTCGATCCAACGCTCGGCTCTTGTATCGTGACGCCAGACGATGGGATGGATTACACGCTCGTCGTGGGTGGAGACGATCCTGGAGGATGCGCGGCAGGCGCGATGGCGTGTACCGCGTTCGCTGGGGGAACCTTTGAGGCCTCCACCAATTGCGTAGGTTATGACAGAGCGCCCATGTCGGGTGAGGCGGCGGAGAAGACGGTGTTCCAGTGGCCCACCTTAACCTGTCGGACCGCGCTGGACGGAGAGCCGGAAGGGCAAACCGACGGCCAGGTCTGCACGTGGAATTTGATCTCAGCGTCTACGGAAGAGGGGCGCAATTATGTCGATTATGGCGATTGCGGCATCGTCCACACGAACCGCCCCTATTATCCGCTCGATCCGTGGCAGGTCCCTCCAACGGACGACGCCCGACTGGACGACGCCGAGTGGTTGGCGGAATCAGATTGGGTTCAATCTCAGGTTCGTTCCAGCGCCTGTGTGTGTTGCCACAGCGAAGACGCAACCCCCAACGGGCCCTCTCGCTGGTCGGTCGATGCCGGCCCGCTTTGGGTAGATACCATGAGCGATGAGGCGCTAGTCTTATTCGCGGGCCACACAAACTCCAGCGTACTCGGAGCCTTTGACCCCGCAGACAACAATGGCTTCGACCGCGTGAATAGCGCCCTCCCTACAACCAATGTGGATCGAATGTGGGCCTTCTTCCAGGGTGAGCTAGGCAGGCGTGGGGTCACCGACGCCTACATTTCCGGGCTCCCGGATGTTGGCGGCCCTCTACTTCTCCACCAGGCCTACGAACCCGAGGCTTGCGGTGGCGGAGAAGGGATTGACGCCAACGGGCTCCTGATCTGGAACGGGGGGAGTGCACGATATCTGTATGTCTTGGAGGTCGGGGCAATGAATCCTGGAATGCCTCCGAACCTGGATCTCCCGGATGGCACGCTTTGGCGCGCCGATGTTCTCTTTGATGTGCCCGCCTTTGAACCGGGCGTTGCCTACGGGACCTTGCCCGAGGGCGCCCTTCAGCGCGCGCCAGCACAGGGAACTCCAGAGGTCTTGCGGTCGGGCAGTCAATACTATCTGTATGTGCTGCGCGATATCGCTATCCCCATCGCTCGTTGTCTATTTACGGCACAGTAAGCGAATTCAAACGGACCATTTACCAACCACAGAGCACGCGATGTCTTCATCTCCATCTGAACCAAGCGATCATGCTCCTAATCTACGTGGGTGGACAGGGTAGATCCGTACGGCGATCAGGTGTCGTCTCCGGCGGTCTCAGCGGCCGCAATATTCATGGCATTGCGGCTTGAACTCACTTAAATACCAGAGCACACATGACGCAGTACAGGTACTTGGTCGGGTTGGAAACATCCGGTATGTCTTTATTGGTTTTCAGTCGGATCGTTGCCCCTCAAAGCCCACCTACCCCCGGCCCCTTTGCGTCTAAAACGAGCCCGTTCGTCCATCGGGCCGGCCAACCCTAACAGAGCGGCTACCTAAAGGCCGGCACCCCCGCAGGAAAGAGGGTGATAAGACACCCATACGGCCTGACCTAAGCCCCTAAAAGGCCCTTTATAATTCCTATACATTGCCAAAGGGGTAGGGGCGCGTCTATACGGCTCGCTCGCTACTTTTTATTTATTTCCCTGCCATGGATACACCTCCTTGAGTAAATATATAGACTCTTTGGAGTGCCCACTTTTCAGAGGATATTCACTAGCTTATATTCGGTACAAAGCTTCTACGGTTTTCATAATGGCTTCCAACTCTACCAATGTTAGTTCATCCAGACCTTTACTAGGCGCTCGCTGCATTGACGAGGAAAGAATACCCCGTCGGTATAGAATTTCTTTATATATAGCAACACCATAAAGCCGTTCGTAGTTCATCAAAGGCATCAATTGATTGAAGATCTGACGCGCTCCATCCCAATCCTTTACTTCCAGTTGTTCCCACAGAGCTACCAAAATATCGGTAGTATGGCAACCAGGCATATTACCAATGGCACCCCGCCTAAATTCATCAATTATATAAATAGCCCCCTGTCCTCCCCAAACCCCTTTGCAAGTCTGTCCAGCCGCCTTAATAGTAGCACTGATCTGCTGCGGTTCAGGTGATGTTTCTTCTTTTATATAATCAATGCGCGGCAATTCTTCACACATGCGACTGATTAACTCGGCACTCATGGGGGTGCCAATCGGTCCATTGAAATTCTGTATGCAAATAGATATGTCGAGTGCCCCAGATAATGTTTCGTAATAACGGTAACAGCCGCTAGCCTCAGGGTGTAAAATATGCGGCGGCATGGACATTACCGCTTCAACCCCCAAACCTTGGGCAAAGCGTCCGAGGGCTACAGCCGGCAATTCATGTCCCGAAGTAATTGAAGCCATTACCGGTACTTCCCCCTGCGCCGTTTCAACCACGACCTCTAACCAACGCCGTCGTTCATCATCTGACAACGTCGTAAATTCGCTTGCATTAGCCGGTCCAACCAACCCCTGAGCACCAGCGTCTATACAAAACCGTACAACTCGGGCCAGCCCATCTTCATCCAGCATTCCATCGGCTTTAAAAGGGGTAATAACAATAGGCCAGATACCACGCCATGGTGCTGTCATGTCGGCTCCTTTTATAAAAATATTAATATGGGTTTAGCGCTATTGGCAACATCCCGAACTTAGATCCCAATAGGAATTCGCGGTACGTCTGGATGGCTACCCAAGATGACTTCATAATGGGTAGCTCCGATCCAAGCAGCCCAGATATCGGCACTGACCTCATCTTCTCCATCCTTGCCCAGTAATGTTACCAGGGTGCCTGCTTGGGCTGAAGGAATATAACGTACATCGACCATTCACATATTCATACCGCCCCGACCTCGTACGGGTGCTCGAGTCCCATTCACTAAAACATATCCCAGATTAGACAAAGGTCGATCGTACCCTTCATAATATCCCATCGGCACAATTGCTATTTGCATTATATATGGCACATCCGCAGCGACAATGGTGCAACATTGGCTTCGAGGAAATTAGATTAAGATGCGCTATATCGATCCGGGCAGTCCGTGGCAAAATGGCTATAGCGAACGTTTCGATAGCCGTTTTCGCGATGGATGTGTGAATCGAGAATGGTTATTGAAGATTGAAGACAGTATTACGACACAGAAAGGCCGCATAGCCGACGGGGCTATTTAAGTTCAGATGCCTTTATAAACAACCCCCAAGCCTCAACCTAAATGGACCAAAACAGGCGCTCCGGTCACACTCAGGCTTTGAATGCATGAATCGCTTAAGCAGCGTCTGATGCATATCAGGTCTTCGGTTTCAAGGTTCTATTTTATAGGATTGGGGCATGCTCAGGTGCGTCAAGCGATTGAGTCGGGCACACCCGATGTTGACTTCGACTTGCTGCCGATTCCATTCACGCGCTTGTAATTATGGACCGGTGATTCGTTTAAACCGCGCCATCGCCGTCTCAACGAATCACCACGGATGATACGTCGTGTCCCAAGACGCCAAGAATATTAAAAAGCAAACCCCAATTCACCAAAGGCCATCCGTCCAATGAGGGGAGCTCCCACGAAAGATCGATATTTTCTGTTCAGTATATTTGTAGCATTTATACGCAAAGACACATCATATTTCAGCGGTAGGTCATAGCTTAGATTTGTATTGACCGTTGTGTAGGAGTCTACTGTGCCAACGTAGATCCCAGAAACCATTGGAAAAGAATCGGTGTACCGCATAGAAAAACCGAGTCCAAGGCCCCAATCTGGTATGCGATGATTAATTGCAAGTTTGAGTTTATTTTTTGGCGCATTTAACCCAATGTCTGATACACTTTCAACATTCTTATAGATATTTTTGCTGACATAAGAGTAGTTGCCATTTAGAGTCAAGTGATCCGTCGGATAGTAGGTTAGACTGAAGTCCAGGCCATTATGCGTGACATCGCCAAAATTTCGAAAAGTAAGCAAAACCGCATTGGGATCATATGCTTGCTCCGGAGTAACTGTGCCAAAAGGTATCTGTGCCGCTGTTGATGAAAAAAGTGCGGCCAACTCATCGGCAATACTACCGTCGCCATTTCCTTCAATAAAGTCAGGTGCTTGCGCTTGATCAAGTGTCAGCAGACTCGCTGCTATCGTTGGGTCTATACTGTTTGATGCTTGTTCAATACCCTGCGCCAAAACATTCTCTAAAGAATTTTTGTCAAGAAATACATTTGGAGTTTCAATAACCAAGGGGCCGACAAAATTCTTCGTTTGCGTTCGATACAAATCGGCGGTCAATACGAATTTATTTCCGACTACTCCCTTATAACCAAGCTCAAGGGTTCGAGTTAGGGTTGATTTAGTTCGAGGAATATCACGGACATCACTAAACGATTTAAAACGGCCAGTCTGTGGATCAAATTTCTTCAGAGCGTTGGTCAAGCCTGTTAATTCAGTCGGTATAATTGCACGAAGTGATTCTGCTAATATTTTTGCTTGTTCTTGAGCTGTTTCATCTGAGTGCCCGGACTCAACAAGCTCTTTGGCAAAGAGAGCCTCTGCCTGAGGTATGAAATTGGCCAACACAGAGCCACGAACGAGTCCCCACATCTCATTATTAAAGGCATGGTCGTCTAATACTAAATAGGGGTCGTTTTCAAAATTGGCCAATCGAGCAAAGGGCGAACGAAACAAAGGTCTACCATCTTCACCTCTTCGAAAAGTAAAACCTTGTTCTGCATTTGGAATATACGTTCCTTGAGCGCGTAGAGGAATGGCAGGAGAATAGCCTAGCGCCGGAGCAAAATTGGCCCCCACCCTAAAAGGATCAGGGCTTGCAACAAGGTCGAGATACAAGTTGTTTGTAGTTGGTGTTCTGAAAGCGTTATTATAGGTCAGACGAATGGTGTTGGTCGGATTCGGTTTCAAGACCGCTGCGCTGCGCAATGATGTAACGGGTTTGTTTAACCCACTATGGGTGTCAAGGCGCAACGCGCCTACCAAATTGATAAAACGGGTTACCTGGCGCTCTGTCTGAAGATACAAACCAAATTCATCGACCCCGTCGTATGTCTCGTTGGCGCCATTAATGGTACCTTCTGTCTCAGGTCGCGTAAATAACAAATCGAGTCCGTATACAAATTCCTGCTTTTCTCTCCAATTTGAAGAATGCTGAAGTTGGAAAACCGTTTGACTAGATTTGTCAATGGTGGGATTACCGCTTCGTAAAAGCCAGGAGTCTCCCGAGTGCGTGCGATTCTGATATAACTGAGCGAACCAGTCATGGTATATGAAACGCCCTTGGATAAAATTGTACTTCCAGTTTTCCAGTTGAATAGCTCCTAGGCCCGACATTTGAATTTGGTCTGACTGACTATGGCCAACAGAAAGGATTGCTTGAATATCTGTGGTGGGACGATAATCAAGGCGTAGCTCAAGACTTTGCTTTTCAATATCATAATTCCTTTTATTCGGTTCTTGAGGATCTTGATATTTCCAGTCTGTTGCGGTGTAATACTGAGTAGATATCTTGTATCCCAACCGCTCGTTGAATACGCCGGCATGGCGCAGACCAGCCCTACGCAAAGACCGTTCTCCGATACCAATTTTAACGTTAGTACCTGCTGACTCGAAGGGCGATTTAGTAATGATATGTATGACTCCGTTGGCACTATTCGGTCCATACAGTGCAGACCCAGGGCCTAAGACCACTTCGATCCGTTCAACATCTTCGTTTGTAATGGGAATAAAACTGCCCCAATTGACCCGCAAAGAGGGCAGGCTGGCGATGCGATTATCGGTCAGAGTAAGCAGAGCCGAAGGAAAGGTATTATTAAACCCTCGTGTTACCACACTGCTCTGGACCAGACCTGTTTGGGCGAAATCTACTCCTGGAATATCTTGTACATGGTCTGTTAAATTCAATACGGCTTTTTTCTTCACCTCATCAGTGACAAGTAAAAAAATGGATGCGGGTGTATAGAGTATTTTTTCTGGACGTTTCGAAGCCGATACTACGTTTTGTGTTAACATAAAAACAGTAGGACGCAACATGAAATCCTGCATTAGGACCACTTTTTTTGTCACATGTATCTGTTCATTCAGTGTTCTATATCCAATATGAGATAGTTGTATTGTATAGGTGCCTGTGGAGACATTCGCAATAGAGTAAAACCCATTCTCATCCGTAAAACCCCCAGTAACTATAGCGTCTGAGCTTTTGATAACAACATTAACTCCTGGTAAATAATTCCCATCTACATCGACGACGCTACCGCTGACTTGATTGACATTTGCCCAAATATTAAGGGGGAAAAAGACAAGGCAAAAAACAGGGTATATAAGAATACGTAACACAATCGTTCCCCTAAGATATGAGTGCAAAATTTA
>Ga0066606_10002498_pt1 | contig 10727 bp, 11 predicted proteins | sample SaaInlV_DNA_100m_FD_60386 | JGI IMG/M metagenome (GOLD analysis project Ga0066606, IMG submission 60386) | Marine microbial communities from expanding oxygen minimum zones in the Saanich Inlet - SI075_LV_DNA_100m | ecosystem: Environmental > Aquatic > Marine > Unclassified | place: British... | reverse complement strand
TGGCTGCGTCACCCGCACCGGCAAAGACGTGCGTCGCATCATCGAAGAAGTCGGCAACCCCTACTTCTCGCATATCTTGGATACCGGCCAATACGTCGGCTCGCCCGGCGCCTCAGGCCAACGCGGCCACGAAGACCCCGCCCTCAACTTCTACGGCAGCATCGAAGAAACCGCCCCCCTTGCCGTACACGTGCGCTGCAAGATCTACCGCATCCAAAACGGCACCGAAGAATGGCTCAACTACCCGCGTATCTTCGAAATCCTAAAAGGCGTAAACTACAATGGCTGGCTCTCAATAGTCTATGAAGGCCAAGACGTCGAAGAAGAAGCCACCGCCGTACCCAAAGCCGTAAAATATCTACGCGGCCTGATGGCCGAATACGAAGCCTAAGCTCCGCAATTATCAATCACCAATACAAAACCCCCGCCGGGCACTCAAAAACTGGCGGGGGTTTTGTATTAAGACGCCCTTATCCCTTCTATTACCACCATTCTCCGATTGCTGATTTTTCTCTCCCGACCACCTAGGGAATTCCCAACTCGCGTCGATACCCCTCATCCCCGTTGCCATGTAACTCCCTATAAGGCACGCGAATAGTCCGCATCAACTCCCCACGCGCCCCGTCGCCATCCCGCCAATGCAAAACCTTCCGCCTGGCTGAAAACCGAAGTCATCACCGAATAGTCATAGCGTCCCGTCGTGATCTCGCTTTGACCGAACAAGAACAGAGCCTGGCGATTAACGCCTCCACCGACACAATGCTCTTCGCCATCGAGACACCTGCCCCGGGTTCCGTATCAGACCGATCCGGCGTCTCGACATTAAGACAGTGATAGAGGACGGGCAGGGTAGCGCCCTCCGGAAAATCACAGCACGGTCCGCTCGCCGTCTGCAGGGAGCAGACGACCTCACCCCAGACTTACTCGGGTGGGTATGGAGTCATAAACATCGCGCGGGGCCTAAACGGGGGGTAACTTCCCCTGCGCGCGTTACCCTGCCCTAAGTCCGCTTAGGAGGGGAAATCTTGGTAGGAAAGTGTCGAGGATTGCTTGCGAGCACCGGTGACATTATCGATCCGCTAGGCTTCTACTCAAGAAATAGGCGGCACTTCCCGCCGCTCTTCCTGCAAAAACCACATCTCATAGATCGGCACCAGAATGCACAGCAACATCGTCAGCCCCAATAGCGCCGAATTCACCGGTGCCAACGCCCCCCAGCCTGCACCGACATAACGCACCAGCCACGGCTTGGCCACATCCAGCGCGATATAAACGAAACACGAGGAAATGACAAAGGTCTTCCAGCGGCGGCTCCAGGCGCTGAGCAAAAAAAGATGCCCGGTCGTCAAAAAGACCATGGGCATGATGAACAAGTGGAAATGGGAAGTCTCGATCAGCTCCGCTTCTTCCTTGGGGAAACTCATCCCCTGCTCGCTGCCGCGATAATATTCCGCTGCACCCCGGGCCGAGAGTTGCGTCTTTTGGTAGGACATGTAGATGGATAGCCCCGCCGCCGCCAGCATAAAGACCAGGAAATAGGTCATGATCAGCCGAGTATTGAAATCCATCCGCGCGAGTTGCGAACGACCGTTAAAATACCTCATTACTGCATGACACTCTGTCGAGGTTGGTAGAAGTGTTCGGTCAATGCCAATAGTTTGCGCACCCCGAAGTTGAGCGAGCGTACGGAGAGCGTCGCCCCGGTAATATTGACGATATCGCGATTGATACGAACGGGATCCTTGAGGCTTTTACCACGGTACTGGCGCAAAAAACGCGGTTGCCGTACTTGTCCGCCGCGGCTTTCGCGATACACCAGCACCGACGCGCCCAATACCGTAAAACGCGAATCGATGCCAACCATAAAAGTGATCGGGCGAAATTTGCCGATCTCCTCCGAGACGATCGCATAGCCCTGGAAGGCATGCCCTTTGCCATAGGCCAGATAGACTTCAAGGCTGTCGTCGGCGAAGGCGCGTCCCAAGTCGGCGGCCAGTCGTCGCTTGACCACGACGTCGAGGTGTTGCACCTCGCGCACAAACTCCACAGCATCGGGGAAGAGCTTATCTCGTCCCTCATCCGGCGTCAGGAAAACCTGGACGGAGCCGATCTCGTCGGCAACGGCGGCGCCCGTTAGGAACGCGAACGCAATAAATGAAATATATCTAATCATGATAACTCGTAGAAAGATAACCTTATCGCTTATTTTGCAGTAGAGTTTATCGCAATAAACACCCATCACCCCGATCGATACGCGAACAAGCCGATGGTTTTTTTCATGCGCCCCAACTCGGTCTCGGCTTAAAAATAGGAAGCCACCGAAAAGATCAAGCCATTACTGTCCTCGTCCCGATCGTAGATCTCGTAATCAAGCTTCATCACGGTCTCTTCTTCTGGGCGAAAATTCAACCCGAAGGTCAAGCGCGTTTCCTCGCTTGAACCCAAATCGATACTGTCATAGCGAAACGAAGCCGTACACACCGAATTCGGAAATTGGGACAACACCCCGGGCAAAAAGTGATAAGCCGTCTGGGCATAATAGCCAGAGCGAGCATCTTCAACAGCCCCGTCAATTGAAGCACCGGCAAACTCGCCTTTGAAATCGAACGGGCCGCGGTTATAACTGATATCGGCGGCATAGATGGCCAAGTTGTGCTCCCCTTTGTCGTCATAGGCGCCCCGGTGAAACGAGCCACCTAAGTCCAAGCCTAAAAAAGGACTGTAATTCAAACGACCGACCAGCGATTTTTCCTCGTTATTGTCGGCCTTATGGCTACCCCGCCCCGAACGGATCCGTGCGCCGGCGGCTTCGTTGAAACCATTGACCAGGTATAACTCGTAACCAAGCACAGACTCGTCGCCGGGATAGACCGTACCGAAAAACCCCATGCCCGCCTCACTTAGCGTCGTCGGCACGATCTCGCGTGCGACCAACGGTCGATTGCTAAGATCATTGAGTGGACTGTCGTGGTTGAGGTTGAATTTGCCTAAGGGCGAAAGAATGACGCCGCCGCGATAACTGAACGACTCGGCAAAGCTGATATCGAGGGTGGCGAATTCGAGTTTGATTTCCCCGTCGCTATCGCCCGAGCCCTTGAGCAAACCGCCGTGCTCAAATTCGAGTTCGGCCATCACGTGGATGCGATCGCTAACTTCACCGTGGATAAAAGGAATAAAACGATGCTGGTCAAACGTCTTCTTCTTCTTATTCCAAAATAATTCGTGATCGATATAACCGCCCAGAGAAGTTCCGCGGCCTGCCGTGCGCACATGGGGTTTGTCGGAGGGGCCATCGGCGACCGCAGGTCGCCGATCTTCTGCCGCCAACGGCAGAGCCAGTAAACCACTAAAGAACACGGCCTGCAAAGTGTTGCAGAGCAAACGATCACAGCGCAAAATAATGCTCATTCTTTCCCATACTCCCGGTTGAAGTTAACGGCGCACAACAAGAAGACATTAAGCCAATCAATTGTTTGACATATCAAACAATTGATTGGCAATATATATTCGCAATATCTATGTGTCAACTATTTTTTGATATTTTTGTTATAACTTTTTTCGCTCTATCAGCTAATACTAAAAACACATTGACTTAGCACTTGCACTGATTATATTTACAATGTGTTTGGCATGCCAAACAATCTATTGGCAACCTAAACATCTATTTCCATTGCCAATCTTATTTTTCGCCTAATTAGCTGGATAAATAGCGTGGAACTTCGCAAAACGCCGCAGTCCGCAACGCCCAGTCTCGATTTATCGCAACTTCCCTTGAATTGCGAAGCAGTAATCGCCTCAATAGCAGCAGCACCGCGTTTGGCTTCGCGCCTGCGCGAGCTCGGTTTTTTGCGCGGCCAGCCACTGCGCGTATTGCGCGCTGGTTCGGCGCTCATCGTGCAAATCGGCGAAACCCGCCTGGCTATCAGACGACGCGACGCCACCTCCATTCGCCTCGTCTCATAGCGCTTTTCCCAATAGCAGGTCCGTTGTGCAAACGCCGTCTCGCGTGCAAACCCTGGCGCTCATCGGCAATCCCAATACCGGCAAAACGACGCTCTTCAACGCCCTGACCGGGCTTTCCCAACAGGCCGGTAATTATCCAGGCGTTACCGTCGAGCACAAAGTCGGTACCCTGACCTTGGCCACGGGTACTACCATTGAACTCGTCGACCTGCCCGGCACCTACAGTCTCGCCGCGCACTCGCCCGACGAAATGCTCGCCGTTGACGTGCTCTTGAGCCAACAGCAAGATGCCCCGCCCATCGACGGCATCCTCGCCATCGTCGACGCCAGCAACCTACGGCGCAACCTCTATCTCGTCTCCCAGCTCGCCGAAACTGATTTGCCAATGGTCATCGTGCTCAATATGACCGATATCGCACTCAAGAGGGAAATCATCATCGATGCCGAGGCCCTATCACAAAAGATCGGTGCCCCCGTCGTGCCGCTTTGTGCGCATCGACGCGAAGACCTCGACGAATTGCGCCGTGCATTGGCCGTACTCAGCAACAAAGACCCGGGCGTATCGGACGCACCCGTAGCGCATCAGCACCGGGTCACACTGCCCGATGCCCTCTTACAAGGCATTGGCGAATTACAGGCGCTGGCCACCCGTCCACTTTCCGCGGTCGAAGCCCTGCGCGCACTCGTAGACGAAGACAGCTACGCGGAAAACCGCTTCCTCGCGCAAGCACCCAAAGACGCCCCGGACAAATTAGCTATCTTGCGCGCCGCCGATCCCGAATACACCCTCTCCGAACTAGAGAGCAATGCGCGCTACACCTGGATCGACCACCTACTCACCGACGCGCTGTCCCAACCCACCCAATCCAAGCCCAACCACTCAGACCGGGCCGATCAGATTCTCACCCACCGCTTTTTCGGCACCCTGGCTTTCTTACTGATTAACGCCCTCGTCTTCCAGGCCATCTACGCCTGGTCCGGCCCCTTGATGGATGGTGTCGACGCGCTATTCGCCGCCGTCGGCAGCAGCGTTTCGGCCCAGATCCCCCCGGGGCCGCTGCAAAGCCTAATCGTCGACGGCCTAATCGCCGGTGTCGGCGGAGTACTTATCTTCCTACCACAGATTGCCATCCTTTTCTTTTTTATCGCCCTCTTGGAAGACAGCGGCTATATGGCCCGGGCCGCACTCTTAATGGATCGCCTGCTCACCCGCATCGGTCTCTCGGGCACTTCATTTATCCCCTTGCTCTCCAGCTTCGCCTGCGCCGTACCCGGCATTATGGCCGCCCGCACTATTGAAGATCGCCGCGACCGCATCGCCACGATTCTCGTTGCGCCACTTATGAGCTGCTCGGCGCGTCTGCCGGTTTACGTGCTCTTCATCGGTGCCTTCGTGCCCGATCACACCTTCCTCGGCGGCCTGCTTGGCCTGCAAGCTTTGGCCCTACTCGCCTTCTACGGACTCGGCATACTCATCGCCATCCCCGTCGCCTGGTTGCTCAAACGGACCTTGCTCAAAGGCGATCCGCCCCCCTTCCTACTCGAATTGCCCTCTTATAAAACCCCCGATCCGCGCACCGTGCTCCTGCGAGTCTACTACAGCGGCCGCGCCTTCGTGGTACGCGCCGGTAGCATTATCCTCGCGACGACCATCGCCATGTGGGCCCTAGCTTATTTCCCCCGCGACGCCGACGTCGCCGAACGCCACGCGATCGAACGCCACGCTGCCGCCCCCTCGACCCTCGACGCCTTGCAGAAGCAACACGCGGCCGAATGGGTCGCACACAGTTATCTCGGCCAAACAGGTCGCATAATCGAACCCATCGTGCGACCATTGGGCTGGGATTGGCGCATCGGCATGGCCGTAATTGCCTCCTTTCCCGCCCGCGAGATCATTGTTTCAGCCCTGGGAACCATCTACAGCCTCGGCGACGGCGAAGACGAGGAATCCACCAGCCTGCGCACCACTCTGGCCGCCGCGACCTGGCCCGATGGGCGGCCGATCTACACACTACCGGTAGCGCTCTCGATTATGGTCTTCTTTGCCCTTTGCGCACAATGCCTATCGACCCTCGTCGTCATGCAAAAAGAAACCGGCTCTTGGGGTTGGCCTCTGCTCAGCTTTACCTATATGACCATACTCGCCTATTTCGGCGCGCTGATAACCTATCAGTTGGGCACGGCGCTAGGCTTTTAGATGGATTGGCAAACACCCATCGCCGCTGTCATCGCCCTGTGCGCCGGAGCCTATGCCCTCTGGCGATGGACCCGCCCTTTCTTCAACCGCGATTCCACTGCGGACCAAAACCAGAGCGATCTTCTGCAGATCACCTCATCAGAAGACTAGTCCCCCTTCTCCCAGCCAACACCGAGCTTACAATCTTCGAACCCAATATTGAGCATTTTAGCCAAATTGCGTGATTATTGGCAATAAAAAGAGAATAAATTCTAAATTTATTACTGTAGATATCGGTGTTAACTAACGATATATCTATAAAAAATCGCCGAACTCCTTACGAATTAAGAAAGTATGCGCAGTGAAGAATTTCCGAGTCCTGATCGCCTCTCATAGTCCCCTACACCTCCGCTCCTTGCAGCGGATGATCGGCCAGGGCGGCCACCAGGTCATCCACGCGAGCAATGGCGCAGAGGCGATGGACCATCTCGATAAGCAAAGCGTCGACTTGTGCTTCTTGCAAGATACGCTACCTAATGAGTCAGGGCTCGAATTCTGTCAGACCTACACGAACGCTGCGGAGACCGAACGCATTCCCATCGTCATTTTTTCGCGCCGACCGGAATTGGAACCGGAAGCACTCGCCAAAGGAGTGGCCGACTTTCTCAAGATGCCTTGCCAAACCCAGGAAGCCCTGGGCCTGGTCGAAAACTGGTGTCAAATGATCCGTAGCCCGAATAACGGATAAGCCCAAGCTCCCCTACTCGAATCGGATGGCGCCACAAACGGCGACAGACCGCTTATCCTCCTCGTTGACGACAGCAAGATCATCCATACCTTCATCGGCAATGCCCGACGCGAAAGCCCCTACCATTTGCTCAGCGCCTACGACGGCGGGGAAGGGTTCCGCCTAGCCGTCGAGCACGTAGCCAATTTGCTTATTAGCGATATCGACATGCCGGTGATGAACGGCTATGAGATGTGCCAACGGATCAAGGAAACCGAATCGACGCACGGAATTCCGATCCTGATTCTCTCGGCCCGCGGCGCTGGCGTCGACATCGACCGCGGTTTCGACGCCGGCGCCAACGACTTCCTCACCAAACCCGTCGCCGACAACGAATTGCTCAGCCGTATCGAAATGATGCTCGACAGCACCCTGACCAGCCAACGCGAGAAGATCCTCGTCGTCGAAGACAGCAGCGTGCAACGCGCGCTTATCACCCACAGCTTGGCGCAGCAGGGCTTTGAAATTATTTCGGGTAAGGATGGCGAAGAAGGGCTTGAGTTGGCGATCGAAAACGTACCGGACCTGGTGATCACAGACTCGGAAATGCCGCTGATGAACGGCCGCGACCTGACGCGCGCGCTCAGGCAACGAGACGAGCTTAAAGATATACCGGTACTGATGCTGACGGCGGCCGACGCCCCCCTCAACCGGGCCAAGGGCAAACACGCCGGTCTCTCGGCCTACCTGACTAAGCCCTTCGTGCCCGACAAGATCGTAGTCATCGCCGAAAAACTCATCGCCGAACACGATACGGTGTTGATCAGCGAGGACACCTACGACCTGATCAAGGACGAGATCGAGGCCCATATGCAGGGTCCAATAGAAATGAAGGGCAAGAGCAAGCCGATCACCGTCTACCAGGTCAAGTCCTGTCTGTAGTAGGGATATGCAGTAGAAACGCGGAAGGGCGTCAACCGGCCCGGCGCAAAAAACGCTTGCCCGCCAACTGATCAACTAAGCCATCCAACTCCAACCTGAGCAACGAGCCCAACAGAGCCTGCGGTGGCAGGGTACTATCCTGGGCGAGTTCGTCGATATGCCGCGGCTCACGAGAGAGCAGGCCGTAGATACGCGCGTCCTCCGGAGGTAATTCCGGCAGGGGCATTGCCTTGCTAGCCGGTGGCGCCCAACCCGCCAGTTCCTCCAATACGTCCTCCACCTCCTCCACCAACTTCGCCCCGTCCTTGATCAGTCGGTGGCAGCCCGCGCTCGCCCCCGACCGCACGTCACCGGGCACGGCGAAGACTTCGCGATTCTGGTCCACCGCATGCGTTACCGTGATCAGCGACCCGCTCTTTTGAGGTGCCTCGATGACGATGACCCCAAGGCTTAGTCCGCTGATAATCCGGTTGCGCTGCGGAAAGGTCTGCCTATTCGGTTGGCTACCCCAGGCGAATTCGGAAACGATCGCCCCGCGTTCGCGGATCTGGCGGTAAAGCCCGGTATGCGCTCGGGGATAAGGCACATCCGGCCCGCAACCCAATACCGCAATCGTCCGCCCCCCGGCTGCAAGCGCCGCCTCATGCGCGGCGGCATCAACGCCATAGGCCATTCCGCTGACGATACAAACCCCGCGTTGCACTAAACCACGGGCTAGCTCACCCGCTATTTGCAAACCGTATCCCGAAGCTTTGCGCGGTCCGACGATCGCCACCGTTGGCCCTACCAGGTCATCCGGCCCCAATGCAAAAAGGATCGGCGGCGGTGATGAAATCTGCCCGAGTAACTCGGGATAACTCGCATCACCGGGGACCAAGCAACGACCACCTTCGGCGCTAAGCCGTTTCCATTGCACCTCGGCCCAATCAAACTCCGCGGGCCCCGGTCGCCGCCAGGGCCCACCTTTACCGATGGCACATCCCCAGTCAGAAGCTTTTAAAACCGCCTGAACCGTGCCAAAATGGGCCAGCAAACGCCGTAGCCGTTCGTGGCCAAGCCCCTTGACCCGACTCAGGGCCAACAACGCCCTTATTTCTTCCCACCCCTCAGGCATGGCCAAACTTCTCCCGCAAACGCCGCTCGACGCAAGGCGGCACAAACTGAGCCACGTTCCCGCCCATCTGCGAAACTTGCCGCACCACCGAAGAACTAAGATACATATACTCGGCCTTGGTCATCAGGAAAACGGTATCGAAGTTGGGCCAGAGCGAACGGTTGGTAAGCGCCATCGAGAACTCGTGCTCGAAATCGGTCACCGCGCGCAAACCACGCACCGCGGTGCAAATACCGTGTTCCTGCGCGTAATCAACGGTTAGCCCATTATGAAAATCGACCTTTGCCCCCGGCAACCCGCTAGTCGCCTCGGAGATCATCTCCATACTTTCTTCTTGCGAAAAGAGCGGCTCTTTGTTGGGATTGATCGCCACTAACAGGGTCACCTCAGAAAAAATGCCCAACGCCCGTTCGAGAATATTCAGATGGCCCAAAGTGATCGGGTCAAAACTGCCGGGATAAATCGCTATGTCCATAGGGGACTCTCCTCAGGGCATGCCCACAACAACATCTACGGCCGCGTAGAGCCGGGCCTCCGCCCAACCTTGCTCATCGCCTTGAATCGGCATCAGCACCACTTCCCCCAGCACCGCGATCTCCTCGACCTGCTGCAGTTTTTGCAAGAAAGCGCCGATCTGCTGATACGATCCGGTGCCCCACAACTTCTGGCGTTGATGGATGCGCGCGGGCGGCAGGGGCATGGTGATGTTTTTTTTGATCAACAGGCCGTCCAAGCCGCTCTCGTCGGCCCAACGCGCCACTTTGCCAAAGAGCCGGGCGGCCTGGTCGGATGAAAGCGTCGCCAACTCGCGGACGGGCAACTCGGAGAAACGCCCATCGAAAGCGAAACGCAAAACCCTCGCGCTCGCCTTGCCCTCCTGCCACGAAGAAAGCGTGACCTGCGACGGTGGTTTTTGTAGAACTTCGCTGAATGCCCGCAACGACTGTTGCGACGCGCTGGTCCCTTCGAGGCCGTATTCTCCCGTTGCACTACAGGTCAATGAGACCAGGCGAACCCCGGGCGGCACGCGTTCGTTGATGCTCACCGCCCAATAACAGGCGGTGCTGCGCCGGGGCGGGGGCCGCAGGCCATCCGGTCGATCGCCATCGCCAACCACCGGCTGAGAAAAATCGTTTACAACGAGTGGTACAGATGCCGGACGATCTTCTTCGCGCGGCGCTACAACCGGTGTCTCTTGTACCACCGGCATAGGCTCTTGCACGGGCGCTTCGTCCCAACCGGTCGCCCCGCCCGCAACCTGCTGCTTGGGGGCTTCGCCCCCCCCCGACGACTCGGCCGTCTCTGCAGTTTCGGCATCATTTGCCCAGGAATCGCCGGCGGCCCCTTCAGCCCATGCGGCGGACGCCGCGCTTTGCTCCGTGGCGACGGAATCAGTGACGCCGTTTGCCTCCTCTCGCCAAAGCTCCTGGTTGGCAACCGTATCTTGCGAAGAAGAATCGAATAGCGGCCCGAATGGATAGAACCAGTTGAGCCCGTACAACCCACCGCAGAGGACCAACGCAAAAAGTACCGGCCCCGCCCAAGGCGGCACCTGGCGACTACGGCCATGAAGAAGCTCGACGCGGATCATCCGGCCAACCCTCGTTGCGCCAAACCCACCGCGATCGCATAAACCGACCGCTGCTCGGGCGTGGCATCTTCGTCTAACAAATCAGGGTCGACCGCGGCCAGCGGATCCAGAATAGAACGCGGGACCCCCAACTTCCCAGCCAACTCCTCGCTCCAAGCCATATCGCCCGCTCCCGCCCCCCAGACGCGCTGAATATCGCTCCCTGCATCCTGCA
>Ga0066606_10002464_pt1 | contig 10817 bp, 8 predicted proteins | sample SaaInlV_DNA_100m_FD_60386 | JGI IMG/M metagenome (GOLD analysis project Ga0066606, IMG submission 60386) | Marine microbial communities from expanding oxygen minimum zones in the Saanich Inlet - SI075_LV_DNA_100m | ecosystem: Environmental > Aquatic > Marine > Unclassified | place: British... | reverse complement strand
ACTACCCGCAGTCGAACCGACTTGCCCAGCCCAACCCGAAAAACGACATGGTGGCCCAATGGCGACTGGTGGCCACCAAGGCTGGCCAATTCTCCTCCAGTAGCACCATCGTCACCGACCTGATTTACACCGAGGCCACCCGGCCGCACACCAGCAACAACAACAACAACCCAAGCGGCATCAACGCGCTTTGGGGCGACACGCATGTCTCGTTCAGCACCACCAAGTCGGCGTTTGATCCCAACCTTTGGAATGAAGGAAAGCACCATGTAGGCAAACAAAACCCCGGCGACAATCCGGTGAAATTTCGCACCATCGTCGGACTGCTCCGGCCTTGATCCACTCTCCATTTTCCCAACAAAAAAAGGCACACAAAATGTGCGCCTTTTTTGTCGGGTTGCCCACTCGAAAAATCAGCCCTTGGCCGCATCGTAATTTGCGGAGACCGCGTCCCAGTTGACAACGCTCCAAAACGCCTTTAGATAGTCCGGCCGCCTGTTTTGGTACTTGAGATAGTAGGCGTGCTCCCACACGTCGCAGCCGAGGATCGGTGTGCGGCCCTCCATCAGCGGCGTGTCCTGGTTGGCCGTGCTGCACACGCACAAGCCGCCTTCGCTGTTCACGCACACCCAAGCCCAGCCGCTGCCAAAGCGCGTCGCCCCGGCGGCCTCGAACTTGGCCTGAAAACCGGCGAAACCGCCAAACTCCGAGTTGATCGCGTCGGCCAACGCCCCGCTTGGCTCGCCGCCGCCGTTCGGGCCGAGCACGGTCCAGAACAGCGAGTGGTTAGCATGGCCACCGCCGTGGTTGCGCACTGCACCGCGGATGTTCTCCGGCACGGCATCGAGGTTGCTCACCAGTTCCTCGACCGACTTCGCCTCGAGCTCGGCGTTGCCGGCGATGGCCTCGTTGAGCTTGGTGATGTAAGTGTTGTGATGTTTCCCATGGTGGATTTCCATGGTCTGCGCGTCGATGTGCGGCTCAAGCGCATCGTGCGCGTACGGGAGTTCGGGGAGTGTGTGTGCCATAATGTTTTTGGTTAAAGATTCGCCGACCAATTAGTCGCTTGGCCAAGCGGCAAACAAGCTACCAATTCCGCTAACTTGCACAAGCCATATTCCCTCGCGATTGGCCAAGTCGTAGGTAAAATGGCGTGTTCATTGGGCAGCTATCACATTGCCGTTGGCTTGCGCGTCTCCTGCGATCGGATCGCCGGAGGTTTTGCTAATAGTGTTATTAGCAACCAAGTGGCCCATGCTGGTGCCGGTAAATTGTACGGCGTGCTTGGCGACGGGCACCGAGCGGGTGTCGTGCAGTGTGTTACCGGTGAGTGTGACGTGCGCGCAGTCCGTCGCCGCCACGCCAATGACACCATCAATAAACTGGCTGCCGGTGATACTGATTCGCTGGCAGTGGGCCAACTCCAGCAGGGCGAAGAGGCCGGGCTGGCCGGTGTCAGTTTCGTCGTGAATACCGCAGCCAGTGAAAGTGATATTCTCCGATCCGGTGATGCGCACGCCGGTTCCGTAATCGGGGGTGTGGCGTCGAAACGTGTTCCCACTGACGTTAACCAAGCGCGAGTCCTCGATGAGTAAGTTTCGGTGTTTGCAGGAATAAATGGTGTTGCCGCTCAATGCGATGCCGTAGCAACCGCTGAGGTGCACGTTGTTTTCCTGACTGCCGATGACGTTGCCGCTGATGGCAAACAAACCGGGCGGGCGCGAAGCATCCGGATTTTCCCTAATGCGAATGTTCGAACCTCCGGGCGAGTCGGTGGCTTGAATTGTGTTCGATGCGATGGTCACCTCGTTCACACTCGCGCCCTCTGCATTGGTGTCGATGTAAATCTCGGCAGTCGGTTCCGGCTCTGTTTTATGTGACTTGTGATTGTTGTACTCGATGTCGTTACCGGTGATTTGCAGGTTGCGCACTTCCGAACGCTCGAGCCGGATGCCGCCCAATCGGTTGTAGCTGATGTGACAGTTAGCGATGTTGATTTGGTGCAGGTTTACGCTGTCAAGATACACTCCCACACCGGTGTTGAAGTAAATGTGACAATGACTGATGAGCACGTTGCGATTGCGCTTAATCAAATGAATGCCATGTCGGCAACTCGTCACCAACACGCCCTCGAAGATCGACTGCATCGTTCCGATCAACTCGAAGCCATCCGCCTCCGCATGCGCTCCTTCCACCTCGATGTTGCGGATCGTGGGCAGGCGCTGATGCGAGGATACGTTGCCTTGGCGCGAACCCGGATCACCCGTGCCACCGTGAGTGCCGGTCAGGCGAAACGCCGGCCCCGCGCCGGCCATCACAACCCGCGCCGTGCCGCCAGTGCCGTCGATCCCCAGCGGCCCGCGCTTGGCCAAGCGAACTTCGATTGACCGTGTGATGCGATACGTGCCCGGCGGAAAATGCAGCATCCCGTCGCCCTCGTTTACGGCGTGTTGGATGGACTCAGTATCGTCCTCAACACCATCGCCCACGGCCCCAAATCGAGTTACGTTGCTCATGCCAACTTGACGAAATTCTCGAGGATAGTCAGCCCGACTTTTTGGCTTTTTTCGGGGTGGAATTGCGTCGCGTAAACATTGTCCCGCCAGATGGCCGAGGCGAACTCCACGCCGTAAGTCGTGCGGCAGGCAGCGATCGAGTCGTCCTCCGGCTGCGGATAAAAGCTGTGTACGAAATAAACGTGGCTGCCGTTCTCGACGCCCTCAAAAAGCGGGCAATCCGGCTGGACAATCTCGATTTGATTCCAGCCAATCTGCGGAACCTTCAGCCCTTGGCCTGCCGGGAAACGCACTACGCTGCCCTCAAACAACCCCATGCCGGCGGCACGACTGTCGAACTCCTCGCTCCGCTCAAACATCGCTTGATAACCGACGCAGATGCCTAGGAACGGTCGGCCGGTTTTGATAAACTCCCGCGACGCCGCGAGCAGTTCTTGCCGCTGCATGGCGTTGACGCAGTCGTCGAACGCGCCGACACCGGGCAGCACCACCGCCGCCGCGTCCTTCGTGCCGTCGGGCGACTGGACCAACTCCACATCGCCGCCGACGAAGCGAAGCGCCTTCTCCACGCTTCGTAGATTCCCCGCGCCATAATCGAGTAGCGCGATCATCGAACGCGCTTGAGCCAGCCTTTCGGGTGGTGCGTGATTAGGAAACGGTCACAGCGTTCTTGGTCGATCTCAAACTCCGGGTGCTTGGCTAAATATTTCTCGAGCGCCGGCAACGGCCCTGGACGACCTTTGCGAAACATGAACAGCTCGTCGATGATGCCGTCCTGCACGAGGCAGTAACTGCCGACGGTCGTCATCGGCGCGTAAATCTCCAACTCCTTCGCGACGTGTGCTTCGGAGTGGTCGCTGTCGAGGATCACCAACACCGGCCCCGTCTCCGCCTGGGCCATCGCGCGGATTTGCCCGGCGATTTCTTCCGACACCGAGCTGCCGACAAGGTAGGTCACCCGCGGGTGCGACAGGTCGTGCAGTTTCTCGATGTCCACCGAGACGACTTTGCCGTCGGTGCCCATGAGGTCGAACAACTGCGCGTAAAAGTAAGCCGAGCCGCCCCGGTTCGTGCCGCACTCGATGATCAGCGACGGCTTCACGTCGTAAATCGTCTCCTGCGCGATCCAGAGGTCGAACGTGTTTTGCCAAATCGGCTTGCCGAGCCAGTTGCTCGTGCCGAAGTTGTTTGTCTTGGTGACGAGTTGGTGGAAAAATAGCTTCTCCACGGTGCGCGCAAACAGCGCGTTGTAGAGGGAGATCACCAAGCTGCGAAGGTGCATGTACATATCAATTAAAACAGGCGGACAACCGCTCCCGCCGGGCGCGAACCGTATGGCCGCAGCCACGCAGTGGCAATCCCCGTTTGCCCATCGACACCCTTCGACCTAGCCGTGAAAAACCCCCTTACGCAATCGCTGCGCTGCTGGCACGAGTGGCGTCGCCAGCAAAAACTGCACGGCCGCTTCGCCTTCGCCGACGCGCGAATGCAGGTCAACCGGGTGGTTTCCCCGGCCAGACTCCACAGCATGGCCGCGGCCAGAAGCCTAGCCAACGAAGCCGAAATCACGCAGGCAGGGGACGCTTGGCAGGTGCAGTTGCGCGACAGCGGGCTGAGTTTTTTCTGGCCAAGCGATCCGGATCAAAACCTGCACTTTGTCATCGAGCAGGAGTTTTCCGCCGCCAACCCGCACCACTACACCACCTCGCCGATCCGCCTCTCGCCCGAGAGCACCGTGTTCGACGTCGGCGCGTGCGAGGGGCTGTTTGCGTTTCGCGCCCTCAAGGACGGCTTGGCCAAGCGCGTGGTCTGTTTCGAGCCAAGCGAACGGATGGCCGCCCTGCTCCATCGCGGCGCCGAGACCAACGGCTTAGCCAACGGTATCACCATTGAGCGCTGCGGTGTCGGCAGACAAACCGGCCAAGCGCGAATGATCGCCGGCGACAACCCAGACGCCGGTTATCTCGAGTACCTGCCAAGCGGCGGGTCGCACGCCGACGCCGTGCCGGTCACAAGTATCGACGACTACTGCCGCAGCCACCAGTCGGCGCTTGGCCCGGGCGACCTCATCAAGGCCGACGCCGAGGGCGCGGACCTTGATGTCTTGCTCGGTGCCGAGGAACAAATTCGTAACGGCGCACCGCAACTCGCCATCACGACATATCACGTCGATGTCCACGCCGAGCGAATGATCGCATGGCTGCGCGAGATCCGTCCGGACTACTCGCTGCGGCTCAAGGGGTTTTCGTTTTGGACCACCAAGCCGCGCCCGGTGCTGCTGCAAGCCTCGACGCTTCCATGACCGGATCGCCTCCACTCATCGTCGGCTTGGGCGAGGCGCTTTACGACCTGCTCCCCGCCGGCCCGGCGCTCGGAGGCGCGCCGCTCAACGCCGCCGTCCAGTCGCACCAACTTGGCAACAACGCCGTGGTGGCCAGCCGCATCGGCGACGACGCGCTTGGCCAAACGCTGCTCGATGACTTGGCCGGGCGCGGTATGGACACGAGCTTCATCCAACGCGATCCAGACGCCCCGACCGGCACTGTCGAGATCACCCTTCGAGACGGCGAACCGGAGTACGAAATCATCGGCGACACCGCATGGAACCGGCTCGCTTGGGACGAGTCGCTCGCCGACTTGGCCAAGCGGTGCGACGCCGTTTGTTTTGGCACGCTTGGCCAGCGGCTCGAACCGGCGCGATCGACGATCCAAAAATTCGTTGCCGCCGCCAGCCAAACGGTGCGCCTGTTCGACCTCAACCTGCGACAGGACTATTTCTCGGCTGAGTTGCTCGAGGCCGGCTGCCGCGCCGCCTCAATCGTCAAGATGAACGAGGCCGAACTGGCCACCGTCGCCCCGCTGCTCGGCCTTGGCCAACTAGAGGAAATCCGGCAGTTGATTGAGCATTTCGACCTCGATTTGTTCGTGCTAACACGCGGCAAACTCGGGACTGAACTGCACACCGCCGACTCGGTCACGATTGGCCAACCGGCCAAGTTCGCCACGGAACCGGACGCCGACTCGGTCGGTGCTGGCGATGCGTGCTGCGCGGCGATCCTCCACGGCGCGGTTCGCCGCTGGTCGCTCCAGCAGACCGCCGACTTGGCCAACCGGCTCGGGGCGTTCGTCGCCTCGCGCCAGGGTGCCACGCCGGAGTTGCCTGCCGAACTTCTTCCGAGCGGCAAGAATTGATTCCCGCTTTACACTGGGGCGGGTTCCAATCACTCTCCCCGTCTCGCGCGGGTACGCCGCGTGCCTCCACGATGAGCAAGGACAAAAAAGACGAAAAGAATTCAATGGGAAAACTTGAGGAACTGTTTCTCAAGTCACGAACCATCATGCTGTACGGCGAAATCAACCAAAAGGTGGCGCGCGAATTCTGCACCAAGCTGCAACTTCTCGCCTCCGAGTCTGACGATGACATTACTGTGTACGTCAACTCACCCGGCGGCCACGTGGAGTCGGGCGACAGCATTCACGACATGATCCGGTTCGTAAAGCCGCGCGTGAAAGTCGTCGGCACCGGCTGGGTAGCCAGCGCTGGGGCACTCATCTACGCGGCCCCACCGCTCGAGGATCGCTACAGCCTGCCCAACACCCGTTACATGCTGCACCAGCCCAGCGGCGGTGTCGGTGGCCAAGCATCGGACATCAGCATCGAGGCGGACCAGATCGTCAGGATGCGCGAACGCCTCAACCAGATTTTCGCCGACCAAACCGGCCAACCGATCGAGACGATCGCCAAGGACACGGACCGCAACTTTTGGATGACGCCGGAGGATGCAAAAAATTACGGGCTCGTCGGGAAAATCATCCAGTCGGAAGACGAGTTGTAAGCCGTATCCGCTCGCTACGGGTTGACTGGCGCCACCAGCCTGAAGAACCGCTCACGACTAACACGGGGAGAGATCGTACGTGACACCTTCCCGCTCGTTTCTGGAAAGAAATTGCTCAACGGCTGCCACGCCTGATTCAGCGACGGGCTAGTTTCCAGCGAATAACTCCGCCGCTGCACTCCTGTAAAGCTCACCCTCAACATACCGTTGGGCAAGCGCGTCATGGTTAGGACTAAATCGTCCACCGGCTTGACCAAGCCGGAATTGTCGCTGCCGGGGCTGCCACTGAAGATTACGCTGACCCGAAAACCAAGCTCGCTCTCTCTGTCGGCGGCCAACGAAAAACCTTGGCCGCCAGCCTGCTCCGGCCACGGTGCGGCGTCATCGTACGCCACGCTGAGCACCGGCGCGCCAATCCCGACCGACAACGTGATCGTCTCCCCCTCGTTTGCCAGTCTGCCCTCGAAGATTCCGTTCACAACAAGGCCGGGGTAACGGCTCTGCAGCGCCGCCCGGTTTCTGCCGAGCAGAAAAAGTTCGCCGCTTGCGAGCATGCTCCCCTCGGGAAAAATATAACTGATGCCGCTGCTGAAAAACAGACCGCTCAAGTCCAGCGGCGATTCGCCGATGTTTTTCAATTCAAGAAATTCGAACTCGCCGGCGCTAACGCCCGCTTGGCCAAGCGGGTTGTACATGATCTCGTTGAACGCTAGGCCCGCGCGGAGACCGGCCAAGTCCGGTTCGCCGGCGACGAACTCCACCGGCGCTGACCAGTGACTCCACGCCATCGTGCCGTTGCGCATCCGCACGCGGGCACGGTAAGTGCCTCCCTTGCGGATGGCACTTTGCGGGACAGCCACGGTCCCGACAAACTCATCAGCCTCCAGTTCCCAAACCGGGTTGAGTTCGTACTTCCACGGTTGACCAATCTCGAAAAACGGCGTCTTTGGATTGGACACCTCCGCCAGCCGCCACTGGATGCCGGTGAACTTTTTGTTGTTAGGCGACCGGCCAGGCTCGAACGAACTGGTCTTGAAGCGCAGCTCGTTCAACGCAAAACCGCCCGGCCCGTCGTAAGTGATCGCCGGTGTGTTGGGGATGTCGGTGAACTTGGCCTCGTACTCGAGGTAGTTGTAGCCGTAACCGCTCGGGTCACCGTCTCCAATGCTCCATCGCTCAGGATCGGTGTCAGTCATGAAATCGAGCATATGCTGCATCATGCCCTCATGATCCTTGCTCTTGAGCCGCCGTGACCACGTGCCGCCACGGTTGCCCTGGCTCTTGGGCGAAACGTAAAACTGTCCGCGATGGCTGCTCGCGGTTCGCGGGTGGTAATTCCACATGAACTGATCGACGTCAACGAACGTCAGCGGATCGCCCGGCGGATTGATGAAGCGCGCGTGCTCGTCGATGAACTGGCCGATTTGGCCGCCAGTTGGCGAGGCGTCATCGAGCAACAAATCGAGCAGATCACGCGCGCGGTTCTTAAACTCGATTTTCAACGCCCTGTGCTGGCTCAGGCAGCGTTCAATGTTGATCGAGCCCTGCCAGTGCGTCTCCGGAATAATCAACATATCCAAGTCCCACGGCACCGGATGCCAATGGCCGTCAGGATGATGATAAAACACCTTGTTCCAGCCTTCGCGGATATCGACGTTGCTGATGATCCGGTTCACACAGCGAAACGTGTAATACGTCGGCAGATCGAGATTGTCGCGCCACCACTGGAGCGGCTGCGAGCGGCCGTAGCCACTCCGAAAACTATTCCAGTCCGACGAGGTGATGGATTGAGTCGATCCTTGGTTGCGCTTGTCGCCGTTGCTTCGCTCGATCTTGTAAACGTTGCCATCCGGCAAGCCGCGTTCATCGAGAAACCGGCTGTCAGTGTGCTCGATGTACAGGTACAGACCCCACAAATCTCCGTTGTATTGCGCGTTGCGCGAGCCGGTCGGCGCCTCCTCGGCATCATCAATCACGCGAAAATGCACAAAGTGCGTCGCAGGCGCCAAGCCGCCAGCCAGACTGTACAGCTTGAAGCCGATCGCCTCCTCCATGCCGGCCATGCCCCGGTTGACCGGCATCCACGGCGAGGCGCAGCCGTTGAGATTGATCGTCTTTTTCGCCTGCGCGTACCTCCTGCCGTGATTGTCTCGCGCCTGCAAACCGCGTGTCCGGTTGAAATACAATCGCCACTTGTTCTTGCCGGAAACATACGTTGAAAACTCGCCGCGATTACGGAACTCGATATGGTCGTAAACCGTGCCGTCATAAACGAGTGTCCCATTGAAATGCACCGTGTCAAAAGAGCTGTTGTATTGTGAATTGGTGACGTCGGTGCTGTTGGCGATCAGGTGGTACGCCGGCAGCGACGACATGACGCTGGAGGGGAACGTCTCCTTTTGGCCGTTGACGCGATTCGAACCGGTCCAAGCCGGCACACCGTTGTAGCAGAAGTAGGCGAAGTTCGGTTGCTCGTCGTCGGCGTAAGGCAAAGTCACCGCGTTGCCGATCTTGTCCTCGACGCGAATCCGGTACCGCACGAGGGTGCGATGGCCCTGCACGCTCCGCGGAATCGTCGCCGAGAAAACCGACTCATCCGCCGTACTATCGGCCATCGGCAACTCCGTCCAACCTTGCTCGAACGCGCTGTCTGTTTTTCGGATGTAGTTCCCAGGCCTGATCGCCTGATAAAACAACGTCACCGAGGCGATTTCGTCCGGATCGCTCACCTTCGCAGACACGCGCACCGGCATGTTCGCGCTTGGTTGCTTCGGCTCATGTTTTACTTGTCGCGTTTGCGGCGGCGCATTCGCGGCAAACACGGAATTCGCCGCCGCCGGTGTCGGGATTCCCGAGGCGCCGCCAGTGTCCGACGTGCGCAACTCGGCATCGATCGAGAAATCGCTGCTGCCCAGCGTGGTGTTAAACGCGTGGATCGCGATGATATTTTTGCCCGGATTCAGGAGTTCGCCCGGATTCGAGATCACGACCTCCTCCCACACAGCCTCGTGGTTGTTCGCGAACGAGTTGTATCTCAACGTCCCGCCGGGGACGCTCACGCGCGCGACCTCTTTGCCGTTGATCCAAACCACCGCGCCGTCGTCCGCGTACACTCGCAACGCCAGCCGCGCCGGGATCTCGTTCGCTTTCACATCGAACACGCGCCGCAGGTACACCGACGAAAACTTGCCCTGCATCGAGATCGTCGTCCGGTCGTCTCCATCGCCGTAGCCGATGGGTGCGCGTCCATTTTTCCAACTGTTGTCCTCGTTGAAACCAAGCGTGCGCCAGGCGGAACGCGGCGAGGACGCTTCGCTGGCGCCTTCGCGATACCGCCAGCCTGAGCGGCCAGAAGCTATGAACGTAACAGGCTCAACGGCAACAACTTGCATTCCTGAAGAACGCCACGAACCAGCCAGGTCGTTGTCGAGCGAGGGATGAATCAGCTCCATCGAACTGCCCGCGCCACTCGCCGCCGTTGGCCAGGGAAAACCGGAGCCGTAGTCCACCCGGTCAACGCGCTGATCCGTCGCGTTGCGCAGCGTCAGCACTTCGCCGTTCGAGAGCCGGTTGATGTACGGCCCGAACACAACCGACGCGCTTAACTTAAACTTGCGACGCAGCTCCGTCGGGTTCTCGGCGACAACCAGTTGGCCGCCCGGCTCAAGGGTAGTGTTCGCCGGAAAGGTGTATTGAATGCCGTTGGAAAAACGCCAACCGGACAGGTCGACGTCCTTTCCTCCGGCATTGTGGAGTTCGACAAACTCGACCGCATCCGTTTTTGGATTGGCATCGTAATGAATCTCATTGATGACCACATCACCCAAAACCGCGCCTGGCCATGTGAACCCAAACGCGACAATGGTTCGAAGCGGAAAAGAACTCATCGGCGCACTATGGGTTGGCCGGAGTCACCAGCTTAAAGAACCGCTCAAGACTAACACGCGGAGAGATCGTGCGTGATACCTTCCCACTAGTTTCTGGAAAGAAAGTGGTCAAAGGTTGCCATTCCTGATCAAGAGCCAGGCTGGCTTGTAGCGAATAACTCCTCCCCTGTACCCCCACAAAACTCACCCGCAACATGCCGTTGGTCAAGCGCGTGACCTCGAGCATCAAACCGCTGTCTGCATCGTGCGGATCGGTTTCGGCGGCGTACTCTTGCGCGTTGGTCAAGCCATCCGAGTCAGCATCGAGCAACGCATCGCCCTCGTCCTGCGGGTCAAGCCCTTGAGCCGTCTCCCAACTATCCGGCATGCCGTCGAGGTCACTGTCCTTCTCGTCACCTAGCTTGGCCCAGTTCCTCGCGGTGTTTCCGTAGGCCGATAAATTGACGCGCTGGATAGGCACGCCTCCATGCTCTGGCATAACTGGCCAGGGATCGGTGCCGCTGTACTTTACTTTCTCGACAAGTATGTACGGTACCAAGCCGATGTACGGAGGGAGCGTCTGCGGCGGATCCGGCCGA
>Ga0066606_10002429_pt1 | contig 10901 bp, 12 predicted proteins | sample SaaInlV_DNA_100m_FD_60386 | JGI IMG/M metagenome (GOLD analysis project Ga0066606, IMG submission 60386) | Marine microbial communities from expanding oxygen minimum zones in the Saanich Inlet - SI075_LV_DNA_100m | ecosystem: Environmental > Aquatic > Marine > Unclassified | place: British... | reverse complement strand
GACGGCCTTATACATATTTCTGATTTGAGTTGGAAAAAAATTAAACACCCATCGGAAATTCTTAAGAAAAAAGATGAGGTCCAAACCATAGTACTTAATATCGATAAAGAAAGTTGCCGTATTTCTCTTGGCGTTAAACAGTTACAACCCGATCCTTGGGATGATATCGCCAAAAATTACTCTATCGGAATGGAAATTGAGGGGACTATCATCAAAACAACCGGGTTTGGCGCGTTTGCCGAGTTTGGAGACGGGTTAGAAGGCCTAATTCACGTAACCCAATTGGGTTTAAAGAATGTATCTGAACCAGATAAAACAATTGAAGTCGGCCAAAAAATTAAGGCTAAAATTGTCAAAGTGGATACTAACAACAAAAAAATTGCCCTAAGCATAAAAGCTTATGAAGAAAACCTAGACTTAGAGGCTATTAAGCTAGAACAAAATCAGTTAGAAGCGTTAAAGGAAGAAGATAGCATATAAATAACTGATTAAATTTAATTAGCTAATTTTAGAGCATCTATAACAATGGTAAGTTCAGGAGAAAAAAAAACACCTTTGATTAAAAAGTTGTCATTTTTAATACTTATACTGCTCGCTCTTGTCGGCATTTCGTCTATTACTTCAAAATGGATGGCAGAGCAAGGAGCTTTAAATAGGATTGGTGTCGTCGATATCACTGGCCTCATTAGTGATTCACAAAATATTGTCAAACAAGTTAAAGGGTATAGCCAAGACAAACGTATCCGGGGGATCCTCCTAAGAATCGATTCCCCCGGTGGTTCTGTTGGCCCATCACAGGAGATTTATGATGAAGTTCTCAAAACGCGCAACAAAGGAAAAACTGTCTATGCTTCCATGGGAACATTGGCTGCCTCTGGAGGCTATTATATAGCGAGTGCCGCCGAAAAAATTTTTGCGAATCCTGGTACGCTAACCGGCAGTATTGGAGTAATCATGGCATTCTCTAATGCAAAAGGGTTAATGGAAAAAATAGGCCTGCAACCTGAAGTCATTAAAGCAGGTGAGTATAAAGATATAGGTTCTCCAGCTCGTGCCATGACCCAAAAAGAAAAAAACCTTCTCCAAAGTGTGGTAACCGATGTTCACCAACAGTTCATAGAAGCAGTTGCCGCAGGGCGAAATATTAGCATCACGGAAGTCACAAAAATAGCAGATGGGCGAATTTTAACTGGACGCCAAGCGTATTCTCTTAACTTAGTTGATCAAATGGGTGGAATGCAGGTTAGTATTGATCAATTAGCTAAAAAAGTTGGAATTGTAGGTACCCCAAAAATTATTAAAGAAAAAGCACCCGTCGGATTATTAGACTGGGTTCTACAAACAACAATAAATCAACCACTTATCGATCGAATCCCCAATCCATCTCTTCAATACACGTGGCACCTCAGCGGTTGGCAGTAATTGTTTATATTTTCTATTCCAAAATATTTTAACTAACAAAGTGCCTAGTTCCGATATATTCAAATCTCTTAAAGCCATTTAAAATAACGACTTGATTTAGTTTTTTGCCGTGATACAATCTAATCAGTTCGTGAACCATTTATTTTCTACGGGGGAACTTGAACATGACAAAGGCTGAGTTAGTAGAAAAGGTGTCCGGTCAGATTAATTTGACCAAGAAGCAGACTGAAGTCGTTGTAAATACTGTTTTTCAAAGCATTACAGACTCCCTTAGTGAAGGAAGAAAGGTGGAACTTCGTGGCTTTGGTAGCTTTAGGGTCCGTGCGAGGAATGCACGTGTTGGAAGAAACCCAAAATCTGGTGCTCAGGTGGACGTACCCGCCAAAAGAGTTCCATTTTTTAAAGCTGGGAAAGAGCTGCGAGAGTTGGTAGATAAAAATACTTGATCTTCCCTAACATAAGCATCAAAAAATTAGCCTCCTCAAAAAACCCTCATAACCTGTCCTTTTAATGATTAATTCTGCACTGAGGGAGATAATAAGCTGCTTGATTGCAAACCTTCTTGGTGTGATATGTCGATTGAGTTATTTTTTTAAATATATCGCCCAAAGCTTTAAACCTGTTCATCAAAACTCAAAGAATTATTAGCGGATTCCGTCAGGCTGCCTTATTTTAACCCGGTATTATTTTATAAATGCCCCTTTTTTTGAAATATTAAAATAAAATTAGATATCCATTAATTTAAAGAAGGTAATTTAACGTGTCAGGAAGTTCATACGGAACTCTTTTTAAAATTTCGACGTGGGGAGAATCGCACGGCGAAGGGGTTGGTGTTGTAATCGATGGCTGCCCTGCAGGCCTTTCCCTAAAGGTCGCAGATATCCAAAAGGACCTTGACCGGAGAAAGACAGGACAAAGCAAGGTTACTACAACTCGAAAAGAAACTGATCGTGTACATATTCTTTCAGGCATCTTCAAGGGAAAAACCACAGGCACCCCTATCGCATTATGGGTTAAAAACCGCGATGCTGATTCCTCTAAATATGAAGAAATTAAAAATATGTTTCGACCTGGGCACGCAGATTTCACTTATTTTATGAAGTATGGATTTAGAGACTATAGAGGTGGTGGACGCTCTAGTGCCCGCGAAACAGTAGGTCGAGTTGCTGCTGGAGCAGTCGCGAAAAAGCTCCTTGCCCGTAAGCGAATAAAGATTATTGGCTATACCAAACAAATAGGCCCCTACATCGCTAAAAAAATAGACTTTAAACAAATAGAAAAAAATATCGTAAGGTGCCCAGATAAAAAAATAGCCCAAAAAATGGTCGAACATATACTTCATGCAAGAAAAAAGGGTGATTCTGTGGGAGGGGTGGTTGAAATCATTATAAAGGGTGTCCCTGCTGGATTAGGAGAACCCGTATTTGATAGGCTGGATGCCGATTTAGCTAAAGCCATGATGAGTATTCCAGCAGTTAAAGGAATTGAAGTTGGTATTGGGTTCGAAGCTGCAACAATGTATGGTTCAGAATGTAATGACCCATACACCTATAAAGGAAAAAAAATAACCACAAAAACGAATCACTCAGGCGGAATTCACGGCGGAATTTCTAACGGATCAGACATTATTCTTAGAATGGTCGTCAAGCCAACCTCTTCTATTAATAAAGTCCAAAATACTGTAACTACGGATGGAGAGAAAGCCTTGATCAAAGTCGAGGGACGACATGATCCATGTGTTTCACCTCGAGCTGTTCCTATCGCTGAAGCTATGGCAGCATTGACACTAATCGATCACTTGATGAGACACCAGTTTTCTCAACTTAAATAGTTCTATTCTGTGACCCAGAAGTTGCGATAGCCTGATCGCCTTAAGAAATTAAGAAAGAATATTTGCCAATGCGAGTTGGTTTTATACAAAGTGATCCCCTATTCGGCAAGACCGAATACAATTTATCGAAAGTTGAGTCTTTAATAACTCTACGCAAGGCTGACTTAATGGTCTTGCCCGAGCTGTTCAGCACTGGCTATCATTTCTTGAATCAAAACGAAGCGCTCAAACTTAGTGAACCAATTCCAGAAGGTCCTACAACTCAATCTCTAATCCGAATTTGTAATAAAAATCAAATTTCAATTATTGCGGGGATAGCGGAACAAGATGAAAACCGATCCTATAATTCAGCAGTAGTAATTGGGCCAAATGGCTATCTAGGAAAATATAGAAAAATTCACCTTTTTGGTACCGAAAAAAATTGCTTCGAACCAGGTAACTTACCTTTAAAAGTTTTTGATATAGGCACAGCTCGCGTTGGTGTAATGATTTGTTTTGACTGGCGTTTCCCAGAAACTGCCCGCACTCTTGCTTTAAGTGGAGCCGACCTTATTGCGCATCCATCAAACCTCGTTCTTCCTCATTGCCCTCAAGCAATAATCACCCGGTGCTTGGAAAACCGTGTCTTTGTGGTTACTGCTAACAGAGTCGGTACCGAGCAGCGTATTCCCGGTAATCCGCTTACTTTTATTGGGCAAAGCCAAGTGGTTGACCCTGATGGCAATATTCTTTGCCGAGCATCTGAAACAAAAGAAGAAACAAAAGTTTTTGAGATTGATATTGAGAAATCGCGAAACAAATCTATTATTTCTGGAGATAATTTATTCACGAATCGGCGCCCTGATCTTTACAGGCTTTAATAAATTCTGTTACTCTAAGAAGTCAATTAACTCAATAAAGAATAGAGGCTATCTATAACTATGGAAAAACAAAAGTCTAGATTTCTAAAGAATACGAACGGAACTATATATGATTCTCAGACCAGCCTTACCTGGATGGAAAATGATTCTAGAATAGATCTCGGAAAAGATGTTTCTTGGAATGAAACAGAGATATATATCAAAGAAATGAATGGGAAATCATTTGGAGGACACAGTGACTGGAGGATACCTTCTGGACAAGAAGCTCTATCACTTTTCGACAAAAATAAGCTTAATAAAGACTTTAAAGGAGGAGACATCCACTTAGATTCTGTTTTTTCTCCTGGGGCAGGAAATACCACATGGACTTCTGAAACGAGGGGTCGTGAAGCTCAAATTATTTTTTATATCAATGGACTCCCTTATTGGTACGAAAAAGAAGACAAAACTCTTTCCCACTCTGTTCGACTTATACGGCGTGACTAGGGATTATCTAAGAGTTTTGGATTGTCCAACAAAAGACCAAATGCCTTTACCTTTTTTTTCTGAGTAGTAAGTTGACGGTAGGTTGCTTGAAATTTTTTGGTATCTAGTGAAGGATCCATGAGTTTCATAAGCTGGTCTTTAGTGACTGGTCGAAAAGAGCTCTCTGCAAATAGAGACGTACCTAATCCTATCCACTTAGAAGAAAAAAAACCCTGATGCACTAATGAACTAACTCCACCTGAGTATTCTATGGCCTTTCGAAGCATGTGGCGCCCAATATAAGCGGGAACACAACTACCGATAGCCACAATTTTTGATGGATTTTTTGTTGGGTAGACCCATAAAGTTACTCGCGTATTTCCCATTGCAGAAAAATCATTTCGTATTTGACGTAAGTTTTTTGCATATTGCTTGGACATCCAAGCCTCAACCTTTACAGGCTTTTTCTCAATAGGAGAACAATCTGCTTTCATAGCTGTGCTAACTGAGGTCCATAAAAATAGAGCTAAAAACAAGGACATAAAAAATATTAGACGCCAACAACTAAACATAACGGTAGAAAGAATTTTTTAAGAAACACTCTTTGATTAAGGGCTCATGAGAGTATTATTAGTATTACCAGGAATTTTTGAGTTAGGAACCTGAAGCCCAAAAAAAGGAACCAGCTCATTTTGTTTTGAAAATTTTCGGTAGAGCGCATGAAATTCTTTATCACCAAGGTCTGGGTTGAGCAATTGATTTACCTGAGTGGCTGATACCATACGCTGAGAAGGCTCATCAAACATAGTAGTGCCTACTCCTATCCAGTGAGTATGAATAAAACTCTGAACTACTAAACTTCCCACTCCACCAGTATATTTTTTTGCTGTTATTAAAACATGCCGAGCAATATATGCGGGTACGCAACGACCCACAGCAACAACATCTGAACTTTTACCCATAGGAAAAGCCCTAAGAAATGTACGCGTGTCTCCCATTTCGGCAAACTCTTTAGCTATTTCCCTTTTCTCTTTTCGAAATTTTTTCGAAAAATAGCCTTCCACTTTAATTTTTTTCTTGTCAAGGGTTTGGCATGAAGTTTCTGCCTGAATAGTCACTGGCTTCAGAATAATCAAAAACACTCCCAAAAAAAAATAAATTATTACACTTTGAAACATGCTAATTCCTTGAAAAAATAATAAAAAAGAAAAATAAAAGTTGCTTTTCTATAAAATCATACAATTGACTACTAAATCTAAAGCAAATACACTATTGAGGCATTGAATTGATCAGAAATAAATAATATTCTGGCTGTATTTTTATAATTTTATTCTTTTTTAGAGGAATATTCATCCGCGCATTTTTTACTGCAGAAGAAATATTCCTTGCCCTGCACTAATTTAGTAATAGACTGTTTTTTAGGCACATAGGTGCCGCAATTAGGATCCTGTGACATATCAGCCGTCTGTGCCGGATCCTCCATTCGAGGGCTTGCTCCAAATAAAGACCTATATAACATTATGAATCCAGCAACAAGCGCTAGTATGATAACTAATCTGACCATTTGTCCATTTTAAATTTGAACAATATATAATTCAAGAACTATATAGTTAAGGTTTTTTTAATCAACACTATTTTAATTTAATTATGAATGATAATTCAATTAAGAATAATACCAATAAAATCGAAGCAGAAATAGTTGACTCTGATGAGGTAGAGGAGATTGAGTTGAAAGAAGTCGATCAAGAATACTCGACCTTGCTACCAGTAGTGGCTCAAGATAGCAGCGTTGCGAGAGTTGATCCTTTGACAGCATATCTCAATGAAATTCGTCAATATGAAAATTTGACTGAAAATGAAGAACAGGAATTAGCAATCAAACTTCTAGAAACAAATGATTCTGATGCTGCCTACAAACTCACTACCTCACACCTCATGCTCGTAGTCCGAATTGCAATGACTTTTCGTAGGCAATGGCAAAACATGATGGATCTTATCCAAGAAGGAAATGTTGGACTTTTAAAAGCTGTAAAAAATTTTGATCCTTTCCGCGGTGTTCGTTTGTCTTCCTATGCCACTTGGTGGATTAGATCTTATATTCTTAAATATATGCTAGACAATTGGAGGCTTGTACGAGTTGGGACAACTAACGCACGGCGAAAACTGCTCTATAATTTACGCAAAGAACAGGAGAAACTTGAGAATCAAGGTTATACACCCACACCAAAACTATTAGCTGAACACTTTGGTGTTGAGGAATCTGATGTGATCGATGTCCAAAGAAGCTTAGGAGCCGGCGACATTTCGGTGGACTCTCCTATGCGAGAAGGAGAAGAATCTACTCCTGCTATGTTTCTCGCTGACCACACTACTACATCACCCGAAGAAAATGCCGAACGAAACCAATTCCTCAAGTCACTTAAACAAGAAATTAATAGTTTTAGCAAAGAACTTAAACCTATCGAGCAGGAAATTTTATCAGAGCGTATCCTTAGCGAAAATCCTCGCTCACTTCAAGAAATTGGCGATGATCACAACATTACCCGAGAAGCTATTCGTCAAACCGAGCAACGTATTTTAAAGAAATTTAAAACTTACATTACTAAAAATACTCCTGACTTTTCTGCATAAGATCTAACACAAAAGTATAGCGCTTTAAGGGCTTTTTTAGGTAATTAAACCAGCCACTGCCTAGAAACTTAACTTTTTTTTCTTAAATCTCTGCCTCTTTATACTTTGTGTTAGAATCGCCCTAATCATTCCCAGTCAAAGCATTATTTAAAAATATAATAAACTATTTTACTTTTTTGAGGAGGACTCTTTGATGATGAAGCGGATCGAAACTGACAGTATGGGCGAAATTGAAGTTCCTTCAGATCTCTATTATGGAGCTCAAACCGCTAGGTCGCTCATTTATTTTAATATTGGGAATGAAACTATGCCTCGAGAAATAATACGAGGTATGGGCATTCTAAAAAAAGCTTCTGCACTTGTTAACTCAGAGTTAGGTCTTTTATCCAAAAATAAAAAAGACCTTATAATTAAATCTGCTGATGAAGTTATCGCGGGAACCTTAGATGAGCATTTTCCACTTCGTGTGTGGCAAACAGGAAGTGGCACTCAATCTAATATGAATACCAACGAGGTAATCGCTAATCGAGCTATCGAAATTGCCGGAGGGCAATTGGGATCCAAGGAGCCGATTCATCCAAATGATCATGTCAACATGGGCCAGTCTTCCAACGATACTTTCCCTACCGCAATGCATATTGCTGCGGTAGAACGTATTTATGACCATTTATTACCTGAACTCACGGGCCTACGCGACGCGATGAAAAATAAATGTTCCGAATTTAAAGGTCTTGTTAAAATTGGCCGCACTCACTTAATGGATGCAACACCTCTCACTCTTGAGCAAGAATTTAGTGGGTATGTACAGCAATTAGTCAATGGAGTCGAAAGGGTAGAAGGTTGTCTTCCCCGGCTCAGCCAAATAGCACTTGGGGGCACCGCTGTAGGAACAGGGCTTAATTCTCATCGTGATTTTGCGGTTAAAGTTGCAGAAAAAATCTCTGCCCTCACAAACCGCAGCTTCATAACAGCACCTAATAAGTTTGAAGCACTTGCCGCCCATGATGCTGTGGTCGAGGCTAGCGGTGTGATGAAAACACTTGCCTGCTCACTCATGAAAATTGCTAACGATATAAGGTGGCTTGGATCTGGACCTCGGTGCGGCATAGGGGAGCTAATTCTACCAGCTAACGAACCCGGAAGTTCAATTATGCCAGGCAAGGTCAATCCCACACAATCTGAAGCGATGACAATGGTTGCAGCTCAAGTAATTGGAAACGATACTGCTATTGCTGTGGGAGGCTCATCAGGCAATTTTGAACTTAATGTCTTTAAACCGATGATGATTTATAATTTACTTCAGTCTATTCGACTAATTGGCGATTCATGTCGATCTTTTAACGAACATTGCATTTCTGGAATCAAGCCGAATAAACCACAGATTGAAGCACACTTAAAAAATTCTCTGATGCTAGTCACAGCACTCAACCCTCACATTGGATATGATAATGCAGCTAAAGTAGCTAAAAAAGCACATCAAGAAAATACCACTCTTAGAGAAGCAGCTATCGCTCTTAAGTTGCTTACCTCTGAGGAGTTTGATAAAAAAGTCCAACCTGAAGAAATGACTGGTCCTAAATAATGATCAAACGGCAAAGCGCTAGTTAGTTATTTGAGTAATCTTCCACATATGAAAACATTTTCTCTACACAACGTAATGCATTTTTTTGAACTCTAGGATCAAGCTCAATAATATTAGAAGGACTAGGTTTTTCAAGCGTATGAAGAATGTGTTCCAATGAATTAGCTTTCATATATCGACAAGTGGTGCAGGTACCTACAAATTTTTTTTCTGGAAATTCAGACTCTAAAATACCCGTTAGCCCACACTCAGTTAGTAGAAAAAAATTTTTTCTCTCAGATCTACGCACATAATCAAGCATACCGCTGGTTGACCCCACATAATTAGCCTTATCCACTACCCTAGGGCTACATTCGGGGTGTACCAAAATTTCTACGTCCTTGAAATTTTTTCTTACCTGATCAACACTTTCCGGTTGATACTCTTCGTGGACGTAACAGGTCCCATCATACAACTTTATTTTTTTTTCTACTCCATTTTTCTTGAAGTATTTTTTAATATTTTCTCCCATCAATCGGTCTGGCAAAAAATAAATTTTATCATTTTCAATTCGCTCTATTACTTTATAAACATTAGACGAAGTAACGCAAGTATCACATAATGCTTTAACTTCAGCCGTAGTATTTATATAACAAACAAATGTGTACTCGGGAAACTGAGCACGTAATTTTTTAACATCCTTAGCTGTAATTCCATCTGCCAAAGTACAACCACCATTGGGATTTGGATCCAACACTACCTTATCTGGATTTAAAATTTTAGCTGTCTCGGCCATAAATCGAACTGAAGCAAAAACAATTATTTCTGCTTTAGATTCACGTGCCTTTTTAGCCAAACCATAGGAATCACCAGTATGATCTGCAACACCGTATAAAATTTGGGGAGCAACATAGTTATGCGCTAAAATGATTGCGTTTCTATCTCGCTTAAGTGTCTCGATACGTTCGATCGTCGGAAGGAGGCTTTCACAATTCTGCTCTGTGAATTGGCAAACGGGGTTCCCCATACGAATATTTTTTAGTTTATCGTGAAGCTCTTTAGCTGTAATCATTAGACTTAGCCTGGTGGCCATTTTAAAATACGCCCACCCAAAAGATGATAATGAATATGAAAAATAGACTGCCCAGCTTCCACCCCACAATTAAGTACTACTCGAAATCCCGTCTTATCTAATCCATTTTTTCGTGCAAGCTCGTTAGCTACAGAATAAATTGAGCCTATAATATTATGATCGTCATCTTCGATTTCTAAAATAGTTGAAAAATGTTTTTTGGGTATAACAAGAAAATGAATCGGAGCTTGTGGATTAATATCCTTAATGGCAAAAATATTAGCATCGTCATAAATTTTTTCTGCAGGAAGATCTCCCTTATCAATCATACAAAACAGACATTCACTCATGGATAAATATTTTTTTAAATTTTAAAAATTAAAGTCTGCTATAAAACCATATGAGAATAGAACTAGTCGATTTTTTAAAAAGTTAGCGCTTTATCAACTTTGCTTTAAAACCTATACCGCTAATTACCTTAGCTACCTCCAGGTCTGTCCGCAGGAAGTTTAAAACGTTCGGCAGCAACTTGTTCAGCACCTTCAAGGTAATCACGTATTTCTTTTTTATAAGAAATGAACGGGTCTAGCATCAGGAATGGCTCTTCATTTTTTCCAAAGCGAAATCCAATCCAATCGATGAGGTACAACGGCTTGCTATCCAAACTCATAAGAATCTTAACGAATTCGCCTCTTCCATCTGCACGAGTCCCCCGTGGCGCTACTGTCTTAGCATACTCTATAGCTTCGTCGGTAGTTTTTCTCCCAGCATCTCCTGTACTCTCTAAACTCCAGTAAAGACCACTATCTTGATTTATATTATGGTATTCCAAATCCAAACTCTTAAGCCATGGGTCATGCCAGTCTAAATTTTCTTCTTTTCTAAACTCGCCAAGCATCCAGTATTTAGTTGCCCAATCAACTCGTCCTATTAATGCTTCAGGTCCTTTAGGTATGTCATTCAGCAATAAATTCCATTCATTTATTATCCAATCCGTTTCTTGGTTCATACCCAGCAGGTGTTTTTTTGCAGTTTGCATCATATCCATTTGCAGTTCGA
>Ga0066606_10002407_pt1 | contig 10954 bp, 9 predicted proteins | sample SaaInlV_DNA_100m_FD_60386 | JGI IMG/M metagenome (GOLD analysis project Ga0066606, IMG submission 60386) | Marine microbial communities from expanding oxygen minimum zones in the Saanich Inlet - SI075_LV_DNA_100m | ecosystem: Environmental > Aquatic > Marine > Unclassified | place: British... | reverse complement strand
GGAGTTAGTTATTATAAAAATCCCGAATGGGATCTAGCGATGGATTATTATTTCACTTTGGAAAAAGGACTAAACATCCAAGAGGCCCTAGATGTATTCGAGCAATTTGAAAAAAATCACGATCTAAAATGGGATCTACGCACGTGTGTACGTGAATATGTCTTCCTTTATGTAGAACACTTTGGGAACAATGACCTCCTTCAGTTAAAAATGCGCCCAGATCAGCAAAAAGAAAATCATCACACATCAGTTGGTATGGTTTAATTTTTTATTTTTTAATATCTAATTTCATACCACCATAACGCCATTGCTCAACAATCAATCAATAGACCCTAAAGAATTACACACAAAAGAATTCCTCGTTTGAAGGTAAACCACTCTCTCCTTTCAAAAGAATCCTTATTCTCATAGCAGAAATACTTATTTTTAAACCTGTTCACTTACTAGACCTTAAACACATGTCTAACAACATCAGAACTATAAACTTTATTCCTCTGTTGACGAGTAGTACTCTTCTTGGTCTGACACAATTCTAACTGCATTTTCTGGAGAAAGTAATTGTAATTCCTGGCGTGCATCACCAGATGCTAAATGTTGTCCAAAAGTTATCGCCAAGATATTTCCTAAATTATTTTTTTCTGGAGACCAAAATCCATGTGGAATAAAACCTGTTATGATCCAAGAATCTCCCTCGCTAAAAATCTCATAAAATTTTTCACCTTGCCATTCCCAAACAAACCCTACAGGTCCTCCATGAAGAACCTGAGTATATTGATGAAAAAAATGTCCTCTATTTAGCACAACCTTTTCTCTTTCCGTCAGATGAAGCAGAAGTTCAACAGGTTTGAAGTTTGGAAGAGAAGAAGTCATAGCTTTGCAAAAATAAGTGTATTGTTTGCGTTTGCCGCGAACTTGGTCAAACTTTCTTGCCTCAGAATTTCTTAGACTAACAATACCTCGGTCTCTATCATCTTCAAACGGGAGGAGCTCTCGAACACCAACTCTAAATTCTTTTGCTAAGCTTTCAAGCTCTTCCCAAGTTGGTTTTTGATATCCTTTCTCTAGATCTAACAATCTATCTCTCAAAATTCCAGTATCTAAAGCTACCATTTCTAATGTGAATTTTATTTCATTTCTCCATGCATGGATCAACACGCCGTATTCCAAGTAAGGAGCTTGTTTTGACTTTATAACCATACATTTCCCCCTATGTAATTTCTTAACTTTACTTAACCAGACAAAATACCGTATACCGTCGAAGATATTTTTTTAAACTAAGACATATTTTTAACCTTTTGCGTTTTCAAAAAAAATTTGGCTTTAGTAAAATCTTCAACAGTATCTATTTCTCTCCAACCATTTTCTATAGGAATGCAGTGCACTATTACAGAGTTGTCAATCATCTCTTGCATGAGATCTGTAAGGTAGGCCAATTGGAATGAGCTAGCTCTTTGAAATGGGCCTTTACTATATTTTTGCTTACAAGAATGATAGTATTCCCGCATAGTATCAGAACCCGAGCCACTGAGTTTCATCATTCCAATGAATTCACCCTGAACATCCCCTTCATAACTTTTAAGGTTTTTGCCGATTTTTTGTACTTGAAACCTTTCATCAAATATTACCTTCTCAGCTTCTTCTAAAGGATGGTCGTGACGGTCAACATAATTCAAAGTCCACTTTACATCTGTCACAATCGATATTTCATGCCTAGACCCTAGTAATTTTTCAACTACCCTCTTCTCAAAGATTATGTCTGAATATAATATAATCACATCATCGCACAGCTCTTCTTCTGCATAAAACAACGATTCTAGAATATTATTTTGCCGGTAATTATCATTAAGATAATAAGTTAAGCCGGGAAAACAAATTTTTTCTTGCAAATAACCTTTTACTACAGATATATTACTGATTCCAAGAGATCTCAAATGATCTATTTGAGTTTGAATGATCGTTTTCCCGTTTATTTCCAGCAGACATTTGGGTGAATTCGCTGTAAGATCATTCATTCGATTACCCCGACCTGCCGCTATAATGATTGCCTTCAAAGATAATCTCCATTTTGATAGCTACAACTATTAATGGGGCTTAATTGAGCCAAAATTACGGTGTTTATGGGAATTCCCCCTACTTCAAGAAAATGATGCCGTTAAGAAGAACCAAACAAAACATACTCTAAATTAAGCATAACTTTTAATTCAAAAAAACCATTACAATAACTCAGATTAAACCTACTGGACATGAAGTTTAACTGCAATATAATAATATTGTTAGCATTTTAAGCTTATAGAGTCCGAACACTAAAATGAATCACTCGCGCCATATTGCTTTTTCAAAACATATTCTACGTTGTTGTGGGCTGGATGAACGCGCTTCCTATTTTGCCAACCTCCCTGCTTTTATTAGTACAAGCCACACCTATACCGACAAGTTCACCCATTCACTTTCCCATCTCCCGGAAATGTTAGAAGTTATGGGCCATGTGTTCTCACTATTAGAAAAACAGGGCCAAAACATTGAACGTGTTGCCCCCCTTTTTGAACCAACAATTCAAGTAATCAAAGAAGATTTAAAAAAGTCTTCCAATTCCATGGAATATTACTACTACAATAAGAAACTATTTTTTTATGAACAAATATTAAGTAATCACCATGGCATTTTAAAACAGTGTGACCAATTAGGAGAAAAGTCAATATCTCCATTTTCTTCTTTTCATCAAGATAATCTGGAGGCATTATTTCTCTCGTTTCTATCTTATATTTATTTCGACCTTTGGATATCCCCACGTCAATTATTTTTCCCTAGAAGTGCGTTTAGCTCTGGATCTTGGAAGTTTTGGGAACAAATTGATTATTTTAGACTTTCGCAATGTTTTTGCCAAAATAATTCTAAAGAAAACCTCCACGAAGATTCTTTACAACAAAGACAATGTAATGAAAAGTTAATCGGGCCAGCAATGATAAAAGCAATGATTGTCCGTATGGGGGAAAAAGGAAGTCCAACCATCCAGTACAGTATAATTGACTGGAATATTAGGATATTTTTTCGATTTCTAGGGATAGAAGGGTACAAGAAGTTCGATACAGAAATGGAGTATCTCCTTCAGTATGAATCTGATTTGCAGGAGTCATTAAAAAATCAGTTCGGGAAATAATAATTATGGACGAAAGTTGGAAATATTTAAGCCCAACTAAGGTTGTATTTGGATTACATTCCTTTGAGTCCGTTAAAAAATATGTACTCGCGCAAAATATTCATCAAAAAATCCTCTTGGTGACTGGCAAGTCTTCAATGAAAAAACATGGCTATGTTACCAAAATCAAAAGATTGCTTTATGACAGAAGTATTTACCACTTTGGAGAGGTTTCACCTAATCCCACTTACGAAAATATCCTTGATGGTATAAAATACGCGAATTCAAAAAAGATTGAACTTGTGATCGCAATGGGTGGCGGAAGTGCACTAGATGTTGGGAAAACTCTGGCTGCTCTTTTGAATAATCCTGGCGACTTAAATGATTATTTTGATGGGAAAATCAATTTTAAAAGAAAAAGTCTTCCCTTTATAGCAATTCCTTCAACCTCTGGGACAGCGAGCGAAGTAACTTGCTGGGCAACTCTATGGAATAGGGAAAAAAAGAGCAAGCACTCTCTAACTCACCCCTGGATGTTCCCTGATTATGCTCTCATCGATCCCATGTTGTCCGTTCATATGCCTCCAAAGCTTACCGCTCTTACAGGAATGGACGCACTAACACATGCAATTGAAGCGTGTTGGTCCAAAAATTCGCAACCTGTTTCAGACGTATTCGCTCTTCGCGCTATTCGTTTGATTTACAAAAATATTAAGCTCGCTTTTGATGAGCCAAAAAATTTACAAGCAAGAACAAACATGTCCCTTGCAAGCCTGTTTGCTGGCTTAGCCTTTAACAATACCAAAACAGCAGCGTGTCATTCAATTTCATATCCCATGACATCTAACTTTGACATTCCTCACGGCCTTGCAGTAAGTATCACGATAAAAGAAGTCATTAAGTTTAATGCTAAAGTTGCACCAAATAAAGTTAAACAAATTATTGAGGAATGCGAGGCAACTTCTTTAGATGATTTTATTGATAAACTAGTTAAATTAATGAAATCTATAAGCCTACCTACAAGACTCAGGGACCTTAGTTTGCGAGAGCAGGATATCGAAACGATTTTAGCAGACAGTATACATCCAGACCGCATGAAAAATAACCCAGCTCAACTTAATAAAGAAGATATTCGAACGATCTTGACTAACACCTTTTAGGATTATTATTCACATAGAAAAATACTCAAAAAAAAATAAACCGCTCAAACTGAATGAGAACCTAAAGCATATAATTTTAATAAAACCAAGCATAACCTTTTTTTATCTAATCAAAGCTATCCTCAGTTCTTTAAAAATATCTAGACGTATTAGTTTATTAATATAGTAGTATAGTCCCATTTCTCCATGACATTATCTTTGTTTTGAAAGAAATCCTGTCTACAAAAAAATTGTCGGTTTTAATAAAATTATAAATCTGTTGCAGTGTTTGCTCAGACAAAATCTTGTTTCAATTTTTAAAGGTCAAGCCCTCCAAATAATTTCTTAAACTTAATAGGGGAGGGAAATTCACACATGATTATCTGGATCACAGGACTATCGGGAGCAGGTAAAAGCACTATAGCTAACGAAGTTGTCAAAAATCTTCGCGACTCAAGCCAACCTTGCATTCTACTTGATGGAGATAAAATACGTAAAGCCATTGAAGACCCTCACGTCCACTATGATTATCAAAGTAGATTAACATGTGCTAAACGCATATCCCGACTTGCTCAAATGCTGGAACAGGAAAATATATGGGTGGTGGTTGCAACCATATCTCTATTTAAAGATATTCATAGTTGGAATAGATTTAATTTTAAAGACTATATAGAAGTTTATATACGGGTCGACCTTGAAATTCTAAAAGGAAGGGACTCTAAGGCTTTGTATAGCCGAGCAAATAAAGGAGAAGTTTCAAATGTTGCAGGGATTCATCACCAAATTCAGGAACCAGAAAATCCAGATCTAATCATAGAAAATAATTTACCTTTAGCAGACTTTTCTACCTTCGCCAAAAAAATTATTTCACTTACTAAAAAAGATATCCCCCTTCCATAAATACGAATATCTTTTTAAATAGCATTCGAGTTATAAAATGAATAATAACCAAAAAGTTCAAAAAAGACTTAAGTTATGCATAATGAATCACTACTGGATCACTTACTAGAAATACCTTCTTGCGCTCTTATTGCGACTGGAAGAACCGGGACAGACTTCCTTCAAAGCCTTTTTGATTCCCATCCAGAAGTACTTACGTTTAATGGCACACTTTTTTTCTATAGCTTTTGGGATAACTCAGTTTGTGTAAAAGCTAAAAATTTCAACACAAACGACTTGTTACAGGAGTTTATAGGAAAACATATTGAACTTCTTAAAAGTCGATATGATTTGATGGAGAGAAAAAATCAACTCGGAGAAACATTCGATCAATCCCTCGACATCGATCTTATTCAATTTAAAAAAAATGCCAGCCAAATACTTCAAAACCGTGAATTAAATCCTAAAAATATATTATTAGCAATTTATGCGTCTTATGCAATCTGCTTGGGACAAGATATTCGGAAAAAAAGACTGTTTTTTCATCACGCTCATCATTTTGATGCTTTGGACCCATTTTTAAAGGACTTTCCAAATAGTAAGGTCATATGTATGACAAGAGATCCGAGAGCTAACTTCGTGTCACTCATAGAAAAGTGGAGACCTTATTCTCCTACAGACAACGAAAGACATCTCTATTACTGTGCGAAGAGAATTTATAATGATACCACTATAATGAAAAAATATAACAACGAATACATAGCAATAAGAGTAGAAGATCTAAATAGAGGGTGTATATTTGAAAAGCTATGTAATTGGCTAGATATTGCCTACAACGACTGTTTGAAAAAATCGACCTGGGGGGGGCTACTTTGGTTGGGTGATAGTTTGACTTCTAAAAACTTAAGTGGTGGGCGATCAAGGGATATACTTAAAAACAAATGGGAGGAGAAACTAAGCTTTGCCGATAAACTTATTTTTAATTTTATTCTAAATAAAAGATTAAAGCACTACAACTATAGTTATGAAAAGATTAGCTTTGTAGACCCAATTCTTGTGCTATTTTTTATATTACTCCCACTATCACACGAAACTAGGTTTTTTTCGATTAATTATATTAAAGATTCCCTCAAAAAAAAAGAATACCAAAAAACTTTAAAGAATATAATATTTTACTTTTTGAGGGTATTTTTATTCCTAAAGTATTACTTCAATGCAATTAAAAAATCCGGTTTTTCGCAGCCTTTTTTGCAATGTGATGATTAAAGTTTAGCCGTAAAATACTCTTGTAACTATTTGCTCCAGAAGTTGCTTCGTGAACTAAAGACCGACCAATACCGTCTTGACTCTCTGAGATTCGATAAATTTGACTGGTGATTGATGTCCATTAAACCAAAAAAAAACATTCTTGATCTTTTTCGGATTCCAAATTCAAATCTTAATAGAGCTGACTTTCTCCGATTGGATAAAAACGAAAACCTTATTGGGTTTTCCGAAGACGTAATCAATGATATCAAGTCTATTATTTCCTCTGATTTCATTACAGCTTATCCAGAGACAGGCTTACTCTACCAAAAATTATCCGAAAACCTTGGATTAGATTCTTCCCAATTTTATCTTTCCTCAGGATCTGACGCTGGCATTAAAAGTGTATTTGAAGTTTATGTGAACCCAGGGGATGAAGTCCTCGTAATCGATCCTACTTATGCTATGTATTACATTTACGCAGATATGTTTCAGGGACGATTAGTTAAGGTAAGCTATGAGAGAGATTTTACCCTTTCCGTCGATAAAATAATTAATAGCATTTCTTCTAAAACTAAACTGGTTTGCATCGCTAATCCTAATAGTCCAACTGGCACTTTTATTCCGATGGATGATTTACAACAGGTTATAAAAATGGCTAATCGTCATGGTGCAATAGCTCTCATTGATGAGGCCTATTATCATTATTGCGAAAAAACTGCGATTGGGCTTCTAAAAAATAATGAGAACTTAATAATCACAAGAACTTTTTCAAAGGCTTTAGGCATTGCTTCTGCCAGGCTGGGTTTTGTTATAAGTAATCCGTCTATCATCGCTAACCTCTTTAAAGTTCGTCCTATGTATGAAGTAAATTCCTTTGCTGTTCAATTAGGGATTTATTTTTTAGAGCATTCGGAAATTGTTGGGGACCATATCAACCAGGTATCCCATTCAAAAATTTTTCTCAAAAAAGAATTACTGCAGGACGGGCTTTCAATACAACCTAGTTTCACCAATTTTGTATTGATCGATGTAGGCAACAGCGAAAAATCTAAAAGAATTGTTCAATTACTCTTTGACGAAAAAATCATAATCAAAGGCGGTTTCAAGGAACCCTGTCTTGAATCCTATATAAGAGTAGGAATTGGATCTATAGATCAAATGCGATTTTTTGTAAAAGAACTTCGCATTGTTTTAGAAAAAATAAACAATAAAAGCTCAAACTAAGTTATTAAAAATTTTAAAGGAATATAGTTTTTATGCCCATGAAAGAATCAGATATTCGTCCCCAAGAAACTTTTGAAAAATTTTATCAATTAACAAAGAAAGATTCACTTGAATTTTTTAAAAATGTGACATTCGACCGAATCTTTTGTCCCGCGTGTGGTGGCAATGATCTTGAACACGCATTCTTAAAACATGGATTCAATTACGAAACTTGCAACCATTGCGATACTTTATTCAACAACCCAAGGCCTTCGGAGGAAGCTATTCGCCGTTATTTCTCCGAAGCTCCTTCAGTCAAATTCTGGATGAATCACTTTTATCAGGAAACAGAAGAAATTCGCAGAGAAAAGATTTTTGTACCTAGAGGTCGTTTAGTTATTGAATCAGTCAAAAAATTTTCTCCTGATAAAAACTGGGATAAAATTAAATGGATTGCAGATATTGGAAGTGGCGCTGGGGTATTTTGTGAAGAGATGAAGAAATTGGCGCCATCACATGTTGAGGTTTTGGCTATTGAACCTTTACCCACAATGTCCAAATTATGTGAGGAGCGGGGATTAACTGTTATACCTAAGTGTCTTGAGGAACTCAAAGTAAGCGATCTGCCGATAAAAAATGATTCCAAAGGCGTTTTCACAGCATTTGAAATGATTATGTATGTCCAAAACCCCCTTGTTTTTTTTGAAAATTGCAAACGATTATTAACTCCTGGAGATCTTTTAATTTTTTCTGGTCTCAATGGGATGGGAATGGATATTCTTGTTCTTTGGGAAAAATACAGGACCCTACTTCCACCTCATTGCATTAATTTTTTTAACCCTAAATCAATCACAATTCTTCTAGAAAGAGCTGGATTTAAAACCTGCGAGGTCACCACACCAGGACATTTAGACATTCAACTTATTGAAAGCAGTCTGGAAGAACTATCCCCTGATCGTTTTTGGAAATATTTTTTTAAGCAATTGGATGAAAACGGAAAAAAAGAACTTCAAGAGTTTCTATCGAGGAATAAAATTAGCTCGCATATGATGGTAGTCGCACAATGCTTATAATAAATATGCCACAAAGTCTTTGATCTAAAATCGTCGTGCCTGATTCATATCAGTACTGCTTCTATCCTAAACGTACCAAATGTTTCTATAAAATTTTATAAATTCCTATAGATCAGTTTCCATACACTTGTGGCAAGTAAGAACAAGTTCGACTGATAACTTAAGCGAACCCAAACAAATCTAAAAATATTTAGACCCTTATTTAATTATATATCTTTGAGTATCGGAACTCCGGGTCCATCTCTATGATTGGATGTGTCACTTCCTGGTTGGTAAACAAAAATGAGCACATTTTGTTCTTTTTTTAGGGTATTTTCTTCTGATCCGTGAACTATATTGCGGTGGTGCAAAGAAACGTCTCCTACCTCTAATTCCACAAAGACTTCATCAGACTTATCTATATGATTTGGGTTTATACAACCCTTTTTATACATTCCCCCATGTTCGGAATCTTCGAGGACATAATTTTTGTTATGAGAACGTGCAATATACTTCAGGCATCCGTTTTCCCTAGTAACTTTATTTAGAGCTATCCAAACTGCCGTCTTATCGGTAGTACCTTTCCAATATGGCATGTCTAGATGCCATTCTGTAGGGCTAGTAACTTCAGAGTTTTTGAATATCGAGCTTGAAAAATACATGTGAAACCCTTTTATGCCATCTCCGTAGATTTTACTTAAAATATTTATTAATCTTTGGTCCTTAGCCAAAGACATAAACTCAGAATTACGGTGCGCTACATCTTGAAATAATCCATTATGGAGTGAGCGTGGCACATCTGTAACGTAGTAAGTTTTTTAAGCCGGTATATAACACAATAAAAGCGACTAATTCGCCTCTATCTTGTCTGCTTGAATTAACATATTAATCCTATGGCCACTTCCTATTATCAAATGTAAATCTTTATTACTTAATCTTTCGAGGTGCTTTTCGTATCTAGCTTTCCAAGCATTTCCTTGGCGAGTTTTAATAATCTTTTCATAATCAATAGTAAAAGCATTTACAGTTCTTTCCAAAAAGCCAGTCGAAAAACCCAAGTTCTTTATGAAGGTTTTTGTTTTGACTGCTCGTAACCCGTCTTCTTCTGTAATATTGCCCTTAGCAAGTTCAACTTCATAAAGCTCGGCACCAGGATAAGGTTGCGCGATAAAGAAAGAGGCTGAGGTAAAATTAAGAGTTTTTACCCACTCCAATCCTTTTTGAATGGTTTCTTCTTTTTCTCCAGGTAATCCAATCACAAAAAAACCGTGGACCATAATATTTCTTTTCCTAAATTCATCTATCTTGTCGGCAACATTTTCAACGTCAACTGGCTTCCTTGTTATGTCATGACTTTCTTTTGTTAAACCATCAAGCGCAAGCGTCACTTGGTACATTCCAGATTCTATAGCTTTATCCATTAAACGTGGTTTCCATATAATCACCATTGTTCCATTAGGTGTGCACCAACGAATATTTAAAGGAGTAATTGCATCGAATAGTTTTTCAGCCCTATCGGTGTTCAACAATAATTGATCGTCAGCAAACTGGATCTCATCAATACCATATGTGTCCTTATAATATTGTATTTCTTTCTGGACAACAGCAGGCGATCTAGTTCTAAAAGAATGATTATAGTTTGTACTTGAGCAAAACGTACAATTTATGGGACAACCTCGGCTTGTATGAATGTCCATAACTCTTTTAGAATCGTGAAAGGGATTACTAGGCATATTAATTTTAAAATATTTTTCCATCGGTAATAAATCATATGCTGGTAAGGGTAATGAGTCCAGGTCCTGAATTTTCTTGGTTTCAGGATTTTTAACTAATTTGTTATTAAAATAGCCCACCAGACCATCTTGATTTCTATCAACTTTACCCTTCATGTAATTAAAAACAAAATTGGCTAATCGGTGTTCGCCTTCTCCACGTAAAATGTAATCTATTGTTCTTTCACCATCAAAAGTGGAGTACTTAAAAGTTTGTTCTGGATATATAGACGGATGCAAACCGCCTGCAATCACAGTTGAATTTGGGAGAACTTTTTTAGCAATCTGAGTCACATTGCACAAATTTTTTAAATCTTGAGAAAAAACAAGCGACAAACCAATAATATCAGGCTTAGATTCTGACAAGTAGTCAGCTATTGCTTCATCAGACATCCCAAAAGTGTGTATTCTATTTACTTCATCTACCAGCTCTTCTGTATCCCATCCTTCAATAATGCAATCAAGTAACTCAACTTGTATCCCAACTTCTCTCAAGTATGCAGCAACATAAGCTATCGATGGTGG
>Ga0066606_10002397_pt1 | contig 10972 bp, 9 predicted proteins | sample SaaInlV_DNA_100m_FD_60386 | JGI IMG/M metagenome (GOLD analysis project Ga0066606, IMG submission 60386) | Marine microbial communities from expanding oxygen minimum zones in the Saanich Inlet - SI075_LV_DNA_100m | ecosystem: Environmental > Aquatic > Marine > Unclassified | place: British... | reverse complement strand
GTTCTGCTGAAGGTCGAGCAGGTAGGCGATGCCGCCTGCCATAAAGGTTACAGTAGCTGTTTTTTCAGAAAAGTGAACGGTGATGTGAAAATCATCGAAGAAAAAGTTTTCGATCCGGAAAAAGTCTATAAAAAATAACCACCCCTTGGCAGGGGAGGCAACTGGGCAAATGCTCTTTTAGGCGAGATAACTCTTTGCTCGCCAGAGAAAGCACTTGCCGGTTGGCCCTACGCCTAGTGGAATTTTTAATTTACCTTAAGAAAGAAATCAACTCATGAGTGGAAACGTATTGAAGCTGGGAATTCCCAAAGGAAGTCTGGAAGAAGCAACGGTAAAACTTTTTGCCCGAGCTGGTTACAACATCCGCATTAAGAGCCGGTCCTATTTCCCCAGCATTGATGACGATGAAATCGAATGCATGTTGATCCGTGCCCAGGAAATAGCGCGTTATGTGGCAGATGGGGTGCTGGATGCAGGGCTGACGGGTAAAGACTGGATTCTCGAGAACCGGGCCGATGTCGAAGAGATCGCGCCTCTGGTTTATTCAAAGGTTTCTGCCAAGCCAGTACGCTGGGTGCTGTGTGTTCCCAACGACTCCAAAATCCAATCCGTTAAAGATATGCAAGGCAAGCGCATCGCCACCGAAGTGGTGAACCTGACCACAGACTGGCTGAAAGGCCATGGCGTGACCGCCAATGTCGAGTTTTCATGGGGAGCCACCGAAGTTAAAGCTCCCAAACTGGTGGATGCCATTGTTGAAGTTACCGAGACCGGGTCTTCCCTCAAGGCTAATAACCTGCGTATTGTGGATACCCTGATGGAATCGACCACTCGCTTCATCATGAACAAAGAAGCCAGCCAGGACCAGTGGAAGAGGAATAAAGTCGACCGCCTTGTTTTGATGTTGCAGGGAGCCATGGCCGCGAACGGTCGAGTGGGACTGATGATGAACGCGCCGAAACAAAATCTCGATGCGATAATCAATATTTTCCCGCCAGGAAAAAAACCCACCATCTCTGAACTCAGCGACAAGGACTGGGTGGCCCTGAATGTGATTCTGGAAGAAAAACTGGTGCGGGATTTTGTTCCCGATCTTAAAAACATCGGCGCTGAAGATATCGTTGAATACCCGTTAAACAAAATCATCCACTAGCCACTAGGCGTGGGGCCAGTGTGCCGTCGCTTTATTTGGCGAGCAAAGAGCTGTCTCGGCTTAAAAAAGCCATTGCCAGTTTACCCCTCCGGGGCATGAAGTTTATGGATGGGGATATAACACCCTCTCCGGGGAGTGAGTCGCTGGGAAATGGTCAGAACGTTATGGCGCGAGCGATGATCATTGCCTTCTGGATGAGATTTTTCAAGCCCCTCCCTAAGTTAATGAACCGGGTTACCGTATGAAAGACCCCAACTCAGAGTCACAGGAAACTGAATCCTCCTCCCCAGAGGAGGAGGCCACACAAAACAACACAGAAACTGAATTTGAGGAACAGGAGGTCTTGCCTCCGGCAGAGAAAAAAAAATCCGGGGCAGGAAAAATCTTTTTATTTCTGGTTTTCGTTCTGGCAGGCTCAGGCGGGTATTTATATTTCAACAATCTCATTCCCGCTGAAATTTTAAACCTCGTTTTCCCGCAACCGAGCTCATCCCCTGCGTTGATAGCCACAATACCGCCAACCCCTCTACCGGAGGAAGCAGTTGTCGAGCCGGAGGTTGTCGCGCCGGAAGTTATCGAAAACTCTGAGCCTGTTGCTGAAGAAGTCGAGGTTGTTATTCCTGAGCCTCCTGCTGTTCCCCCTGTGCTTTCTGAAGCCCCGCATGTCAGTGGCAGTCCCGCTGAATCCTTTCCAGCAATCCGGGTCTCCGGTAATAATTCTGATCAAGGTTCGGAAGCAAAAGAGGAAGAATATTTGCAGGATACGGCACCTATTGTTCCTCCTGTTGAGGAACTCCCTGAACCTCCTGAACCCGTTGAGGAGCCTGCGCCCTTAGCGGAGCGCAACGAATCCGTTCAGGCCTATCTCGACTTCATCGAGTCTTCAGTGCAGAAGCTGGGGGAGTGGATTAGAGAGGGTTTTAATCTGGGCTGGGATTATTTAAAGAACCAGTTGGGGTAAGTTTCCTTCCTTCAAACAAACCTTAGGGGAAACTTTTTTGAGATCAAGCCCGCCTCGTGGCAAAGGGACTGAAAATGCATGAGCCCTTCCATCTCTTCTTCTCCAAAATCGTAACGGATTTTATTCTTGAGATAGTCCCGTAATAAAAATATTGGATGGCCGGTTTTATTTGCCTGGATCTTGGCAATTGTATCTAGATTTTGCAGTCCTTCCTGTTTGGCATCCAGCAGGGTTTGAATGATTCCACTTTCCACCTTGATGTCTTCCCGGACCGCGATCACAGCGTGAACAAAAGTTTTCTCCGTCCGAGTGAACCACTCTTCACTGAGGTCATAAATCGACAGATCTTCTTTGGAAAAACCCAAAGCCTGATCACCAATGATCAATGCGGCATCATTGTTATGGAGCATCTTTTCCAGATCGGGTTCCTGCCGGGTCAGCTTGAGTCCTGCTGAAAACACTTCAGAGTAAAGTATGCGAAGTAGCGCGATAGAGGTTCTTGACCGGTCATCCAGCGCCAAAGAACGGATAGCATTAAGAGGCACCTTGGAGACCAGCAAAACAGTTCCCACCTTGTTTCTGGATGAAATAGAAATATTGGGTAGTAGCCGGAAACGGTCGGCCTGCTTTAAATATTCAATGGCAGGAATCATGGCCATATCCAGCTTTCCATTGGACAATTGATCGGCCAATTGTGCCGGAGAATTGGTTCTGATCTCCAATCCTGCCTCTGAAGCCCGTTTCATCAAGGGCTCCAAAAGCGGTTGTGAATTTATAAAATCGTGGATTCCCAACAGCAAGGAACAGGTTCCTTTCCAAAAAGAAAAAGGGATGGGGGAAACCCCCATCCCTTTAGTTTGATTTTAACTCTGCTACAGAAAAAATGGAGCCATTACCAAGGACACGATAGACATCAGCTTGATCAAAATGTTCATCGCTGGGCCGGAGGTGTCTTTGAGCGGATCCCCAACCGTATCTCCTACTACTGTAGCGTGGTGAGCAGGGGAACCTTTACCGCCGAGGTTGCCAGCTTCCACATATTTTTTTGCGTTATCCCAGGCACCGCCGCCGTTGGACATGAACAGCGCCAGCGTAACACCGGAAAGTGTGGCACCCATCAGCATTCCACCCAGCGCTTCCGCCCCAAGCAACCAACCAACAATGATAGGCATGAGGAAAGCTACCACACCCGGAGCGACCATCTCTCTCAAGGCCGCCTGGGTACTGATATCAATACAACGGGCACTGTCGGGTTTGCCGGTACCTTCCATCAATCCTGGAATCTCACGGAATTGGCGGCGGATTTCTTCAACCATGACCATAGCGGCCTCACCTACTGAATTCATAGTGAGAGCGGCTACATAAAAGGGAATCACTCCGCCTATGAAGACGCCAATGACAACCGTCGTTTGGGTAATATCAATCGAATCGATGTGTGCCGCCTGGGTGAAAGCCGCAAACAGGGCCAGCGCCGTCAGAGCCGCAGAACCAATCGCAAAACCTTTACCGATCGCGGCAGTGGTGTTACCTACCTGATCCAGCCCATCGGTGATTTTTCGGGTTTCTTCTCCCAGTCCGGCCATTTCAGAAATTCCACCGGCGTTATCAGCAATCGGTCCGTAGGCATCCACCGACATGGTGATTCCCACTGTTGCCAGCATTCCTACTGCCGCAAGAGCTACGCCGTAAAGACCCGCAAATTCGGCACTCACAAAAATCGTCAATGCAATGATCAGGATAGGCACAACGCAACTTTCCATTGCCACCGCAAGACCCGTGATCATGACCGTTGCAACGCCTGTTTTGCTTGCCTCCGCGATGCGGACGACTGGCTTGCCAGCCGTGTAATACTCGGTAATCAGTCCAATGCCGATTCCTGCCAGACAACCAAACAGCAGGGCGACAAAAATACCTGAAGGCAGGCCCATGACCTTGATCAGGAAAAAAGCGACAAACAACATGGAGCCTGCGCTGATAAAAGTACAATTGCGCAATGCGGCGGAAGGGTCCATGCCTCCTAAAGCAGTCATGGCCCGGATTCCCAGGACAGATGCAACCAGGCCGATCATAGCTATCAGAATCGGCAAGGCCATGTATTCGAATTGCATGGTTGCCATTCCCGCTCCGATAGCAATGGTCGCGATCATGGAACCACAATAGGACTCAAAAATATCCGCACCCAGACCCGCAGTATCGCCAACACAGTCTCCTACGTTGTCGGCAATAACCCCTGGGTTTCTAGGATCGTCTTCCGGGATTCCTGCTTCTACCTTACCCACCAGATCGGAACCGACATCGGCGGTTTTGGTATAGATGCCTCCGCCCACACGAGCGAACAAGGCAATGGAACTGGCGCCCATGGCGAATCCGCTGATAACACCAATCGAGTCTCCCCGGCCAAACAAGGTGAACAATCCTCCAACTCCGATCAGGCCCAGGCTAGCTACACAAAGTCCCATAACAGCACCGCCGTTAAACGCGATATTGAGAGCTTTTGCCTGGCCGCCATCTAAAGCGGCCTGAGAAGTTCGCACCCCGGAGGTGGTCGCCGCATTCATACCAAAATATCCTGCAAGCATGGAGCACCCGGCCCCTACTGCATAGGCAACCGCAGTCCAAAAACCTATCCACACGCCTTTTTGCACGGAAATCAAAACCAATAGCAGGACGAACACCGCACCCACAAAATAGCCAAGCATTTTATATTCTCTGGAAAGAAAAACCATTGCTCCTTCATGGATAGCATCGGCAATTTCAGTCATTTTTTCATTTCCTGCCGGTTCATCATCCACACCTTCAAAAAGTTTCCAGGCGATGATGAGTCCGAACACTCCAAACAAAACTGACATATAAACAAATTTCTGTGATGCGTCTAAAGCGGCCATCACCAGATACAAGATCATGGCAAAGCCGATGAAGAGCATTTCCCCTTTGTGTTCCGATAACATTCTGTTCAATCCTCCGTTGATTTTGATCGTTTATTTAATTCTTTGAGCGCCGCTTCCACTGCTTGCACCGCTTGTTCCATAGCCTCGTTTATCAGGCCCGAATCTTCTTCATCAAATGGGGACAACACATAATCGACGATATCATCTTTATCTTCGGGTCGACCGATTCCCACGCGAACCCGAGCAAACTCTCCGGTCCGTATGGACTGAATCGTTGATCGAATCCCCCGTTGCCCACCATCGCCCCCTTTGAACTTTTTTTTAATCTTGCCAAGAGGGAGGTCAATATCATCATGAATCACCAGCAACTGCTCTGGTGAAAGACTAAAAGCGGAAAGCAACGACTTCGCCGCTTTTCCGCTTTCATTCATATAGGTCATTGGTTTCGCGATAACAACTTCGAGCCCTTCCACTTCCCCTTTTCCATATAGGGAGGCATATTTGTGGCGTTCCAACCGAATGTTATATTTGTCGGCCAGATTATCTGCCACCCAAAACCCGGCGTTGTGCCGGGTCAGCTCGTAGCGTGGTCCGGGGTTGCCCAGACCTAAAATCAAGAACACCTTTTATTTGTCTTCTTTCTTCCCGGCATCATCAGCCGGTTCTGAGGCGGCGGCTTCTGCGCCTTCTTCGCCTTCTGCGCCTTCTTCACCTTCAGGTTTTTCTTCTTTCACTTTTTCTTCGTGAAGAGTCAACACCACATCAGTGGGGAGATTGATAACTTCCACATCTCCTTCCACCACCAGATCGGATACGTGAATCGTCTGATCGAGTTGTACCTCATGCATGGGAAACTCAATTTTTTCAGGGATGTTCTTAGGGATGCTTTCTACTTCCAGCAGACGAATGATATGGTTGATAATCCCGCCTTGTTTTTCGCCTGGGGCAGTACCCACAAGCACAACAGGAACCTTGACCTTGATTTTTTTCGTTATATCGACTTCCAGGAAATCCGCATGCAACCAACCCGGCTTCAACGGATGGGACTGGTATTCCTTCAACACCACATTCCGGCTGGAGTCCCCTTCGATATTGAGTTCAATCAAAGTATTACGACCCTTTTCTTCAAGGAGCTTTTTCAGTTCCTTGGGGTCAACACTCAGGTTGAGGTTATCTTTTAATCCATACATCACCGCAGGCATGGCGTCATCGTTTCTAACATCCCGCGTGGCAGATTTGCCGGTTGCTTTCCTTAATTTTCCTGCTAAAGCTGACATTCTATACTCCAATCCATGTGATAAAAGCTATGAGCGTGCGCCGTACTCACCGCACAAGCCCGATTTTTTATTCCTTGGTTGAGTCGAATAACGAACTGACCGAGGTTTCCTCGTGAATCCTTAAAATCGCTTCTCCGAGCAACGACGCAACTGAAAGCACCTTGATCTTCGGGTTATTCTCAAGCCCGTTTGTCAAAGGAATACTGTTTGTCGTTACCACCGATTTGATCGGAGAGTTACTGATACGCTCCGCCGCAGGACCGGAAAGAACCGCATGGGAACAACAGGCATGAACCTCATTTGCTCCTGCCCCCAACAACGCATCCGTTGCCTCCATGAGAGTTCCTGCGGTATCAATCATATCGTCCACAATAAACGCCACCTTGCCCTTTACGTCACCAATAATATTCATGGCTTTGGCTTCGTTGGGGATATCCCGGCGTTTATCGATAATGGCCAAAGAGGTATCCAACCTTTTAGCAAATGCTCTGGCCCGTTCCACTCCACCTGCATCAGGCGAAATCACTATCAAATTCGGCAAAGCGAGTTCGCGAATATAATCAATCAGCACATTCATGGCGAACAGGTGATCCACGGGAATATTGAAGAACCCCTGAATCTGTCCGGCATGCAGATCGACCGTTAATACCCGATCCGTTCCGGCCGTTTCCAGCAAATCGGCAACCAGTTTGGAGGTAATTGGTACCCTGGGTTCGCATTTGCGATCCTGGCGCGCATAACCGTAATAAGGGATCACCGCTGTGATCCTTTTTGCTGATGACCGGCGCAAGGCATCGATCATAATCAGCAGTTCCATCAAATTGGTATTGCCGGGATAACAAGTCGGCTGAACAACAAAAACGTCTCTGCCGCGAACATTTTCTTCGATCCGCACATAAATCTCCTTGTCGGAGAAATCGCGAACCACCGTTTTTCCCAAAGGTATGTCGAGATATTTACAAATATTTTCCGCCAAAGACGGATTAGCCCGACCTGAAAATAAAAGCATCCGTCCGTTATCGCTAGAATACATATTCTAAAAAATTCCTATAAAAATCTGGCTGGGGCGGGAGGACTCGAACCTCCGAATGCAGGAATCAAAATCCTGTGTCTTAGCCACTTGACGACGCCCCAAAGTATAAAAACTCAATTTGTGTCCACGCATCAAAGCTTTATGTCCAACCACTAGCGTGAGTAGAGAATTCAATGACTACAAACCCGCCAACACCCTGTGGGCATAAGGATTAGTAGCTACCGCAACATTTCCTCAGGATATAATTCAGATAAGCTGACAATACTTTCAGCTAAAAACAGCCTGAATTTTCCACCCTCCAACCGGGTGTACGCAGTTTTCGCTGTTTCGAGATTGTCAAACAGGCCAAAGACAGTGGAGCCGCTTCCTGAAAGGAGTGCTCCTTTTGCGCCGAAAGCAAGGAACTGCTTTTTTATCGCAAAAATCTCCGGATACTCTTGAAATACAACAGGTTCCAAGTCATTAGTCCAGGCCGCCCCCAACTGGGCAAACTCCGAGCGCAAAAGAAAATTTTTCAAAATGCTAATATTATTTTCCTGCTTTGTCAACTTCAAATTTAGATTTCCGTACACCCAGGCCGTAGACACGGGAAATCCAGGATAAACCATTAGAATATAAAACTTAAGGGAACTGTCTACCGGCTCCAGAATTTCCCCCCGGCCTCTTCCTATAGCGCAGGGGGAAAGCAGGAAAAAAGGTACATCGGAACCCAGTTCAGAAGCCATCAAAATCAGCTCTTCCCGTTTTAATTCCAAGTCCCATAAGAAATTAAGTCCTAATAAAACTCCGGCGGCATTGCCACTGCCCCCTCCTAACCCGGCCCCATGGGGAATATTTTTTTTTAAATGGATCCTTGCCCCCTTGCATCGATCAGGAAAACGGGTTTGCAACAAACGGGCGGCTTTGATGACCAGGTTTCCTTCATCGGTAGGAATATCCGGTTGGTTACAGGTCAACTCCAACCCATCGGCAAGACATTCTATTTTGATCTCATCACACCAGTTCACCATTTGGAACAGGGTTTCGAGTTCATGAAAACCGTCTTCACGCTTACCAAGCATATGGAGCCCGAGGTTTACTTTGGCAGGTGTTTTAAAAGCAATGGCTGTCATTGGCTGTTCAAGGAAGAAACGGGTTTGAGGAGTTGAAACGTATCCGGGGAGAGCCCATGATTGATAACAGGATTTTTATATTTTACTCGAATGGTTTCCTGTTTTTCAGGAAACGATAATGTCACCAGATGAGGAAAATCGTAACCCTCGACTTTGGCATATTCCTGCCACTTAACCGAATAGATAGAGCGCTCCCCCAGTTTTCGGGTCATCTCAAGAGGAAGCAGAGTCATGGCGGAAAACCGAATCGTTACACGTCCTCCGCGCTGGATATCGGTTAGCCGCAGGATGTATTGTGTCTGATCTGAATTCAAGCGCGAATCCAAAACCTCAAGAAACTCAAGTCTTGGTACATAACCAATAAAAATCCGAAGGTGTTCACGAAAGTCCAACCGTATCCCCAGCATTTTTTTCATCAGGGATTCGACTTCCGCTCCAGAATAATACCTGCCATTAGTCGGATTAAAAAATACAGTCCTGCCCTTATGATAAGTGAAAACTCCCATGGCCTGACCAAACACGCCATAGGTGTCCACCCGGATAGACTGGTTATTCTGAATTAACAGTGTTTGGCGGAATGTTTGCTTCAGCTTTTGGCCCAGAAAGGTGGTGCGGGTAAAAGACTTGAGATTGCTAATTTTCCCTGCCCGGTTTTTCAGCCTTTTTAAAACGTAACCGGTGGTGATGGAATCTTTTAATAGATGAGGAGCAACCGGTTCAACGCGGGGCTGACAACCCCCAAGTATTAAAATAAAAACGAGAAGTCTTAAAAATGGATGGCGGATGCTTGGTAACAGATAGGAAGTCAACGGGTCTTTTTAATGGAAGCTTTGCATAACCCGAGATTCTTCGTCACGTTGTTCCTCAGAATGACAAAATAGTTCTTTATTGTCATGCTGAGCTTGTCGAAGCATCTCGCTTTTCTGCTTTATTGGTTTACGCAAAGGTCCCCTTACTTAATAGTTCTGTTGTAAAAGGTTTCGCGCTTTGTCGATTTTATTTTTAAGCGTTTTGGGGTCCGGCAACTCTCCACCCAAATCGCCTTTTGGGTTCACCGTTAGAAACAGGCTGTTTTGCCACGCCCCACTGGCCTCATCATAGTTTTTCAGGGAGAACAAAATATCTCCAAGATGGTCATAAAGAACCGGGTCTGGATCGGTATAGATCATTGCCTTCTGAATTTGCGCTAACGCTTTCTCTGACTCACCTTTTTTGAAATATATCCAACCCAGACTGTCGAGGAAATAGCCATTACGAGGCTGGGTTGTCAGGGCCTTCTTCAAGTGTACGAGGGCCTGATCAAGATCATACCCCTCCAGCGCGTACATATAGCCTAAAAAATTATGCGCGTTGGAGTGCAAGGGGTTTAACTCAATCGCCAGCCTCATATTTTCCATGGCTCCTTTGTAATCCCCTGCCTTTTCCATCAGGGCTCCCAACTCAAAATAATAGGAATCTTTTTGAGGGCTCAAGGCCAAGGCTTTGCCCATGTATTCAATTGCCTTGTCATTTTCATTTTGGGCCATATAGGCCAGCGCCAGCGAGTGATAAAGCTGGTCGTTGTTCGGTTCCATTTCAACAGCTTTAATGAGCAGGGGCACCGACTTTTCTGTCTTTTTCATCAAGCTGTAGAGCCGTGCCGTATAAAGGATAATATCGATAGATTCCGGCTCCAGCTTCATGAGTTTTTCAAACTCCTTTACGGCTATATCCAGACGACCGTGGATTTCATAAATTCGGGCCATGAGAACATGCGGATCCTTGTAATCGTGCTCGGCGGCAACAAGTTGAAACTCCTCCAACGCTCGCATGTATAAAGTTTGCTCAAAATAAATCGTTGCGATGCGCATATGGATATTGGGCTGCTTTTCCAGATTGGAGGGAATGCCTTCAACCTGAGAATGGCTCGGCTCGAAAGAACCCGCAGCATGAAGCTGTGAAACTCGTTCCTTGATGAAGTCGTTATCCGGCTTCAGTTTTAACAACAGTCCGTACTCTTTCAGCGCCTCAACAGTTCTACCCTGACGCTCGAGCACCCAGGCTAAATGGTGTCGGGCCTGGAGCAGGTTGGGTTTCAAGGCGATAGCCTTTTCGAGACTGTTCGAGGCTTCCTCCAATTGACCGGCGCGCAAATGGGCTCGGCCCAGGTAAAACTGTACAAGAGGATTATTGGGTTCTACCATCGCCCCTTTTTTATACTCCCCCAAAGCCTGGTCAAACTGCCCCTGGCTCTCCAACAGGGAACCTTTCAATAACGGTGCCCGGGCATTGTCTGGGGAAACCTGGCTGACCCTGTCATAATGTGTGATGGCCTCTTCCAACTCACCCCGGCCGGCTAAAATATCCCCCAGGATCATCTCAATCTCTTCATTTTCAGGGAAACGGGTCAGTGCATCTCGACTGGCCTGAACAGCCTCGTCCAGTTGACCGGTGCGAAGGAGCAAGCGGATCCATTTCTCCTGGAATCTTTCTGCATCCGGGTCATGCTGGACCACTTTCTTATAATGCGAAGCGGCCTGCTCCAACTGATATGTTTTTTCCGCCTTCA
>Ga0066606_10002370_pt1 | contig 11050 bp, 8 predicted proteins | sample SaaInlV_DNA_100m_FD_60386 | JGI IMG/M metagenome (GOLD analysis project Ga0066606, IMG submission 60386) | Marine microbial communities from expanding oxygen minimum zones in the Saanich Inlet - SI075_LV_DNA_100m | ecosystem: Environmental > Aquatic > Marine > Unclassified | place: British... | reverse complement strand
GGCTCAACATTCGGTGGCAACCCGCTGGCCTGCGCGGTAGCAAACAAGATTCTCGAGGTGATCGACCGCGACAGATTGGCCGTCAACGCCCGAGTGCTCGGCCAATTTTTTCTCGATGAACTGTCCAAGCTACGGGAGAAATATCCGACGGCCATCCGAGAAGTTCGCGGTCTTGGCTTGATGATCGGCATCGAGATGGGCGGCAGCTTCGGCTCTTTCGATAACAGCAAACCGGCGGCACTGCAGTGGGTGTTTGCCCTGCACGAGGCAGGATTGCTGACCATCCCTGCCGGCTCGTCGGTCATCCGCTTTTTACCGCCACTAAACTTGACGCAAGAAGAGGCCCAAGCCGGTCTCGATTTGTTTGAACAAACCATCCAGAAGGTAATTGAATGAAACACCTTTTAAAACTCGAAGGCATGCCAAGTGCGGCGATGGAGGAAATCCTCGCCTCGGCGGAAGTCATTAAGGCCAAGCGAGGTGGTGGCGAAGCCAAGCCGCTTGACGGCCAGACGTGGGCGCTGATTTTCACCAAGTCCTCCACGCGCACGCGGGTGTCGTTCGAGGTTGGCATTCGCGAACTCGGCGGCTCGGTGATGTTTCTCAACGCGAACGACATGCAGCTTGGCCGCGGCGAACCGATCAAGGACACCGCGCGCGTGCTAGGCCGTATGGTGCACGGTGCTGTCATCCGCACCTTCGCGCAGGCGGACGTCGAGGAGTTTGCGGAGTACTCGGGCATCCCGACCATCAACGCGCTGACCGACGACGAGCATCCGTGCCAAATCCTGACCGACATCTTCACGTTTCAGGAACGGCGCGGCCCGATCCGGGGCAAGGTGGTCACGTACGTCGGCGACGGCGGGTGCAACGTGCCGGTCTCGTGGGTGCATGCGGCGGCGGCGTTGGACTTCGAGCTACGCATCGCTGCGCCGTCGGAGTTCCAGCCAAGCACGGAGACCCTGGCCAAGGCCGGCGGAAACATTTCCTGCACGGAAGACATTCGCGCTGCCGTCAAGAGAGCGGACATAGTTTACACCGACGTCTGGGTGTCGATGGGCATGGAAGCCGAGGCAGAGGCGCGCTTGGCCAAGCTGGCCGGCTACCAGATCAACGGCGAGTTGATGCGCTTGGCCAAGCCGGATACGCTGGTGATGCACTGCCTCCCCGCCTATCGAGGGAAGGAGATCGACGCGGAAACGTTTGAAGCCCACGCCGACACGATTTTCACCCAAGCCGAAAACCGGCTGCACACACAAAAGGCGATCCTCGCTTGGTTGGCCGGTTAATTCCATTGCCAATGGCGGCCGGCCGGTGCGACACTCCGCGCGATTCCGAGCGCAGAAAAACCTAAGCGAATCAACGTCCGCCGGCCGGACATCATGGAGAAGGTCAAGGCCGAGGTGGTGACGCATTACCGCAGCGAACTGGTCGAGCACCTCCGCGCCAACGGCTGCACCTTCGCCTACGGCGACACCGGCATCTGGTTGGCCAAGGAGTTCGGGTTTTGCTACGGGGTTGAGCGGGCGATCGACCTGGCCTACGCCGCGCGGCGGCATTTCCCCAAGGAACAGCCGGTCTACATTCTCGGAGAGATTATTCACAACCCGCATGTCAACGAGCAGATTCGCAACATGGGGCTGACTTTTCTTTCCGGTGGCCACCAGGCCGCCAGCATCGATGACCTCGGCAAGGGCGACCCGGTAGTGATCCCGGCGTTCGGCACGGAGGTCGGAGTAACCGATCTCCTCAATGAACGAGGCTGCACGATCATCGACGCCACCTGCGGCGACGTGATGAGTGTTTGGAAACGCGTCCGCCAAAATGCCCGCGACCAGGTCACCAGCATCATCCATGGCAAGGCGTGGCACGAGGAAACCAAGGCCACCAGCTCGCAGGCAAAGGCGTACGAAAACGGCCACTACCTCGTTGTGTTTGACCTCGACGATACGGACTACGTTTGCCGCTACATCACCCAAGACGGCGACCGCGAGGCGTTCCTGAAAAAATTCGAAGGTGCCACGTCCGATGGCTTCGACCCGGACAAGCACCTTGACGCCATCGGCCTGGCGAACCAGACCACCATGCTACGCGGCGAGACCGAGGAGGTGCAGCGTCGACTGCGGGCGGCAATGATTGAAAAGCACGGTGAAGAGGTCATCGCCGAACACTTCCGCTACTTCGACACGATTTGCGGCGCGACACAGGACCGTCAGGACGCTCTCCGGGATCTGCTCAGCCGCCCGATGGATTTGCTGTTGGTTGTCGGCGGCTACAATTCGTCCAACACATCGCACCTTGCCGAGATGGGTGAGGAAAAACTGCCGACATATTTCATCAAGGATGCCAGTGAAATTGAGTCGGCAGAGCGGCTCAACCATTTCCTCCAGCACAAACAGGAAATGGTCGTCGCCGAGAACTGGCTGCCGCTAAAGGGCGAACTCACCGTCGGCATCACCGCCGGCGCCTCCTGCCCGAACAATCTCATCGAGGAAGTCATCCTGCGGACCTACGAGCTGAGGGGTGCCCCGTCCAGCGAGGTGCTTGGCTCCATCCATGCGGAGAGCGCCGCTGATGTGTCGCCATAAAGAATGCCCTGCGACTGCGAAGAACTCGAGTCACGCGAGCGCGATTCCCTGGCGCCTTATGCACAGTTCAGCGTGGATTCACGGGGTCGAAACACCCCCGAGCCGCCGCCGGAGTGGCGCACACAATACCAGCGCGACCGCGACCGGATCATCCATTCCCGGGCCTTTCGCCGGCTCGACTGCAAGACACAAGTTTTCTTGAGCGGCAGCGGCGACCACTTGCGGACGCGGCTAACACACACGATGGAGGTCGCCGCCATCGCCCGGAACATCGCCCGCGCGTTGCGTCTCAACGAGGATCTCACCGAGGCGATCGCGCTTGGCCACGACCTTGGCCACTCCCCGTTCGGCCATTCCGGCGAACAGGCGCTCGACGAGCTGATGAGCGAGCACGGCGGCTTCGATCACAACAAACAAAGCCGCCGAGTGGTGGAGTTGCTCGAGCACAAGTATCCCGCCTTCCCCGGCTTGAACCTCACATGGGAAACGCTCGAGGGCTTGGCCAAGCACGACACCGCGCCCGAGCCGCCGCTTGGCCAAGCGGCCACCAAGTTTCACCACTCCTCGCTCGAGGCCCAAGTGGCCGACCTCGCCGACGAGATCACCTACTACAGCCACGACCTCGACGACGGACTCGACTCCGGCCTGCTCACCGAGGAACAACTGGAGCGAGACATCGACTTTTGGAGGGACGCCTCCAGGCGCATGCGCTCGGAGCACGGCGACTTGGGAGACGAATGCCGGCACTATTTCATCATCCGCTGCCTGATCGACGACCAAGTGCACGACGTCGTCCACACGACCGAAAGTAACATCGACGAAGCCGACGTGGCATCGGCCGACGAAGTCCGCGCCCAAGCCAAGCCGCTCGTCGCCTACAGCGCTAACCGGCACGAAGCCAACCTGAAACTGCGCGCCTACCTTTACGAGAACCTTTATTATAACAGCATCGTTCATGAGCCTCACAAGCGAGCGACCACGTTACTCGGGGAATTGTTCCACTATTACGAGCAACACCCGAAGGCGATGGGCGAATTTGTACCGTCGCTGATTCCCGGGCACGGACTGCAGCGTGCCATCTGCGATCATCTTGCCTGCATGACGGATCGTTTTGTCATTATCGAGCACGAGCGTTTGCTCGGGAAATAGCGCTATTCCGGCAAAATTGGTTAATTTGAATAATTCCCGTTTTTTGGCGTAGAACGGACGAAACCCCTTGACAGGTAGGGTATACTTTCCCGCCCTTTTTTGGGGGACAGGGAATTAATCGGGCCAATTCAACAAATAGAAATGATAAAAGTCGAGAACCTGAGCAAGTCTTTCGGGCCGAAGGTCGCCGTCAACGATGTCTCGTTCACCCTAGAACGGGGAGAGATTCTGGGCTTCCTCGGGCCAAACGGCGCCGGCAAATCCACCACTATGCGCATGATCACCGGCTACACCCCCCCCACGGCGGGTGTGATAAGGGTCGGCGGCAACGATGTGACGGAAAAACCGATCGAGGCCAAGCGCCTGATGGGTTACCTGCCCGAGAGTGCGCCGCTTTACACTGACATGACCGTCGAGGGCTTCCTTGGTTTTTGCGCCGAGGTGCGCGGAATCAACGGCGCGGACAAGGCAAAAGCGATCGATCGCGCAATCGAAATGTGCTTCCTCAAGTCGGTTCGCCACCAAAGCGTCGACACGCTCTCGAAGGGATTCCGGCATCGCACCGGTTTCGCGCAAGCGATCATTCATGACCCGGACATCCTTGTCATGGACGAACCGACCGACGGACTTGACCCCAACCAAAAGCACGAAGTGCGCTCGCTCATCCGCCGCATGGGACAATCGAAGGCGATCATTTTCTCCACCCACATTCTCGAGGAAGTCGAAGCCGCTTGCACCCGTGCAATCATCATAGACCAAGGCAAAATCGTCGCGAACGGCACGCCGGACGAACTCAAGGCCAAGTCGGAGTTGGCCGACTCGTACGTCGTCTCCATCAGCGGCATTGAAGCCTCTGCGGTGCGCGACAAACTTGGCTCTGTCATTCAGGCGGCCAAGGTCACTATTGTTAATGACAAAGCGCCGACAGTCGTCGCCCGTGTCTTCCCGAAGAAAGCCGGCACTGACGGAGAGCTTGGCCAAGCGATCTTCGCTGCCGCCGCGCAGCATAATTGGAAGATCAACGAGATCAAAAAAGAGGAAGGACGCTTGGACGACGTCTTCCGCAACATCACCCTGTCCGACACTAAAACCCAATAATTTAAAGAATAATGAAAAGCATTTGGACCATCACAAAACGGGAACTAGCCGGTTATTTCAACTCGCCGGTCGCCTATGTGTTTTTGGTGATTTTCCTGTTAATGACCGCAGCGTTCACGTTCCTGATCGGTCAATTTATGGATCGAAACCAAGCGACACTGCAGCCCTTTTTCATGTGGCACCCGTGGATTTACCTGTTCCTCGTGCCGGCGGTCGGCATGCGGCTTTGGTCGGAGGAACGCCGACAGGGCACCATGGAACTGCTGCTGACCCTACCCATTTCACTGTGGCACTGCATCATCGGCAAGTTCCTCGCCTCCTGGCTGTTCCTGACGCTGGCGCTGGTGATGACGTTCCCAATCTGGATCACCGTGAGCTATCTCGGCGACCCTGACCACTACGTCATCCTCGCCAGCTACATCGGCAGTTTCTTTTTGGCCGGTGCGTATCTCTCCATCACCAGCATGACCTCGGCATTCACTCGCAACCAGGTCATCAGCTTCATTCTCTCGGTGGTGATCTGCCTGTTCCTGGTGCTGTGCGGCTGGCCGCCGGTGACGGATGTCGTCGAGACGCTGGCACCGCGCTCGATTGTCGAATTCGTCGCCGCCTTCAGCGTGATGCCCAACGTCGAGCAGTTCAACAACGGGCAGATCGACAGCCGCGCGGTGATCTACTTTTTGTCGGTGATCGGCTTCCCGCTGTTCGCCACGAGCGTCATCATTCGCGGGCTCCGCGCGTAACCAAACAACTAACTCAGAAAATTTAGTCATGAAAAAAGAAAGCAAGTATGCGGTTTTTCTAAACTCTGTCGGCGGCGCGCTAATCATTCTGCTGTGCGTGATCGCCTTCAATATCATCACCGCGCAATTAAAGATGAAGGCCGACCTCACCGAAGGCGACCTGTTCACCTTATCCAACGGATCAAAGATTCTGCTCAACGGCTTGGCCAAGGAGCGCGAGGGCGATGACGAATCCAGCCCGCTCGAGATCCGGTTTTACGTCACACGAGGTGAGAAGGGCGTTCCAGTCGTCGTGAACGAGCACGGCACTCGCGTGGAAGATCTGCTTGATCAATACAAGGCCTATGCCGGTAGCAATCTGGAACTGCAAAAAATCAATCCAAGACGTGATACCGATGCAGAGGAGTTGGCAGTCAATGACGGTATCCGACTGCTAAACAACGCCTTTTATATTGGCCTGGCGGTCAGCTACCTCGACAACACAGAGGTCATACCTGTGCTCGATCCGTCCCGAGCGACCAACCTCGAATACGACATCTCTCGCGCCATCAAAAACGTACTAAAGTTGAAGGAGGAACGTGAAGTCGTCGGCGTGATGAGCAGCCTCAACGTCTGGGGGGGCGCGGACCCCACCAACCCAATGGCCATGATGAACCGCGGCCAGCAACAGCCACCATGGTACTTCCTGCAGCAGTTGCAACGTGACTTCAACGTGGAACGGATTGAACCGGCAGCGACCGAAATTCCGGCGACCGTGAATGTACTACTGCTTATTCATCCAAAAAACGTCTCGGAAGCCACCGAATACGCGCTCGACCAGTTCGTCCTGCGTGGCGGCAAATTGATCGCCTTTGTCGACCCCCTCGCCCAGCGCGACGATTCCGGTCAACAGAACCCGCAAATGCGCATTCCTGGCATGGGGGGTGGATCCAATCTAAACCGCCTGTTCAGCAAGTGGGGCGTTCCGTTTGACAATAGCCAAGTTGTCGCCGACTTCAACTACCGCCTCAACCCGCGCGACCCAATCGCCCAAGGACGCATGCAACCAGCCTATCTCGCTCTGAACCGCAATGCCCTTAATTCATCGGAGGTCGTCACCCGCGATCTTGGCACACTTCGACTTCCCTACGCGGGTAGTTTCGATACCAGCAACATCGCCACCGGGCTTAAAGTCACTGAGCTAATCACAAGCTCCGAACAGGCTAAACTGGTGGACGGCATGTCCTCGCAGTTTAACGGAGACAAAATAATGGACTCGTTCCTAACCGGAAGCGAAGACGGCAAGCCAGTTGGCACAAAAAAGCATATACTAGGATTGAAACTTGGCGGTAAATTTACAACAGCATTCCCAAATGGGAAACCGTCTGCTGAGAATACTGATTCTTCAAATCCCGACGCCAAGCCCGCATCCACAGAACACCTGACCGAGTCCGCCGAAGATAACTTTGTCTGCCTCATTGGCGACACCGATATCCTGGTCGACGATCATTTCCTCCTCCAGCAGCGTTTCCTCATCAGCGAAAACATAACGTTCGTGCAAAACCTCGTTGACCACTTTGGTGACGATACGCTGATCAACATCCGTAGCCGAAACCAAAACCGGCCATTTACGACCATTGTTGATCTCGAGAAAGAGGCGCAGAAAAAATTCGAGGACAAGCTCAAGAAACTTGAAGCAGAGCAACAGGAGATCTTACAGCAAAAAACCAAACTTGAAAGTGCCGGCGAAGGCAGCAACCAGTTCACGCTACGGATCGATCCCGAGGCCCTCAAGGAAATCCAAGCCAAGGAACTAGATAAACGAAAACAGATTCGTGAAATCCGAAAGCAGCTCCGTTCTGAGATCGACCTAATTCAACTCAAGATCAAGCTGGCCAACATCGGCCTGATGCCCATGTTGGTCATCCTCTTCGGCATCGGATTTTTCATCCGCAAACGTAAGAAAACCGCAGCAGTTTAACACCTATGAAAGGAAAACAACTCCTCATCGCCGTTCTAGCCCTGGGATTACTGGGCAGCATCGCCTACTTTAACTCCAACGAAACGCTGGGCGACGACGCGAGTGACAAGGCCGGGATTGGCAAAACACTCGTCACCGACCTCGACCCGGAAAAGATTACCACGATCGCCATCACGGACAACGACGCCAATCTTACATTGGCCCAAAAAGACGAAAAATGGACCGTCACCGAGCGAGACGGATTCGCGGCCAAGTTCGACGACATTCAAAAACTCGTCACCAGCGCCGTCAGCCTCAAGTCGTTGAGGCAAATTCGTGCCAGCAAAAAACAGCACGGCCGGTTCGAGTTGCTCGATCCTGCCGAAAGCGACGAAAACACCGGCACGCGCGTCGAGTTCAAGGACGCTCAGGGCCAGGTGCTGAAAAGCCTGTTACTTGGCAAAAAAGGTAGTGCCAATTCTGGAGTCAACGCCGGATCGCCGTTCGGCTCATCCGACAATCAACGCTACGTCCTGGCCGACGGCAAAGTGACCGTCGTCGCCATTGACTACTCCAGCGCGCTCAACGACGTCAGCGCCGACCCCTCCGACTGGCTGTCCAAGGACGATTTTTTCAAAGTCGAAAAAATCAAGTCGATCACCATCACCCAGCCCAACGAGACAGACTCATGGACACTGACCCGCATCAAGGAAGGCGATGACATGGCCTTGTCCGACGCCAAGCCGGATGAAAAACTCGATTCCTCAAAAGGCAGCAGCGCCGGCCGCGTACTTGGTTCTCCAAGTTTCGACGACATTGCCAGCAAGTCAGCCAAACCGGAGGATACTGGAATGGACAAGGCCGTCACGGCGACCATCGACACGTTCGAGGGCTATAACTACGTTGTGAAGATGGCCAAGAAGGATAATGAGTACTACATGAGCCTCGCCGCCAGCGGCACGCGCCTTGCCCAAGCGGACGAAACCGCACCAAGAACACCTCAGCCCGACGAGAGCAAACCGCGCGCACAGGCCAAGGACGAAAAGCCAGAAGACGCGGAGCGCCTCGACAAGGAGCACAATGCCGCCTTGGCCAAACTCATCGCCGAAAATGAAAAGACCCATGCCGAAAGCCAAGCCAAGCTGCGGGAAGAACGCGACAAAACCTTCGCCGATAACTTGGCCAAGCTGGCCAAGCTCGAAGGTTGGACGTTCAAGGTCTCCAGCTACACCTTAGACGCCATCTACAAAACCCGCGCCGAGATGATGGAGGAGGAAAAAGAAGAGGCAGCCCAAGGCGCAGCAACGCCACCGCCCATCCTCCCTGCCCTGCCAGGGATTCCTACCCCTCCTACCCCTCCGACTCCTGCACCCACTCCTGCGCCTATCACGGTTCAACCTCCCAAGCCGGCCGACCCGAACAAGGTTGTCACCAGCGACATCATTAAGGTGCCCTCCGCTGCAGAAATGAAAAAGGGCGCCAAGATCGAGGTCATCAAAAAAGAAGATCTCGAAGACGAGATCGAAAAGACCAAGGAACAACCGGAGAAGAAGGCCGACGACAAAGAATAACCGCTTGGCCAAGCGAACAATTCCCAAACCACCCGGGCAAGTTTCGGGTGGTTTTTTTATGTTGCGACAATTTTGGTTTGCGACTGCAAGCCGGTGCCGTAGCGTTCGGCGCATGGCGTCAGATGACTCGATCGTTCTCAGGCTGGAGGACGTGCACAAGCAGTACGAAAGCGCGGATCGCGAACCCGTGCCGGTGCTGCACGGAATCTCGCTCACCATCCGTCGTGGCGATTCCCTTGCGGTTGTCGGCCCGTCCGGCTGCGGCAAAAGCACCCTGCTCAACATCCTCGGGTCGCTCGACTCCCCCACTCGCGGCAGCATTCAGTTGGACGGCGAAGAACTCGCGCACCTCTCCGAGCCGGAGCTCGCCACCATTCGCAACCAAAAGATCGGCTTTATTTTTCAGTCGCACCATTTGCTGCCGCAATGTTCCGTGCTGGAAAATGTCCTCATTCCGACACTGGCCGACACCGGCCGCGCGCCCGCCGATGCCTCCGAACGCGCCCGGCAACTCCTCGAGCGTGTCGGTCTTGGCCATCGACTCACCCATCGCCCCGGCCAGCTTTCCGGCGGGGAATGCCAGCGTGTCGCCGTCGTGCGCTCGCTGATCAATCGGCCCAGCCTCATCCTTGCCGACGAGCCGACCGGCGCGCTCGACCACTCCACCGCCGAGTCGCTGGGTGACTTGTTGGTGGAACTGAATCGCGACGACCAAGTGACGCTGATCGTCGTCACGCACTCCACCGAACTCGCCGCCAAGATGGGCGCCATCCGCCAACTGCTCGACGGCCGGTTCGTCGCCGACAACCTCTGACACCCCGACGGCATGACGACTTGGGCTCTTGTACTTAACTCCTTCCGGTTTTACGCCCGGAGTCACGTTGGCACGCTGCTGGGGGTCGCGGTCGGCGCGATGGTTTTGGTCGGCGCGATGCTCGTCGGCGAGTCGGTTCGCGGTAGTTTGCGCGACATGGCTGAAGCCCGCTTGGGCAGGGTCGAACTCGCCCTCCCCTCCGGCGATCGCCTGTTCCGCACCGACTTGGCCAGGCATCTCGCCGACGAGTTGCAAACCGCGACAGCGGCGGCACTGCAACTTCCCGGTGTGGCCAAGCGGCCGTCCGGCGGGTCACGCGCCAACAACGTCGTCGTCATGGGCGTTGACGCTGGGTTCTGGAATCTAGCACTCGAACCGCCCAACTTCACCGACATCCCCGAGGACGCCGTCGTGCTCAACGAGCGCTTGGCTAGGCAGCTTGGCGTCGAAAAAGGCAACGTCGTCAATCTGCTTGTGCACAACCCCTCGCAGCTTTCCCGCGACGCGCCGATGGCCCCGATCGAAGATGCCACCGCGTCGATGGCCCAGCTCAACGTCCACGCCGTCGTCACCGACCGGCAGTTTGGCCGGTTTAGCCTTCAGGCCTCGCAGATTCCGCCCTACACCGCCTTCGTGTCGCTTGGCCAATTACAGTCGGAAATCGACAATCCGGGCATGGGCAATCTGATGCTCGTCGCCGGTTCAAATACCGACGAGGCCCAAGCCGCCTTGGCAAAACAGTGGCAACTCGCCGACGCGCAAGCGCAGTTGCTCGAGTTACCGGGAGGCAACGGTATCGAGTTGCGCACGCCACGTATTTTTCTCGAGCCACCGCTGGCCGAGGCCGCCCGCGCCGTCGCACCCGAGGCCAAGCCGGTGCTGACTTATTTCGTGAACAAAATCCAACTTGGCGACAAGGCCACCCCGTACTCGATGGTCGCCGCGCTGGAAGGCTTCGCGCCGGGCACAATCTGGCTCAACCAATGGACGGCCGACGACCTGCAGGCCAAGGTCGGTGACGAGGTCGAGCTGGCCTACTACACCGTTGGCATCATGCGCCAACTCGAAGAGCGTACGGCCAAGTTCACCGTCGGCGGAGTCATTGCGATGGACGATCCCCGCGCTGACCGGACGCTGATGCCGGAGTT
>Ga0066606_10002367_pt1 | contig 11058 bp, 6 predicted proteins | sample SaaInlV_DNA_100m_FD_60386 | JGI IMG/M metagenome (GOLD analysis project Ga0066606, IMG submission 60386) | Marine microbial communities from expanding oxygen minimum zones in the Saanich Inlet - SI075_LV_DNA_100m | ecosystem: Environmental > Aquatic > Marine > Unclassified | place: British... | reverse complement strand
TTCGCCAGGAAAAATGGGTGCAGATAACAAAGCAATATACCAAGCAGCAGGAATAAAATGGATATTCCAGGGTGGCGAAAAACATGCTATGACGGGAATGTCCTACACTTCATGCGCAAATCATTCTGCCAATCTAAATGGCGAAGGGACCCGTGTTGTATCATGCAATACTACCGGTTTATCTCGAACACTAGTTCCATTGTATGAACACTGCGGGGAACTTTCTGTCGAATGTACCATGATTCGTAGAGCAGCAGATCCTGGCGACTCAAAGAAAGGCCCAATCAATGCGATAAAGCCAGTGTTGAAAGTTCCTAGTCACCATGGACCAGATGTAATGACTGTCAAGCCAGAAATTAAAATTAATTCCCTGGCTGTTGCTGTCCCCACAACGATTATGCATGTGCATTCGATTGTTGCAACACTTCCTGAAGGTCACGGGTTAACCACAGAGAGCGTTCTAAAGATGTGGAGGCAATCACCGCGTGTGGTGATTATGCATGGCGCAGATACCGGAATTACAACCACTGCTGAAGTCATGGAATTCGCACGTGACATGGGTCGAACATGGGGGGACTTACATGAGATATTTGTATGGGAAGATGGAGTAAAATTAATCGACAATACCCTATACTACTTCCAAGCAATTCACCAAGAGTCTGATGTGATTCCCGAGAATGTTGATGCAATACGTGCACTGATGGGAATTGAGGTGGATTGGAAGGCATCAGTTGCCAAGACAGACGCTGCAATTTCATCACTATTCGAGTGAGCCCTATAGGGCTCATAAGAGGCTTGTCTTCAAGTACGAATGCAGTGTCGGCAGTAACATGCTTGCAGGACGGAGAACATTATTCATCCTTGCAGTGATGCTTCTTGCACCAATTGCCGGTGCCGTGGATAACCAGCAGCCAGTAGAGAATAATTTACTTGATATTGCAGCTGGTAATTGGCATTCTATGGAACCCAGTGAGTCAATTCAATCACCTCTTAAGGTAACCGATAACCAAATCCACTTGGCAATTGGCTCCTTTGATCCACTGGTCGATGAACTGCCTAAATCACGTCTCGATGATAATCAAGACTACCGGAATTCTGGTATGGCCATAATTCAATTGAACCACCACACGGGTAGTGCATTGTACGATATTGTAGATGAATACAATGTATTCGTACTGGATAACCTTGGACCTGCAGCATGGCTCGTAAGACTTGCACACCCAAACGACTTGCCCAAAATACAGGGTGATGATTCTGTTCGCTGGGCTGGTTCAATGATGCCTGGTTGGAGAGTCTCACCACTAGTAGATTCAAACACGGTTTACATTGCGGCAATACCTGCGGCTGACCTGATGCCTGAAGCCCTTGAGGGGCTTGCGCATGACCTTGTAATGATGGGGGCTGATGAGGCTTGGTGTGGATTGCATTTGTGCGAAATAAAAGGACATCCTAATCTTGAAAAACTGGCTCTTGACGGCCGTATTATCTGGTCCGAACCAACCGCTGAATTACAATTGACAAATGCAATGGCTGGAGCGATAGTGGGGCTACCTGAAGTTTCTAATTCATCGCTTGGACTTGATGGTTCTGGGGAAAAAATTTCTTTCACAGATACTGGAATAGACCAAACACACCCTGACCTCAGTGGCCGTATTGCTGGAGTTTACACACAATTCGGATTGGACCCAAGCCCTGCTGATTCTAACGGTGGCCATGGGACACATGTCGCCTTGACCATAGCAGGAGATGGAAGTGGTGATTCAATCGCTACTGGAATTGCACCTGAGGCTTACATTGTTGCATATGCATTGGAACATGACCCAACTGGTGTTTTTGGTAGGATTGGTTCAATATATGATATGTTAAATCATGCAGAACAAGAAGGATCACGCATTGCCGTAAATGCTTGGGGTCTAAATGGTAATTATGGTGCCTACACTGCCGATTCACGTTCATTGGATGTTTTTGTTCATGATAACCCTGAATTCTTGCCACTATTTTCTGCGGGTGATGATGTAGGGCAAAATGCGTCAAAGGTCATGGCTCCATCAACTGCGAAGAATGTACTTTCAATAGGAGCCACAACTACAAGTCCATCGGGCACAGTAGCCAATTTTTCAGCACAAGGGCCTTCTCTAGACGGTAGGGTAAAGCCAGATTTAGTTGCCCCTGGAGTTTCAATATGCTCGGGTCATTCGGTTGATGCATCTCTCACAATTGGATTGAGTTGTGGAACTGGCACTCACTCAAACGGAGAAGATCTGTACATGTCTCTTTCGGGTTCGAGTCAAGCGACTGCAGTTGCTGGCGGCTCAGTGTCTCTAATCAGAGAATTCATCAGAGAAGAGGTGGGAATTACTTCTCCCTCCGCTTCACTTCTAAAGGCAGCAAGTATCAATGGGGCCATAGATTTGGGTGCTGCCGATATTCCAAATTCGCAAGAAGGATGGGGTCAAATTTCTGTTTCAAATACAGTAATTCCCACTTACAATGGAAATAATTTGGAGACATACCATGACAATTCAAGGTCTCTTTCAGCAGGGTTTTCAACACTTTACCAATTTGATTTAGATCCCTCTTCCGGGCTCGATATTACTCTAGTATGGTCGGATGTAGCCGGCAGTGCTAACGCCGGCCAAAATGAGACACGTCTAGTCAATGACCTCGACCTCCTGCTAATTGCTCCCGACGGCTCAATGTACAAAGGTAATGTAATTGTCAATGGTTTCTCAGTACCAAACGGCGTCCATGATTCAATCAACAATGTTGAACGGATTAGACTGGCTCCAAATGCAGTACTACCTTCTGGTAACTGGCAAGTGAAGGTTTCACATACCGGTGGACTTGATCAATCCTATTCCATCGTTCTAACAGGTGATGCCACACTTGATGCAAAAGCCGATTTGTTTGCATTTGATGGCTCGATATTTCCTTCATCGACATCTCCCCTCGTAAATGACTTGATTACTCTAAGAATTTCATGGCTTAATCAAGGAACAGCAGGCACCACTCAGTTCCGTGTTACACTTGAAGATTTGACTGCGGGAACAACCCTCTATGATGGTGTGCGCTCAAATCTGAATCCAGGCTCTATGGATTCACTAACTCTCTATCACTCATTTACAACTACAGGCGACCATGACATGCGTCTGAGTGTTGATGTAGACTCCGATGTTATTGAAGTCAATGATGAAACAAACGGAGTGAATAATAATATCGAAGAGATGACAATAGCTGTTTCTGCACTAGGGGTAAGACTTGTGCCCTTGGGTGCCAGTGGTCTCGAAGATTCGACTATGGTCAATCAGACTCTAAATCCAGCGGCTGCAGAAGGTTATACTTGGCCGATACTTCTGAAGCACGAAGGTACTGAAACCCAGTCGGTCAAGTTGCACCTTTCTCAAGTGCAGATGCCAAATCCCCTAAGAGACGATATGCTATTGCCTACAGATGATGATTGGTCACGGTATTCAGATTTGGAGGGTCCATTTACGTTATCCCCAATGGGTGATGGAGGGGATGCTATGTATCTCAATATCACACTAAATGATGATGATGCAGACCTTTCGGGTGCCACAAAACGTTATGCAATGGCAGGTACATATGTCATGGACTTGACAGCAAAATATTCGAATAACCCATCGGTCAAACACACAATTCGTCTCCGTTTGGTAGTTGAAGAAGTTAAGGATGTACAGGTTGCACCAGCGGGAACTGATGGCCTTGAAGCAATCCCTGGTGGAAGTACGGCTTTCTCGATTTCGGTTCGCAACACAGGCAATTCACCTGCGGTTTACGACCTAGATTGTTACAGCCAAAACCGCTGGCAAGTCCAGTTGGGACAATCTAACTCGTCTTCATACTCATTTGAACCACTGGAAATTTTGGAGTACTTGCCAATGCAAGTCCGTCTCTATGTTCCTCCAGTCGCAGATGGCATGCCTGCTTCTGGCAGTACAGATTCAATCACATGCTCAGTAACTAGTGAAACAGACCCGTCTTTGAATATTAGTGAAACGGTGATATTGACGGTAAAAACGCTTGAATTGTTTGATACAACCTTGGTTGACGATACTGGCCTTGGAGTCGGCCCTGCAGCATATGCTCGCGACATCAATGTCGATACTGCTGAGCGCCTAAATATCACACTACTTATCGAAAATACAGGTAATGCGGTTCTTGATCTTACAGTACGCATCAACCCGGAATTAACAACTTGGACAATCCAAGTAAGCCATGGTATGCAAACCGAAAACAGAGAAGTTGAGGTAAATGTACTTCCAGGGGAGTCTTCTGAAGTTCGGTTCGAGATTCTTGTTTCGCCAGTAGCAGCTAGAAATGATGAAAATCATTTGGTAATCAAAACAAGCCAAGACCAATCAAATTTTATCATAAATGAAACTACTTTAGTTGTAAAAGATGAGATTAGCATTGCGTTTACTCCAATCGATAACTACAAGTTGAACGCCATGGTAACTGATGACTTTACTTACAATATCTTAACCGTAGAGAATACAGGAAATTCTGCAATAAGTTTGTCGTGGTCACATTCACTTGCGCCTGATGGTTGGGAGGTAGGTTTTGCAGACCCACCTACATACCTCGAACCAAGAGAATCAGTTCAACTACAGGTTGGGATAAAGCCTCCTGCCTACCAACCTAGTTCCGATGCAATTTTTGATTTGGGGATTTATGCAACAATCGACAATGGTTTTGATACTCTTCAAGTATCAGCAACATATCCAGTATCTGTAGAATCTGGTTCGCACTGCAGTATTGAATATGATGAAGAATCACGACCTTTGCTAGGTGTTGTTCGAGATGAAGAAAGTTCCCAAAAACTAACAATCCATAATATTGGTAATGCGCCACTTGACGCTAACATTTCTGCTGTACTAGATGCCAACGAATGGAAAGTTGGCCTGTCCGAAGATACAGTTACTGATCTAAGTGCAGGTGAGAGCATTGAAATTGAGGTTACTGTGAGTCCAAATGGTGATACTAAAGCGGGAATTGAAACTCTGCAATTCACTTGTGGAACAACTTCCGTTGAAATAGAATTAAGTGTGCAAAATAGTCAATCACAAGGCGGCTTATTTGGCGTACTTCCATTATGGGCAGCATCATCTATTGTAGGTGCGATTATATTGGGTGTATTGATAGTGGCACGCCGGATTAAGAAATCAGCACCTAAGGACTATTCTGGAGAGGAATTAGTAGCCCCTGATGCACATGTAATTCCCGATGATGGAATACGAATGAAGGCAGTCATGGATTCGGTTGTTGGGCAGGATTCACTAGCAAGTGGTGGCGTTTCTGCAGAAGAGATTGCAGAGGCTTTAGCTGAATCAATCCCGAGTTTACCGACTCCAGGTGCGCCAGTGGTGGTTCCAATGGGGCGGCCACCATCTTCTCTTCCAAGCGGATCCCCTCCGGCAATTATTCCTACTGGCCGCCCGCCTGCGATTACCACACCAAATCCTCAAAATATTACTATAAATCAGACTGTCATCAATAATATCTCTGACAGTGTTGTACAGGGAGATGTTCCGAAGGTCCCAACTCCACCTCAGGTACCAGCAGGTCCTCCGTTACCGCCTAGCGGGTTACCGCCTGGTTGGTCGATGGAGCAATGGCAACATTACGGAAACCAATGGCTTGCTCAGCAAGGCCAACAGTGAAAACAGGGACGGCCCACGCCAAGACATGGAGAGCATAGTTCTGTTTGGTCCGCCCGGTGCCGGCAAGGGTACTCAGGCACAGAGGATAATGGACTCAACCGGGTTGCCACAAGTCAGTACCGGTGACATGCTCCGTGCTGCAGTAGCAGCGGGGACAACAACAGGTATTGAAGCCAAGAAGTTCATGGATGCAGGCAAACTTGTGCCTGATGAAGTAATAATTGCACTAATTTGCGACAGAATTCAAGATCCTGATGCAACGAATGGAGTAATGTTTGACGGTTTTCCTCGTACCATTCCCCAGGCAGAAGCTCTATCAAAAATAACAGAAGTATCACATGTGATTGCAATCGATGTTCCTGATGAGAGAATTGTAGAGCGAATATGTGGGCGTTATACTTGCGGAAACTGTAGTTCGGTATACCACGATACTTTCAATCCTACAACCAAAGATGGATTTTGTGATAATTGTGACTCGACTGAGTTCAAGCGACGTGCTGATGACAATGCAGACACTGTTCTGAGTCGTCTTAGTGCATACCATGAACAAACATCTCCACTTGCTAAATGGTATATTGAGAGAGGGATTTTCCATCAAATCGATGGGGACCGAGCAATTGATGAAATTACTACTGATATTCTGAGTGCACTAAAGTGAGTTGAAATTATGAGTCGAAACAAGGGACGCGTGAAGGCGAAAGTTCAGCGCCATCAAAATGCACTTGAAGCGCAGCAGCATCTGTCTTCAGTAATCTCTGATGTTTCTATGCCAATGGTTGCAAGGCGTAATGCAGCAAGACATTTGGTCAAAACATCTTCAAGAAACCGACTACCATTGCCAGTATCTCAACGCCACTGGATATGTCGCGGTTGCACAGTGCTATTGGTTCCAGGGACTACTGCACGGGTTAGAATCCGTGCCGGTCAGCGAACTACTACTTGCCTCGAGTGTGGCAGGGTTAGACGCCTTGGAGGCGGACCAAAATCTCACAGGGGGTCGTCTGATGACTAACATTCCCTCTACCATTAAACGGCAAGCAATGGACCGGAATTTCCAACCAAGTGTACGTATTGGCAAGACTGGTATTACCGACAATCTAATTGATGAAATTAATGGTCAATTGGCAAAAAGAAAGTTGGTAAAAATAAAAATCAACAAAGGCATTTACGAGCGGGGCGATAAGCTTCTAGTTTGGGAGCATCTTGCAAATGCAACATCATCTGTGATTGTCCTCGTAAGAGGAAATGTTGGTGTTTTGTGGTCTAAGTAGTGACCCAATGCTCATAGAGGCGACATTACTGGGATGGTCATGCGTACCAACCGTATCATGAATCGGCACCCGTCCCAATGGATTGCTCTTCTTGCATTAGTTGGTGCTGGTGTGATGAGTTTTATCACTTCATCAAATGCAGGCGGTGGAGCGGGAGTAGATATTGGGATATCACTCAAAGAAGGTCTTGGAAATGAACCAGTATGGGTAGGTCTTGGCATTCTATTATTCGTTTATGCATTGATTATTAGTGAAGTTGTACACCGTACACTGGCGGCAGCAATCGGAGGATTGGCTGCGATAATAGCTCTGAATTATTACAAGATAGGTGATGCCCTTACTCTTGCAGAAACAACAACTCTCATTGAATGGGAAACTATTGGCCTATTGCTAGGAATGATGGTAATGGTTGGTATCATCTCACACACTGGTCTATTCGAATGGTTTGCGGTTCAGGCTTACAAACAAAGCAAAGGTAATGTTTGGTCGCTGGTGGTAATTTTGTGTGTTGTTACCGCAGTTCTTTCTGCGTTTTTAGACAATGTCACAACTATGCTTCTACTGACTCCCGTGACCATTCAACTTGCAAGGGTATTAGATCTCAACCCAATACCCATTCTGATTGCTGAAGTTATATTCTCCAATATTGGTGGTACTGCAACAATGATTGGTGACCCACCAAATATCATTATTGGTTCAATGATGAGCGAGTCGGCTATTGCCCAATCTAATTATCCCGGCCTAGCATCTGATGGCGTGGCATTCAATGATTTTATCATTGAGTTGGCACCAGGAATTTTATTGACAATCGTTCCTACATTTATGATGTTGAAGTGGATGTATGCAGATGAATTTGCAGGTGAAAGAATTCGTGATGTGAAAGAATTGGAATCAAAATATGGCATAAAAGACATGCGCATGCTAAAAATATCTGGTTTCATCCTAAGTGCAGTAATTCTCTGTTTTTTCCTAAATCCAATATTGCACATCGCAGTATCTTGGGTAGCGTTAGTTGGCGCAGTACTGATGCTACTTGCAACAGACCCGCACGAATTAGAAGAGCCCCTAGAAAAAGTTGAATGGACGACACTAATTTTCTTCGCAGGTCTCTTTGTACTAATTCACTCCCTTCAGCACCTAGGAGTGATTAACTGGATAGGAACACAGGTTGAAGCGGCGATAGGCTTCTTCAGTGCTGAGTACCAATTTGTAGCAGCTCTTGTGATTATACTATGGGTCAGTGCGATTGCATCAGCATTCATCGACAACATACCGTATACTATCACAATGATTCCAATTGTTCTTCAAATTTCACACACGATGGGGCTAGAACTTGGTCCGCTAATCTGGGCCCTTGCCTTTGGTGCATGTCTCGGAGGCAATGGTACATTGATCGGGGCTTCAGCGAATGTAGTTACTGCAGGTATGAGTGAAGAGGCAGGATATCCGATTTCATTCCGTCAGTTCTTCAAAGCAGGTTTCCCTGTAATGCTGATGACAGTATCAATCATGACAGGGTATATTGTAGTAGTTTACTGGGTAGGCAAGATTTGGAAGTTCGCCTTCGTAGCTATTGCAATTCTTGGAGTTATTTGGCAATATTCTAATGGCAAAAAGAAAGGTAAAAACTGGGCGGAGGCTTTGGTTGATACTCAATCAATTTCAGAAATGATTGCTGAAACTCTTGAACAGTCCGAAGAAGAGTGAAGTACGCTCATAGTTGCGGTGTGTTCAAAGGCCGTGCGCCTCTGTTGCTGTTCGGGCGAGAACATGCAGGAGTGCAGAGTTTGTGAATTACTGTTCCTCGGTGGAGGCGCCTGCCCGTCCTGTGGCTCACAAGTAGCTATCGATATTTCAACCGAAGACATCACAATGGATGATGATTCAATTCCAGGCCTCGATGATGTTGCTGAAGCAATAGGTGTTGAAGAAGAAATCACTTCAGATGAAGGACAAGTCTTGCCATTTGGAATGGGTGCAAAAGCCGAAGTTCTTGAGTCATCACTACCGTTTGGTGTGGGCTCCGTAAGTGAATCAATTCACAGAGAATCAGCCTCTAACCAGGGAGAGGAACTTGATGTTTCAACACCTGAGTTTGAAGAGCCTGATACCATTGAATCTCTACCTGCTGTCGAAGTGGTTATCGAGCAAGAAGCCGGAATTATTTTGGCCGAAGTCCCAACTCCTGAAGTCACCCTTCCACTTGATGATTTACCATTGATCTCTGAAGAAATCCCAGTAAGTACAATTGAACCAGAAGTAATGCGTCTTACAGCAGATGTCACAGATGACACCCGCATAATCGAGGAAACCGATGACCAAGAAATGTTAGGTTTTGATGAGCCAATTGATGCATTAGCCGAAGAAGCTCCGGAGATGTGGAGAATTGATGCAGCAGTTGTAGATATGGATGAAATCTATGCGCAGGATGAACAAATAATCGAAGTAAGTTTCGATGATGAAATGGGTAATGAGGATGTTGAAGTAAACTTTGATGAATTTCACCATTCAGCAGTTGAAGAATCCATGATCAGTGATGATGAATCTCCCGAATTGCATCCTGCAAAAGCGTTACCAGTTGATGCATCCGGGCAACCTGAAGTTGCAGAAATGATTCAAAATGCGTTTGAACACATGGGCAAATCATCTTGGTTAGAAGCAGCCCAAGTTTTGTCAACTGCATCTGCAAATCAGCAGAACGATTCATCAATTCTAAACAACCTGGGGTTAGCCCTTTTACAATCGGCCCTAGAGATGGATAGTAGTGGCGACCCAATGGCTACATCACAATACGAGGCTGCAATCATGGCCCTGAGGCAAGGAGCAAAGATAGATACTCAGAATAACACAATTCTTCACAATCTTGCGCACGCATTATTGGTGAGTGGTAGAGCAGAAAAAGCCCTTGGAGTAATTACGGTTTTGCGTGAAAGATCCAGCTCTGATGTTGAAATTGAAAATACCCTGGGGGCGTGTCTAATTCAGTTGGAACGTAAAGGCGAAGCGAAAATAATTTTGACACCATATGCCAATGATACGATTGTTTCGGCAAATCTCGCCCTAGTTTGAATCGTTTTCCGCTAAGTTTCAGAATCCATTTTTCCAGTATTTTTGGGCTTTGAATTACAAGGGTCAAACGAGGTACTGCGTGCCATATACTGGCTACTAATTACCCCCTCTGTTTCAGGGCTCATCCCGATGCCTTGATATATGGGAGGTAGGTCGGGGGGTTGCTTATGCACTCGGGCATGCCAATATGCCTGGGGAAGTGACTAGAAGGGCCGCCCTGCGGGGAGACGGTCTTTCCACGATGTCTAAATTGGCATGACTGGATACCGAAGGGTTACTCGCACAGGTGTGGTAAATACACACTCTGTTGCTACAACCCATCTGGGGGATCGCTCGGCTCGAGTACCGAAGAAGGTCGTGACAAGCTGCGATAAGCTGCGGGGAGACGCATGAGTGTCTAGGATCCGCAGATAGCTGAATGGGACTTCCTATCCCTTAGGGGATAATCGCAATAGCGATAGGGAACCCCCCGAATTGAAGCATCTTAGTAGGGGGAGGAAAAGAAATCAATTGATACTCCGTGAGTAGTGGCGAACGAAAACGGACTAGGACAAACCGAATCTCGACTGGAAACTGAGAGACATGTGGTGCGACCATTTATTGCCTAACTTACCGAAATAGAAGTCGTCTGGAATGACACAGCCATAGAGGGTGAAAGTCCCGTATATGTAGGTAACATGGCCACGTAATGAGTCAGGAGTAGCATGCGTTGGATATCGCGTGTGAAGACGGGAGGCAGGAACTTCCAATCCTAAGTATATCTCGAGACCGATAGTTTACAAGTAACGTGAGTGAAAGCTGAAAAGAATCCTTAGCGGGATGTGAAAAGAACGTGAAACCAGATGGGTACAGGCTGTATAGGCGTGAAAGCGAAGATATGAGCAGCGTCTATACGTGCGTTTCGAAAAATGCCCCAGGGAGTCTTGATCATTGGCAAGGTTAAGGAGTTGATCTCCGTAGCCGAAGGGAAACCGACAAGTCCGCAGCAGTTTACTGTGAGGGACGAAGTGTGCTCGCTTGGAGTCAATGGTGGAGGA
>Ga0066606_10002363_pt1 | contig 11072 bp, 8 predicted proteins | sample SaaInlV_DNA_100m_FD_60386 | JGI IMG/M metagenome (GOLD analysis project Ga0066606, IMG submission 60386) | Marine microbial communities from expanding oxygen minimum zones in the Saanich Inlet - SI075_LV_DNA_100m | ecosystem: Environmental > Aquatic > Marine > Unclassified | place: British... | reverse complement strand
GGATTTGGCAAGGTTACCAACCTGATTAATTTTTTCGGCTAGGTTTAGGTAGCATACCAACACACTGAAATAGTGTGAGGTTCATTGAGAATAAGGTAGAGACAGTACTGGGATTTGCAGTGTTTCGCATGATCGCCTATTGGGTTTTAATGGGGCAGAAGGTCCGATTCCCTTCACCAGCTCCACTCCTTCACCCTTCTGTCTGAACAATTTACCACTACGATAGTCCAGTGAGGATTCGGGTTTTCACCACGGATTCAATGAGCTTCATCTGAGTAACTCTTTTTCAGATGCCCTAGGGCATTAAATCTTTTAACCTTCTACAAATTCGCCCAGTAAGTAAAAAAGGTAGACCAAGCCCAGTCTTTGCTGATAAGTACAGCTCTTTTCTGAAGCTATGATTAATGGAACAGGTTGCACTTTGAGCCTATGTGGCTTTATGGCCCTACTGGCTGCGTATTCCGTGCAGCTGATTGGGCAGACTGTCCCTCCAAAAGATAGGATTTCGAATGCAAATTTAGATCCGACAGATTTGTATGAGCAAGCGACGCGTGTATTGAATAATTATTGCGTATCGTGTCATGGCAATGAGAAACAAAAAGGCGATCTGCGGCTAGACTCTTTGGAGACCATCGACGTAGTCGATCGCCATCAGCTCTACATCAAGGTGCAGGAAGTAATCCGACTTGCCGAGATGCCCCCCGAGAGTGCCAAACAACCGAATGAAGCTGCGCGAAAGATTTTGCTGCACTGGCTAAACAGCCAACTTACCGGTAAGGCGGCGCAGGCGCTGGCTGAAAAACTGCGGCGGTTCGAGTATGGGAACGTAATTACTCACGAGGATCTATTCTCCGGCAAGTACGCCGAAGAGCCTGGCTACACGCCAGATCGGCGATGGTTAATCAGCGAATTCATCTTTAACGAGAAAATTAATCATTTGCTGAATTACCATCCGACGCGGACAATATATGGGACTGCTCAGTCAGTGCACGGTGACAGCGGCGTTCACTGGAGTCCCAAAACAGAGCGTGGAAACAAATTCCGCAGAACCATAACTAACCCCTATTTGCTTTCGGATGATGTAGGCGTTCGATACAGCTCTCACAAGCGGCTTACAACTGGCCAACTTCTGACTATGCTGGGTAATGCCAAGCGGATTGCGGAACACATGTCCTCCGAGAGGAGCACGAAGGCGCACTACCCGGCAATGTATGCCCTGATGAGGACCGAACTAGATCACCGTGAGACTATGCGTTCACGCGAACGGTTCCTGAGGACCTATTCCTTTCTTGAGCGTTTGCTCAGCGATATTTACGGGGAGAGTCAGGAAATGCTCCTGCCAAAGGTTGTCCGAAAGAAAACCCCCTATCCTGGACCACCGAAGCATTCGACGAGCGGCATAAAGAAGAGGCATGACAACTTAGATTTTTTAGGCCGTTTCAACCAAGAGGATATCCGTGCAATCCTGCAGGGCATCGCCACCCACAAACACACTGCTTTCAAGGTCGCCGAAATCACAGAAAAATCTGAATTGGATCGCGGTGGAAAGCCGGTCTGGGCTCCTTACAGCGGTGCCAATCTTGCTGAATTCGAAAACATCATCAAGAAATGCGAGGAAGAATGGTACTGGGAGGGCGTTACCGACTATCGCATTGAAAACCGCATCACGACCATGAAGCTGTTTTACGACACATGGGACATGAATAGGCTCTACCAGTATGTCAAAAATGGGGAATTCAGCGCTCCAAAGTACATGCCTCTCAATGATGCCGAGATGGTAATTGTTGCCAGTACCATTAAGAAGCACCGCAAGCAAGGCGATCGGCATCACCAGATCATCCAGAAGTGCTTGGCAGACTGGCAGATGGCATTCAGGGCTGAACTGGAATCCGCTGGAGGCTCAGATGAAACCTTGATGGCTCCCTTCTTGGAGGAGTTGTATGCGCAAATCTTCGAACGCAATCCAACGAATTTGGAGTTGGATGAAAACATCAAGCAATTCAAAGTGTACTCTTCCAAACTTGGTCGGCATAAGGCAATCGCAAAGCTAATTGAGTCACTTGTGCTGAGCACGGAGTTTGCCTATCGCAACGAGTTCGGAGAAGGCGAGTCGGACGAGCACGGTCGGCGAATGATGTCGCCACGCAACGGGAGTTATGCCTTGGCCTACGCGTTGACCGATGCAAGCCCGGATCAAACTCTGGTCCAAGCAGCAAAAGAGGGGCGCTTGAATTCGCACAAGGATTACGAACGAGAGGTACGCCGGATTCTGGGCCGTCGTGATCTGTGGTACATCATCGATGAAAACGTACAGGCGGCCAACCTCAACGCAAGCGTTACCCGCCAACCGATTCGCAAGTTGCGATTCTTCAGAGAATATTTTGGTTACCCCAAAGCGCAGGACGTTTTCAAGGACGATTCACGTTTCGGCGCAGGACGTCACGAGCAAGCGGTCAGCCGCTTGATCGACGAGGCGGACATGTTGGTTGAGTATATTCTTGAAAAGGATGAACAAGTTTTTGAAGAGCTTCTTACAACCGACAAGTTTTACATATACCATTCAGGCGACAACCAAAATATGAAGGCTGCATCGGATGAACTGAAGAGGGTCTACGAGCATTTCAGGAAATTCGAGTGGAAAACATGGGAGCCAGACGACGTCGCCCCCTATAAGGAGTTCATGCTAACGGTCTGGGAATTCCGCAAGGTTCGTGGAGGTGATGACAAGTCGCTGCTGAACACCCTAAAAAGAGTGATGCCGGCATTAGAACGTCATTTCAGCGCAGGACAAGCCAACGGCATGCCTTACATGAAAGTGTCAATGGGCTTCTGGCACGGCGGAAACGTGTTGGGTCGAACCGGGCAGCAGATGCGCGGCGAGCAGGTGACCTCGTACTGGAACATAGACTGGCAAAAATGGGACTACCCGCCCGTCCAGCCAGCCGCTATCCCTAATCGTAGAGGCATCTTGACTCATCCCGCCTGGTTGATAGCTCATTCACAGAATTTGGAAACGGATCCTATCCATCGCGGAAAATGGATTCGCGAAAAGCTGTTGGCTGGGACGATCCCTGATGTACCAATCACCGTGGATGCGGTTATCCCGCCGGACCATCAAAAGACACTTCGTCAGCGGATGGAAAAGCAGACTGGCGCCGAGTACTGCTGGCGGTGTCACCAAAAGATGGATCCGCTTGGTTTTCCCTTTGAAATCTACGATGACTTTGGCCGTTACCGAACTAAGGAAAGCCTGGAGCATCCGGAAAATCTTCTCAAGAAAGCCAAACGAGGCGAAGTTAATGCCTTTGGCGCCTCGCTCCCGGTTTACAAGACATTGCCTGTCGATCCACGTGGCATGCTCATAGGAACAGGGGACCCGACGCTAGACGGCGACGTCGAAGATGCGTTCGACTTGATCGACAGACTAGCTAAATCGGAAAAGGTGCGACAGTCCATTATCCGTCATGCCTTTCGCTACTTTTTGGGACGCAATGAAAGACTTTCGGACTCCAAGACGTTGATTGACGCGGACAGGGTTTACGTAGATAGTAACGGAAGCTTTGACGAAGTGATCGTTTCACTTTTAACATCTGACTCATTTATTTACCGCAAACGCAACTCCGAGGACTAGAATATGCTGATCAGCCGACGGGAACTTTTTAAAAGAACGGCATTGGGGACTACCAGCCTTGCGCTAACCCCATCATTCAATCACCTCATGGCCGCGACGGCGAAGAGGCCAAGTGCAGGCCCTCACCGATTCGTATTCATCCGCAAGTCCAACGGAAACCTGCCTGCGCAATTTGGACTACCCTCCTTTTCTGCCGGTGAGTTGAAAAAGCACAATGAGAAGGAGTCCTTCGAAGTGGATTTGTCGAAACATGAATTGCCCGACTGGCTGAGTGGGTTGGAAGTGTATAAGGAGAACATGACTATCTTGCACGGCATTTCGATGTCGGTTAGCGGAGGTGGGCACTACTCTTACTCTGGTTGCATGGGCGCCTATAAAGCCGGACGCGACATCCTCAGCAACATCAAGTGGGCGACCGTTGATTTTGAATTGGCAAAGCTGTTCCCCTCTCCATTCGGTCACGTCGAGATGTCACTGGCGGTGCCCCATGGGCGTGATCACAGGACTGGTATTGTCTCGGGCTATTCTGCTCCGGCGGCAAAGCAACGTAACTACTGTTACGCCGACCCTATGACGGCTTATCAGGAATTGTTCAAGTCCGTCACAAATGCCAATGAAGCAGCTTCCGACAGAGCTCTGCTCGACTATTTGCATGACAAGGAAAGTCGCCAACTCAATGGGTTGGACGGTGATGAGCGCCTCAAGATCAGCAATCAGGTCGATTCGCTCCAGTCCATTCGCGACCGTAGGGCCAAGGTTGAGTCGTTGGGCACCAAGATTAAGCAATACCTGCCGAACATTGACCCGATCCACGCTGATGGTGGGGCAGATGCAACCCTTCCTCAGAAGCAAACCGCCTTTACTGATGTCATTGTAGGAGCGCTCGCATCGGGACTGACCAACGTTGTTACCTACACCATTGACGACTTGGGCACCGACATCACCTCCCTGCCTGAGAATGAGCAGAAAACGAGTATCCACCAGATTGGGCATGGCGGCCAGATTTCAGGCGCTACTAAAATGAGAAATGCGATAAAGGCCCATCACATGAAGCAAGTCAGGACTTTGGTGACCAAGCTCAAGTCCATTCCTGAGGGCAATGGCACTATATTCGACAACACGACGATCATCTACATGCCTGAAACAGGTGCTGGCCATCATGGCCCGGATACGGAGGCACCGATGGTTCTGGTGACAGGGAAGAACTCGAAGCTCGACCTTGCGGGCCGCTATATCCGCTTGCCGTTTCACGGAACAGAAGGGCACAAGACATTAAGCAATTGGTACACAACGTTGCTTAACGCTTACGGCAACCCGATCGAGCATTACGGTGATCTGGACTTGACCATGCAACGCGATCGGCTCAAACAGAAAGGGGCGATCGACAGATTCTTAGCCTAAGTCAATGCATGCTTTATTGGCTCCGAAAACAAACATAATATAATGAAAATACAAACATTAGGAGTAATAGCAGCGGCTGCATTTCTCGTTGGGGGAATTACAAACGTAGATGCTAATGAGTTCGACTTTGTTAACCGGAAGCATCTAGAAGAACTCTTTTCCAAAACAAAACTCGGAACGAATTATGTTAAGGGAAAACTGTCCAGAGATTCCTATAATGCAAAGCAGAAAGGCAACCTTCGAAAACTACTAAATGAGAAGAGCAAGGGACTAGGTGTCGCATACTTTCAAACTAACGAGAAAAACTAAGGTAAAATTCTCTACACTTGGGGGATTGGGCCAAAACTGCATTTGAAGGAAATAGTGGTCTTTCGCAAAAAAAAACCTACACCTCGAATCCATTGCACTAGAGTCAGCAGGTCACATCGATTTAGACACTGGAAAAGGGACTCATAGCCCCGGTGTATTTGGTGATAACTACAAACCAGATCTCCACTTTAGCAATTTCGATGAAGAGGTCTTGTTTTTAAGTGAAACGGATGGCGCTCGGTTTATTTTCCCCATGAAATCGATACGATAGATTGGGCCATTAAGCGCAAACATACCGAAACCACCGTGTTTGCGGAGGAATCAATTTGACCTTGATGATACTGGTGCTTTTTCGGACTCGTCGGAAGCAAAGGGTTTACCTAATTTCAACCCGTATTCTTACAATAATGCGACTTACACTACTTTTTGCAGTTGTTATCGGTTTCATTTTAACCTCATCGAGAAGCCTGGCAGAGGTCGCTTGGCCAGGATGGCTGGGCCCCAATCGCAATGGCTGGGTCTCCTATTTTGAACCGCCCAAAAAATGGCCCAAGCAACTTAAGCAGGATTGGAAGGTAAACGTCGGCGACGGCTATGGAACTCCAGTTGTCAATGACGGACTCATTTACCTTCACACCCGTCAAAAGGATGATGAAGCTATTTGGTGTCTCAACCTAGAAACAGGCAAAACAAAGTGGCGCAACCACTACTCGGTTCCTTTCAAAATAGGTGGCGGTGCCGAGTCTCACGGCAAGGGTCCTAAATCAAATCCCACGCTCGCGAATAGTCGTTTGTTCACCGTGGGAATAAACGGTATTCTTTCCGCTTGGGACACCAAGTCTGGGACTCGACTTTGGACAGTCGATCATCGCTCTAAGTTTGGCAAACGCCCTCATCCATATTGGGGTATGGCTACCTCGCCCCTCGTAAGTAATGATCGGCTCTATGTTCACTTTGGCGATGACGAGAAGGGTTTTCTTGCAGCACTTGATGTAGAAACGGGAAGGGAAATCTGGCGGCATGGTAAAAACGGAGCCGCCTATGCTTCCCCACTATTCGGTGAGTTTGGAGGCGTACGACAAATCGTCGAATGGAACCACGAGGATCTGCTTGGAGTCGAAATTCAGTCCGGCCAACTCCTCTGGAAGTACCACCTGCCTGACGCGGCGAACATGCCGACTCCGACGATCCACAACGGGCACGTTTTGGTGGGTGGCTACAACCGTGGCACGCGAAGTGTTCATCCGCATATTAAAGAAGGCAAATGGGTCGTTACCGAAAAATGGCACCAAAAACGCGCCTCTCTGGAGATGAGCACAGCTGTCATTAACAACGGTCAGCTTTACGGCATGACTCATCATAGCTTGGGCCGGCTTTTCTGTATCGACACCGAGTCGGGCAACATCATTTGGCAGGGCCCTAGTCGTGTGGGTCAAAACGTGGCGTTTCTCTCCATCCCCGGACATATCGTTGCCCTGCTCGACCATGGCCAGCTGCAAATCATCGAAGCCAAGGGAGCCGAGTCGAAAAAGATCGCGGAATACAAAGTGGCTGATCGCTCAACTTGGTCTGCGCCAGTTCTTCTTAAAGACGGAATCCTGATCAAGGATCGTCAGGAATTGATCCGCTGGTCTTTTATAAAAATAAAATAAGCTGCGAATCAGCGCCGACTTTTTTGTGTGAATTTACAACGTACAAAACCAACGTGGCACTTCATCTTAATCCTCTCAGCAATGTGTGCCGACGAAGCCTGTTTTCGTTTAGTTGCCAGCGGCTTTCAATTATTCAGCTGTCTTGCCGCCGTGTTTGCGGAGGAGTTCGGCGCTTTCTGTTCGGTCCCACTGGATGGCTCCATCTAGCGGTGTTTGGCCTATGTAATCACCTACCTCAATTTTCGTATTCACATCCGCACCGCGAGCAATTAGTAGTTCGATGATTTTCTTGAGACCTCTTGAAGCCGCATAATGCAAAGGAGCCCTTCCATATTTACCTTTCGCATTTACATCCGCACCAGCATCTAAGTGCTGTTTGACGGCTTCGACGTTTCCAGTTTTAACAGCTTCGCGGATTGGGATGTCTGGTGCTTTGGCTGTCGGCATTTCTGGCTTTGCAGCTACGGCAACCGGTTCAACTGGTTTCGATTCGGGTACTGGAGTCGACTGCTGCGACTGACCACACCCCACCAGCACCACGGCTGCGATTGTGATTAGTAGCTGTTTCATAACTCTTAAACTGGTTGAATCACACTGGCGACTTTGATTGCTTTGTTTCTTGCGGAGTGCTCGGCGTGAAATAAATTTAAAATATAGGCTTAGCAAATTTCTTGTGAACCAAAGTCGCTATCGCGAGCGAAACAGCTGTTGTGATGATACTTAAAAAAAAACCTCGTGAGACTAATCTCAAAAATTTGTGCAGCAGTTTCAGCAATCTCCACCCCTGAACTAACACCGAATTTTCCTCTTAGCCCTAAGCAACCAAAACATATAATCAAGGAACAAACAGCAATTCTGATTAAGATGATAACCACTCCTTCTGCTTTTTTTTATAAAATAAATTAGTAGATCATACCGGATGAACCACACTGTTCACCACACCCTACCAACATCACGGTTGCGATTGCTGTGAGTAGTATTTGTTTCATTTCAGTGATTGGAGTTTTTATTCATCCGGGAACAGTTCCTTTGTCAGTTTAAGAAGCTCTTTGGATTTAAAGTAGCTTTGCTCAACAATCTGGTCGTTCAAGTAATACCTCAACTCATTGCAACTGAAGCAAACTAGGAGATCCACTTTTATGCTCCTGTCGGTGAAATGGAAAGCGACTCCGGGACGAAAGAGACAGTCAAATGGAACTGAGTGGCGAATGTAGGTGTTGGCATTTGTTAAAATCCGCGATAATGCGTTTCTTGATTTATCTGATAATGGAATTGCCTTCGATATAATTGTATAGCCATGCAGATTTTCGCCATTTTGAAGTTTCTGCTCGTTTGGGTAGGAATCGTCCACCCTGTACACTTCGCAAATCGTGGCTTTACTAAGATCTGACGCGAGGGCATAGGCCGGTTCTATTTTCTCGTTAGTCCATTGCATACTGTTTTTGACATCACACCCTACCAAAACCACGGCTGCGATTGTTGTGAGTAAGAGGTGTTTCATTTGGTTCAGATTTTAATTATATTTTTTATGCAGCAAGTAGCCTGCTACAGCTATGGAACCCTAACCTAAAAGTAAAATGCCGAAGAACGTGAAACCTTCAGCGGCGGTAAAATAATATTCCCCACCACGACTTTCCCCCATTTCCCAACCATAATAATTACATATGCTGTTCTTTAAAAATACCGAGATGAATCCCCAAATAACTATCAGCGAAGTAATTAGTTTCATTTCCCTTCAGCTTTTGATTCTTCACCCGTCTTGGCTTCGGATTGATTTCTAGTGTAAGCTTGATATAGCTCTTTTGCGGCTTTCATAACTACGGGATTCTTTGAAGAATACAACCCCTTTGACTGAACATCTTTGTCTTTTTCTCCCCTAATAAATTTTTTTGCGCTTGGTTTTGTCGAAATATATTCCGTAAACTTCTTTATAGCAATTTCCTTATCTCCTAAAATCCAGTGGTAAACTGGTGTCTTCATAGAGATTTCGGGGCTTTTCATAGACAACTCCAAAGCCATCTCAAAATTATTTTTTGAAACGTAATATTCTCCCAATGCAAAATAGTACCATAATTGCGGATTGCTGTTATATTTGATAGCCGTTTCTAAGTATGCCCTTCCTAATTCAGGTTCTGGTTTATCTGAAAAAAGATAATAAAATCCAATAGTTGCCAATAGAAATGGCTCGTTTAGATTAATATCTTTTGCATCTTTAACAAGTTGCTTGCTTTTAAGAAAGTCTTTCTCATGCATGCTGATCCAAAGTCTGGCCAAGTGTGCAATACCATTCTCAGAATCAAGCTGGATTGCCTTTGCGCAAGCTTGCCTGGCGAGTTCCAAGCTATTCGTTATACGTGTGTGTTTCATGGTGTAGGCATTACCATAAATTTGCCCCTTAACTGCATATGCTGATGGATTGTTTGGATTTAATTCTATTGATCTATTTACAAATCGAAGTGCTTTCTCAGTGGCAATTATTGGATCACCTTGCATCTCCCATATCTCCTTAGCATTAGCTAGCAGTTCAACAGCGCTTAATAACTTTTCAGGCTTGACCTGCGAGTTTTCATATATCCACCTGTGAATAGCCCCATCGTAACCAGCAATTTGAGCAGATATAATCGAAGTAGATTCTTCCAGGAATTCTTTTTCAACGTCTACATCTCTATCAGTTAATGACTTTGTCCAAAAGAAAGTTTTATTCGTGTTTTCATATGCTTTTGCGTTGATGGTGTGCATATTTCTTCCATAAAAAATATGAAGCACAAATTGAGCGTCCGTGTTTAATGCAGTTTTTGCATATTCCTCTGTACTTGAATCGGGAGAAAAGGGTGAACCCTGTATTACTTTATAATCCTTAAATCGAGTTAACTTAGAAATAATCTTCTCACGTAATTCCCTATTCTCCTCCGAAACTAGATTATTTTTAGAGTCATCAAAATTTGTAACGACGCATAAATGGCTTAAACTATCAGATAGTTTGCTTACTTTCCATGTAGAATCTTCTTGTGTTTTACCGATTCTGAAGAGAAAAAAAGAAATGAGAGCAACTGCAACAATGAGAGCGGCTGCTACCATTGGGCTTTTGGAAGCTGGCTTTGTTACAGCGGATGTTGTTGTTGTGACCGTCGGTTGGGGTTCGGCAGACTGGATGTCTAGGTTGCCAAGCGTGCGTAGGATATTGTCGGCTGTCTGCTCCGTTTGTTCTTTTTCATGAACTAAGTGCTGGATGCCTGCCAGCTGGTATTTCATGGCTGCCGGAATTTCGGCGTCCTCAATGAAGATGGGCAGGATGTGTTTGTCAGATTCCGAGGCTAGAGCGAGTTCTTTGGTGACATTCTTGGAGAGGAAGGCTTTGGCGCTGGCGAAGAGAATGAAGACCTTACTGCTCTCGATGGCGTTGACGATTTCCTGACTCCAAAGCTTTGCGCCGTGGATGCCTTCCTGGTCGATCCAGATGTTAAGGCCCTTCTCACGGAGTTTGTCCACGATGGGGAAGACCTGGGATTGGTCTTCTCTGGAGTAACTGGCAAAAATCTCTGGGGGCATTGGGTTCTGGTTGTTTGAGGGCTGCCTCGATTTTGCCTCGGGTAGTGGGCTTGAGGTCGGAGCGTTGCAGGGCTCATTGTAGGCGGGCGCGGAGCGCTGGGTCAAGGTGCGGGATGGGGCGGTAGGCGTGGGGTCGTTTGATGTGGAGTCGGAGGGCTGAGTCGGTGCAGTGTAGCGGATGCGGCCCTTCAGGCGATCGCCCGGTCGCCCGGGTGTTGCGTGTTTTCCTCTTCGGGCCGTGGTAGTGGTTGATGCCCTCCCCAGGGTGACCAACCTCGCTTGGCCAAGCGGCAGGTTCAGTCCGAAAGTTCTTGAGGCGGCGGCGGGCGATGCGTACGATGCGCCTCCCTTTTTCGGGGGATGGCTGGATAGCTCAGTTGGTAGAGCAACGGATTGAAAATCCGTGTGTCCCCGGTTCGATTCCGGGTCTAGCCACCATTTTTCAAGTCATCCGGGCCACGAAGTTCCCATGGTGGATTCTCCAAAAACGATTTCCCTGCCAGGTTTGGAGGACGGCCGCAAGGCCGACG
>Ga0066606_10002357_pt1 | contig 11084 bp, 13 predicted proteins | sample SaaInlV_DNA_100m_FD_60386 | JGI IMG/M metagenome (GOLD analysis project Ga0066606, IMG submission 60386) | Marine microbial communities from expanding oxygen minimum zones in the Saanich Inlet - SI075_LV_DNA_100m | ecosystem: Environmental > Aquatic > Marine > Unclassified | place: British... | reverse complement strand
GCGGAAAAGTAGATGAAAAAATGGATATGCTTGGTTTAGCAAAGGTCGCTAAGCTAGACTACATAGCTAGGATTGTGCCTACTAATCCAGCTCGAGTAGTAAGGACTGCACGACGTGCAATTTTAATTGCTCGAGAGTTTGGTTCAACATATGTTCAGGCATACACTTCATGTAACATTGAATATTCAATTCCAACTCCGGATGTTATGCAAGATGCATTTGATAAGGAAAAGAAGGAGTACGGTTTCGAAGAACATATTTCAGATCGTGCTAAAGCCTATCTGGATGATATTGAAAAAAAAGAAAAAGCAGCAGCTAAGGCAGCTAAAGCTGCTAAGAAATAACAAGGAGAAATAATCATGTCAGTAAAACGTTATAACGTCCGCATGGCGGGACTTGGGGGTCAAGGTGTTGTTACCGCCTCTCATATATTGAGTAACGGAGTAGTTATTTCAGGCGGTCATAGTTCTCTGGTTCCTTTTTTTGGATCAGAAAAACGAAATGCACCTGTCGAGAGTTATGTCCGAATTTCGGCCGATGTGATTTATGAAATCGGTGAGATAATCTATCCAAACATCATCATGATTTTTCATCCATCTGTAATCACCCTAGGTAAGTCCTACACGATGCCTTTTTACACAGGACTAAAGGAAGGTGGTGTTTGCATCATTAATACTGGTTCTCCCATTCCTTTCACTGCAGATGAGAAAAAAGGATTGGAAGTTAATAACACCAAGGTCTACAACGTACCTTGTACCGAAATAGCGAATGAGGTAGCTAAGACTGAACTAGCTACTAATATGGGTATGTGTGGAGCTATTGCAGCAGTGCTTGGAATGCCAGACCTAGTTTCGCTTGGAGGGTCTGTAAAAGACCGCTTTATTGGAAAAGGAATCGTTGTTTCCGGAGGAACGGCGGCATTGGATAGTGCTATCGAGAAAAAATTCGCCAAGAAAGCGAAACTTCTCGAAGCAAATATGAGAACCTTGTATGCTACCTACAAATTTGTAATTGATAAAGGTTGGGGTCACCCAGATGCAAAGCTTGTTGAAGAAGAAGAGCTTGTTGCTACTGTCTGTGGAACACTCGTTTAATATTTTTTCACCGGAGATACTATGTACTATGTAGCTGATGTAGATAAAGATATATGCTCAGAAAAAAATTGCTCACTCTGTACTACCTATTGTCCAGAGTCAAATTGCATCAATTACAGCGAATTAGACAAATCTGCCTACGTATCTGTTGATCGATGTAAGGCATGTGAGATTTGTGTGTATATATGTGATGATATAGCGAAAAATAATGCCATCAAGATGAAATGGGTTGAAAATCTTGAAGAAAAATTTGTGATTAAGAGAACAGGTATCGTTTTACGTTAATCCCGGTTTTTTTGTTATTTAAAATAGGTATTTGGGCCCCATCAAGCTCAGATACCTTTTTTTATTCTATTTAATCTTTTATCTGAAATAAAACTCCCATCATGGAACAAACATTTGCCATCATCAAACCAGATGCAGTTGAACGCAATCTAATTGGAAAGGTTTTAGAAAGAATCGAAGCCGAGGGTTTTAGGATTATCTCGATGAAACGAGTCCTCTTGACTATACCAATTGCAGAAGGATTTTATCACGTTCATAAAGAAAGACCTTTCTTCAAAGACCTCACAAAATCAATGTGTGGAGGCCCTGTTGTATTACTGGTCCTTGAAAAGGAAGGTGCTATTAAAGCATGGCGTAAACTAATGGGAGCAACAAATCCGGCAGAAGCTGATGAAGGAACTCTTAGAAAAGAATTTGCTGTTAGTTTAGAAAAAAATTCGGTCCACGGATCCGACGCACCAGAAACAGCAGTTTTTGAAATTTCCTATTTTTTTAGTCAAACAGAAATTATACCCTGATTTTTTTCAATTGTTAAGGAAGCTCTCCAATGCAATTCACTAAAATACTAATATTTTTTTTCTTCATAGTAGCATTCACACCAATAGAAATTGGAAAAGCAGCGCCAGCCAATACTGGATATAACTATCAGCTATACAAAAATTTTGAAAATTTTGGTATTCTTATTTTTCCTAAAGAACGAATATTTACAGAGCTAGGTGGATATCTCAAAGAAATAGGGTTCAATTCCGTGGAGTCTGGACAAGCCGTGATGAGATTTGGGCTCAAAAATGAAAATCAGACCATGATGATGCCTGAGTCGGTGCAAAATAAGCATTCAATGCATCGATTTATTATTCTTCAAGTGATTGCAAATGATAATATGGTAGTTGGTATATTTGATCCAGAATGGGGACTCACTCTTCCTGGACCTATCTTTAACCTAGATGGTATTAAAGAAAATATTTCAAAAACATTGAACCTCTTTCGCGAGCACCTCAAAAAAAAAGAAGCCAAGAAGCATCAGCCAGATAAACCTGAAAGAACAAGACTTTTGATAAAAAATGCTAATACTATAATTGACAAGACTTCTCAGTTTTTAGGTAAACTGCATTAGGAGAAATTTTATGCCTTTTTACGACTACCAGTGCGACAAGTGTAAGGAAACAATTGAGGTTTTGCAAAAAGTATCTGATGAACCTCTAACTGAATGTGAAAAATGTAAAGGTCCTATACAAAAAGTTCTGAATAGCATGACATTTCATTTATATGGACCTGGGTTTTACTCAACAGATAATAAACGAAAATATTTAAAATAGAATAATTGCAACACAGATACTCGTTCCCTATGATATTTATTACGCGAAAGCATCATTTTTGTGCCAGTCATCGACTGTATAATCCTGCCTTTTCTGATGAAAAAAATGAGGCTACCTTTGGACCATGTAATAATCCTAATGGCCACGGACATAACTATGACCTTGAAGTTACGTTATCAGGCGAAGTGTGTGAAGAGACAGGAATGGTCTTTGACTTAAAAGAATTAAAAAAACTAACAACTCAGGAAATTCTCAAAAAAGTAGACCATAAAAACTTGAATATAGATGTTGACTTCTTAGAGGGCATTATTCCAACAGCTGAAAACTTGGCAATTAAGTTTTGGGAGGTCCTCGAACCTAAAATTAGCAAGGGTCGGCTTTACGAAATCAAACTTTACGAGTCTGAGCGTAATTACGTTGTCTATAGAGGAGGTGTCTGTGAACCTACCACCTAAAGAAGCTGGCCTTCAATCATTGGTAGAACGTATTTTAAATGCAATTGGAGAAAATCCCAAGAGAGAAGGGTTACTTAAAACTCCCGAAAGAGTAGAAAAGTCTCTAAAATTTCTAACAAGTGGGTACGATACCGACATAGATAAATTAGTAAACGATGCCCTCTATAGCGAGAATTATAACGAGATGGTCATCGTTAAGGATATCGATGTATATAGTTTATGCGAACATCATATGCTTCCTTTTTTTGGGAAATGTCATGTTGCATACCTACCAAAAGGTAAAATTATAGGGCTGAGCAAAGTCCCTCGACTAATAGACGCATACAGCAGACGTTTACAGGTTCAGGAACGTTTGACCACTGAAATCGCTCAATGCATAAATAACATTGTAAAACCAGCTGGAGTTGCTGTTGTTATAGATGCAGTTCACCTTTGTATGTCAATGCGTGGCGTTGAAAAACAAAATTCTTATACAACTACTAGCTCCATGCTTGGATGTTTTAAAGATGATGCACGAACTCGCAGTGAATTTCTAAGTCTTTTAACTCCATCTCGCCACTCCAGCTAACCCCTTTCTAAGTAATAATAATTCAGACCCTTAGCAACAGGTCTACCATGTTTGACAAGTCAAAACCTGCAGCGATATAATATAAAAAAATTAACTCTGACATGGATCGCAATCCCACTTGAACCAAATAATTAACAAAGAACTTCTTCTTGAAAACCTTAGCCATATCCCAGAAATTTTTGGGGCTCAGGATATTAATCTTAAACAAATTGAAAAAAAATTTAGCGTACGAATCACAACTCGAGAAAATCAAATCAAAATTAAGGGTAACTTCGACTCAATAAATTCTGTTGATCTGCTCTTAACACAATTAGAAGATCTTTTAGTTTCAGGCTACAAAATCAAAGATGATGACATAAAATTTGCAACCCGCCTAGTTGCAGAAAACAAGAAGATAAATCTAAAAGAAATTTTTTCAGAAAGAATAGCTGTATCTCCTAAGAAGGGATACATTACCCCAAAAAGTTCAGCCCAAAGAGAATTTATTCAATCAGTTAAGAAGTCCGATATTGTATTAGCAATTGGACCAGCTGGGACAGGAAAAACATATTTGGCGGTAGCACTCGCGGTAGAAGGACTACTTAAACATCAATTCAAAAAAATTATTTTAGTTCGCCCAGCAGTTGAAGCGGGGGAAAAACTTGGTTTCTTGCCAGGAGATATTGCAGAAAAAATAAACCCTTACTTCATGCCACTTTATGACTCGCTTGATGACGCACTTGAACCCGGAAGAGTTAGAGAACTAATGGAAGATGGAATCATTGAAATCGCACCCCTAGCTTATATGCGGGGACGAACGCTCAACGACTCCTTTGTAATTCTTGATGAGGCACAAAACTCAACAAAAGAACAAATGAAAATGTTTCTAACTAGGCTTGGAATCAATTCGAAAATGGTAATAACAGGTGATATAACGCAAATTGATCTAGACGATTCAAAAAAATCAGGCTTAATTCAAGTTCAAACACTTCTAAAAAAAATTGATGGAATTAGCTTTTCAAGTTTCAGTGAAAAGGATGTTGTGAGGCACGATTTAGTTAAACATATAATTAATGCCTACAATCAAGGCGATTTAAAAACAGATTAAAAAAAATAACTGATTAATGCCTATTTTTATAAACGATGCTCAAAAAGAGTTTTTTGTCGACTGCGATCTACTCAAGACTCAAGGTAGCAATATTTTATTATTTTTGAAATGTGCTAACAAAGAATTAAGTGTCCTCCTAACAGATGATAAAACAATAAAAGAACTCAATAAAAAATATCGTGATCAAGACCAAACTACTGATGTACTCTCTTTTTCTCAAAATGATGGTGAAGAAAGTATTCTAGAATCTCGACTACTTGGAGACGTGGTGATTTCTATAAGCACAGCTAAAAAGCAAGCCTCCCAACATGACTTGTTATTAGAAGAAGAAATAGTACTTTTACTGATTCACGGTACTCTACATCTCCTCGGATTCGACCATGAGGTTTCACACAGGGAAGCCTACCGCATGAAAAAGAAAACTCGAGAGGTATTTCATATAATCTTCCCTAACAAAAAACCTATAGAATCATGTAGTTTATACTCAGACTAAAAGCAATCATTTAAGTTATGAAAAAAATTTGGGCGCCTTGGCGCATGGAATATATAACAAAAAATAAACCTGGTGAATGTATTTTTTGTTGCCTTCCAAAGACGGAAGATGATAAAAAAAATTTTATACTTTTTAGAGGGAAATACAGTTTTGTCATCATGAATATCTTTCCCTATAGCAATGGTCATTTAATGGTCTCGCCATATCGTCATTTATCATGTATCACAAAACTTAATAGCAAAGAATCTTTAGAAGTTAATGAACTTACCAAAAATTGTATCCAAATTCTTCGTGAAGCTAACTCCCCTGAGGGTTTTAATGTAGGTTTTAATATAGGGAAGTGCGCGGGGGCGAGTTACGACGAACATATTCATAATCATATTGTTCCAAGGTGGACAGGGGATAATAACTTTATGCCAGCACTCGCAGAAACCAAAGTTATTCCAGAGCATTTAAATAAAACTTTTGAGAGGCTAGTCCCTAATTTCAAAAAACTGAACCTTTAAGTCCTATCCCATGAATAACACAACCCTAAACATTATAAAATTAGAAGAAGAAACCCCAATGATGCAACAATATATAAGCATCAAAAAAGAGCACCCAGATTCCATTCTTTTTTTTAGAATGGGTGATTTCTATGAAATGTTTAATGAAGATGCAGTAATTGCCTCACGAGTTCTAGAAATTGCCCTTACCTCCAGAAATAAAAATAAAACTAACCCAACTCCAATGTGTGGAATTCCACATCACTCCTCCAAATCATACATCGCCAAACTCATCAATTCCGGCAACAAAGTAGCCATCTGCGAACAAACAGAAGACGCAAGGTTTACAAAGGGTTTGGTCAAGCGTGAAGTGGTAAGAATAATAACACCGGGAACTGTGTTAGATGAAAACCTACTTGACCCTAAACAAAACCATTTTCTCATTTCACTTTATTCAAATACCAAAGGCTGGGGATTTGCTGCTCTAGATATAACTACTGGTCTCTTTAAAGTAACAGAATTTTACGGGAATAATAGAGAATCATTATTGCAAGATGAAATTGAAAAATTTGACCCAAAAGAAATTATTTTGTCTAAAAATTCAGTAGATGGATGTGTCAAGCCTAAGTGGATGGAAGACAGAGAGAAAAGTATACATCTATGTGATGAATGGGCTTTTTCTTTTAAGGACTCATATAGATTATTAATCGAACATTTTAAAACTGGCTCTCTTGAAGGATTTGGTTGCGAAAGTATGAAGCTTGCGATTTCATCCGCTGGTGCTCTTATTCAATACCTACATAAAACACAAAAATCTACTCTTAAACATATCAGTGCGATTAATGTCTTCAACATTGATAACTACATGCTAATGGATCAAGCAACTATAAGAAGTCTAGAATTAGTAAAGTCGAGTGAAGGCGAACGAAAAAATTCTTTATTAGGCTTAATGGATCACTCACAAACAGCTATGGGAGCTAGGCGTATTAGAGAGTGGATATTAAAACCCCATATTGATATAAATTTAATTAAAGCTAGACTTGACCAAGTAGATTTTTTTAAAAAAAACCTACTATTAAGGCAAGCTATTCGTGATCAGCTAAAACCAATGTATGACTTAGAGCGACTACTCGGGCGTATTTCCCTTGCTGTGTGTAACGTGCGCGATATAATTGCTCTCAAAAATTCACTTTCAGCTTTTCCTTATTTATTAAAAATTTTAAATGATGGTAAAAATGATTCTTTAAAACTATTCACATCAGAGTGGAACAACCTTGAAGTTGTTCACGAACTTATTGAGAAAAAAGTTATCGATGACCCACCACTCACTCTCAAAGAAGGAAATTTTATTAAAAATGGATGCGACCCGGAATTAGATCGCCTCAAAAAAATTACACGTGATGGGAAAAACTGGATCGCCAAGTTGGAGGCAAAAGAAAAAAATCGTACAGGTATCTCAGTATTAAAAATAGGGTTCAATAAAATTTATGGGTACTATATAGAAATAACAAAAAAAAATTTAGATCGTGTCCCTCCCGAGTATATTCGAAAACAGTCACTAGTTAACGCAGAGCGTTTTATTTCGCCAGATCTAAAAAAATACGAAGAAGAAATCACTGGAGCTCAAGAAAAAGCAACTGATTTGGAACAAAAAATTTTTCAAAAAATTCGTGAGAATATAGCTTCACATGGATTAAAAATTCAAAAAATGGCACTTATTATTGCAGAACTAGATGCTATAACGTGCTTTTCAGAAATTGCACACCGTTATAACTATTCAAAACCAGAAATATCTGAAGGTACTGAACTTATAATTAAGAATGGTCGACACCCCCTCATAGAACGAATTATACCAGAGAATCAATTTATTGCTAATGACACACAACTTAATAGCTCGGATGATCAAATAATGATTATTACTGGGCCTAATATGGCCGGAAAATCAACATATCTAAGGCAAGTATCAATAATCACTCTAATGGCGCAGATCGGAAGCTTTATACCTGCGGACTCAGCACATATAAGTATCGTTGATAGAATTTTTTCACGTGTTGGAGCACAGGATCATCTTCAAAAAGGTATGTCAACATTCATGGTTGAAATGAATGAAACTGCAAACATTTTAAATAATGCTACTAAGAAAAGTCTTATTATTCTTGATGAAATTGGCAGAGGAACTAGCACTTTTGATGGTATCAGCATCGCATGGTCCATCGTTGAGTATCTACATGGAGAAAACGCATCAGGAGGACCTAAAACTTTATTTGCAACACACTATCACGAACTTACTGATTTAGCCCTAGTTTTAAAGGGAGTAAAAAACTATAACGTACAAGTAAAGGAATGGAATGACGAAATAATTTTTCTACGAAAAATTATTCCTGGAGGAGCAGACAAAAGCTATGGAATTCAAGTTGCAAGATTAGCTGGACTCCCAGAGGAATTACTCCGCCGCGCACATGAAGTTTTATTCAATCTAGAAAAAAGCGAATTTGACGAAGTTGGTGCTCCAAAAATAGCACGATCAGAAGGAGAAATTATTAATCCTAAGTCTGAACAACTAGGTCTGTTTTCAGAAACTGCTCATCCTGCAATAAAGCAACTGGAAACTCTCGAACCTGATAACCTATCACCAAGGCAAGCGATAGAAACTTTGTATCAGCTTAAAAATCTAATAAAAAAAAAATAAAATGAATATACTTGTAACCGGTGGGGCAGGTTTTATTGGGTCACATATAGTCGATACTTATATTGAAAATAACCATAATGTAGTCATTATAGATGACATGTCAAAAGGACGAAAAGAGTTTATAAATCCAAAAGCTACTTTTCATAAAGTCTCTATTTCAGATCCAAGGTTGGCTAATATTTTAAAAAATGAAAAAATTCAAGTTATTAATCATCATGCTGCCCAAATCTCAGTCAGTGACTCGGTTAAAAATCCCGTAAATGATGCAAAATCAAATATCATTGGAACTTTACAGTTACTACAAAACGCCGTAGAATGTGGTGTCAAAACATTTATATTTGCATCAACTGGTGGGGCTATTTATGGGGAGCAGGATTATTTTCCAGCTAGAGAAGATCATCCCAAAAAACCAACTAGTCCATATGGACTTTCGAAGCTGAGCGTAGAAGGTTACCTAAGATTCTATAAACAGCAATATGGACTTAAAACAATTATTTTCCGATACGGAAATGTTTTTGGCCCTCGACAAAATCCTAACAGTGAAGCGGGAGTAATAGCGATTTTTTTTAATCGATTATTAAAAGGCTGTTCTCCAATAATTAACGGCGATGGCGAACAAACAAGAGATTATATTTTTATAAGAGATGTGGTACAAGCTAATTTATTAGCATTAGCTCTAAAGAAATCAGATATTTTTAATGTTGGAACTGGCGAAGAAACATCGGTTAATGAGCTAACTCGTTTAATACTACAGGTGGCAGAATCTAAAATTAATGCTGAAACTTCAAAAAAAAATAACTTTGAACAACGTAGAAGCTGCCTTGACTATAAAAAAATAAAGAGGTCCCTTAACTGGACTCCTAAAGTACCTTTAAAAGAAGGACTTACTGAAACCTATAGTTTTTTTAAAGAAAATGATATCTAAGCTCAAAATTCTGTCTGCATGGCTAGTCATCATGATTAGCATTCATATGGGCGCATTAACTGTAGAATCAGCCCCCTCTCTTGTAAATATTGGTGTAGGGACAAGAGGAAAAATTGTCGTGATAAATGCGAGACTACTTGAAGGCTTTACTGACAGTATTGAGGAAGCCATTGAGAGTGGAGTCCCTATAACTTTTATATTTGATGTAGAACTTAGACAAGTAAATGATTTCTGGAAAAACACCTTGATAAATACCAATAAAATAAGTCATACGATTAAATATGATTCACTGAAAAAAGTGTACCGTTTTACAGAATTAGGTAAGGGAGTTAAGCGAAAAATTGCTACTCGTAATAAACAAAAATATCAGCGCATGATGCTCACGCTAGACAATATCCCAATCTCTTCAGCTCGCCGACTAAACTTTAATGAAAAATATTTTGTCCGCATCAAAGCCAGTCTAGAAATGGATCGTTTTTGGTTCCCCTTCAACCACCTTTTTTTCTTTCTGCCATTTGATAGTTTCAACGCAGCATGGACTGAGTCATCGCCACTTTCAATTGACCCCGACTTAGCTTTAGCAAGAGATAACTCTAACCTCAAAGATAGAAATAGAAATAAAAGCATTTTTGGAGGAACAAAAGATGTCGTCCGATCCTTCAATAAATAATCCTCCCTACCTCACACTTACACAAAAAAAGGTCTCCGGCAAAAAAGGTCCAGCGTGGAAAACAATTTTTTGGATTCTATCAGGACTAATATTCTCAATTAGTTTGGAATATTATTTTTTACAGGAACAATCACCTGCCTCCGTTAAAAGTAACCTTGCTGTTTTACTTGTTTTTAATATCATACTAATACTCCTATTAGTTCTTGTTGTCCTCATAACTCGTAACCTTGTAAAGCTTTACAGTGAAAGAAAAAGTAATATTTTAGGGACAAAGTTTCAGACAAAACTAATTATTGCGTTTCTTATCCTGACATTAGTGCCATCTGTACTTTTATTTACAGTCGCTAGCAAATTATTCTCATTTAGTATTGGAAATTGGTTCAACGTAAGGACAGAACAAACACTACAACAGTCAATGGATGTGGCTCAAGAGTACTACGCAAATATAGAAAAAAACTCAATTATTCAAATACAAAAAATTGAGAAATTTATCACAAAAAAAGAACTATTCAGGAAAGTAAAACGACAGGAATTAAATCAATTAATAAAAAGTAAAAGAGCTGAGTATGCCATTGGCGGAATAATCCTCTACGATGATAAGTATAGACCTATCGCATCCGATATTGACAAAAATGGTGCACCTCATGTTCAAAGTAGTGACTTCACTGATTTGCTAAAAAAAACTGCTGGTGGAGAAGGTATTTCTGAATTCACTACATTAAGTCAGGGGCACTATCTTATTGTTGCCAAGCCATTGACCAATAAAAATATGAATAAAGTCTCTATATGGGGGTACATACTTACCCTTACATCTATTCCAGGAAGCACCCAACATAAAATTAAAGCTATACAAAACTCCTTTGAAAGCTATAAGCAGCAAAGTTTTCTTCAGCTCCCAGTCTCTGCAAGTTATTACACAACATTTTTAATGATCACATTGTTGATTTTGTTTTCAGCTATTTGGCTAGGTTTTTACATGGCGCGCGGAATAACTGTTCCAATACAACTTCTTGCAGA
>Ga0066606_10002356_pt1 | contig 11088 bp, 8 predicted proteins | sample SaaInlV_DNA_100m_FD_60386 | JGI IMG/M metagenome (GOLD analysis project Ga0066606, IMG submission 60386) | Marine microbial communities from expanding oxygen minimum zones in the Saanich Inlet - SI075_LV_DNA_100m | ecosystem: Environmental > Aquatic > Marine > Unclassified | place: British... | reverse complement strand
GCGGGCTAGGAGATGTTATAATAGATTTGGCATCCATTACCCAAGTCCATTTTCGTGCGATGCCGTTTGCTAACACATCTGTATATTTAGATGTTTCCTCCCTACTTTCAACAGGAGTATCGGATACTTCTATTCTTCGGATCCATTTTACCCACATGTTGCCTTCCCAACCTGGAACAACAAGACGTACGGGGTAACCATGTTCTTTTCTAAGTGCCTCGCCATTCGCTTTAAAGGCTACTAAAACGTCATCAAGTGCTTTTTCCATTGGAATTGAGCGTCCGTTGGATGAAGCATCAGCACCCTCAACATAAACCCATTTATCTTTTAGATCCTGTGCTTTATTTAAACCAGCTTCATTTAATAATAATCTCAAAGGTACACCTGTATACTCCATGTTATGAATCATTCCATGAGTAAACTGTGCTCCATTTAATTGTGCCCCAGCCCATTCCATACCAGTATTAGCAGCACATTCACAAAAGTAGACATGGTTTTGTCTTGGAAATCTTTCAAGATCTTCATAGGTAAAGATAAGTGGGTTATCTACTAACCCATTAATCATTAACCTGTAGTCTTTCTTTTGTAATTCAATTGCACCTGAATGGTGGCGCTCAAAAGCACAGCCTTGTGGTGTAATGGTGCCTTCTAAGGCATGTATTGGTGTAAAATTTATTGATGAAATCGGGCCAGCAGTTAACCAAGGTACATTTCGTCTAATAACATCATTTTCAAATTCTATTGGTAAACCATACGGTGTTTCATCAACACCATCTCCAGTGAAAGATGCCCAATCTTGCACATTGGTGATTAATGGATCGGCTTCATTCGCAGTTGAGGCAGATGCTAAGGTGCCTGTTATTGCAGCTGCTGAGCCGCTTAAAAATGCACGACGTGACGGTGCTTTTTTATTATTACTCATCGCTAAGAAGTCCTTTCGGAATTAATTCAAGATTATGTTATCATATAATATAGATTTAACAATATTAAATTCATATTATTGAATATAACATTTTATTAAATTTTATATTGTATATTAGATAATATGAATTAGTGATAAAAATGCTTAGGTGATAAGAATTGTAAGTGTTCATTATATTTATAGGAAGTTAATTATGCGATTTTTGATCTTATTCGCTGTTTCGGTTTTTTTTACTAATATTGTAAAAGCTCAAACTGCTATTTTATATAATTATGAGGGTACTTTTGATGACGCAACATTTAGTGTTGAAGGTGCAATATTAGGAAAGGGTCTTGTTATCGATCATATCAGTCATACAGGTGATATGCTTTCACGAACCGCAAACGATGTTGGTTCAGATATAGAAATTTTTAAATCTGCTGATATCTTTTTGTTTTGTTCAGCTGCAATTTCTAGAAAAGTCATGGAAGCTAACCCTCTAAACATTGCCCATTGTCCATATAATATTTTTGTTTTTGAGAACGATAATGGAGTGCATATTGGGCATCGAAGTTATCCTGAAGGCCCAATGCAAATAGTCCATGAACTGTTAACTGATATAATAAGCGAAGCCTTGGACTTTTAAAGGCGCAGTAAGCGCCTTTAATTTATTGATCTAAGAAGCTTCTTAATTTTCGACTACGACTTGGATGTTTTAATTTCCTCAAAGCTTTTGCTTCAATCTGTCGAATACGTTCTCGTGTGACGCTAAATTGTTGTCCAACTTCTTCAAGCGTATGGTCTGTGTTCATTCCAATTCCAAATCGCATGCGTAATACGCGCTCTTCACGAGGAGTAAGTGAGGCTAATACCCGTGTAGTAGTTTCTTTGAGGTTTCCTTGGATCGCAGATTCCAATGGTAAAATAGCATTTTTGTCTTCTATGAAATCACCTAATTGAGAGTCTTCTTCGTCCCCAATTGGTGTTTCTAATGAGATGGGCTCTTTTGCTATTTTCATTACCTTACGGACTTTATCCAAAGGCATTTGTAGCTTTGAAGCTAACTCTTCAGGCGTGGGTTCACGTCCAATTTCATGTAGCATTTGGCGACCTGTTCGAACCAACTTATTAATTGTTTCAATCATGTGAACAGGAATACGAATAGTACGTGCTTGGTCTGCAATTGAACGAGTTATTGCTTGTCTGATCCACCATGTAGCATAAGTGCTAAATTTATAACCGCGGCGGTACTCAAATTTATCAACAGCTTTCATGAGTCCAATATTACCTTCTTGAATCAAATCCAAGAATTGCAATCCACGATTTGTGTATTTTTTCGCAATTGAGATAACCAAACGCAAATTTGCTTCGACCATTTCTTTTTTAGCACTTCGTGCTTCTTTTTCGCCTTTTTGAACCTGATTAACAATTCTTCGAAATTCTGGGATGTCTACACCAACATAATGACCAACTTGTGCCATATCAGCTCGTAGTTCTTCAGCTTTTTCACGGTGTTTTTCAATGAAAGTTTTCCAACCACGTCCATCTTCATTTTCAGCTATCTTATCCAACCACATAGGGTCTAATTCTTGACCACGGTATTTATCAACAAATTCGCGTCGATTGATACGAGATTGGTCAGCTATTTTAACCATGCCTGAATCGATAGACATAATTTTTCTGTTTATCCCATAAAGTTGGTCGATAAGAGCATCAATTCGATTGTTATGAAAATGCAATGCATTCACTTGTTCAACAAGACTATTGCGTAATTTCTGGTATGATTTTTCTGATTTATCAGAGAATGTATCATCTTCATTAATAGTTGCAGATATTCTTTCATCCTGCATACTTGCCAATTTATTATAATCTTTAGCTATTTTTGCTAATGTGGCTAGAACATCTGGCTTAAGTGTTTCTTCCATTGCTGCAAGAGAAATATTTGCAGCATCATCATCATCTTCATCATCATCTTCATCATCATTTAAGCGATTCCCATCAGCATCTAATTCGTGGGCTGGCGAAGATGAAGGTTTTGGAGCTCCAGTAAGAGGGCCAACCATTGGATCTTCATCATCATCTAGCGTGTCACTAAATGTAGTCTCTAGATCGATCACATCACGAAGAAGAATTTCTTCCTCTAAAAGTTCATCGCGCCAGATTGTAATAGCTTGGAATGTTAAGGGGCTTTCACATAACCCTTCAATCATTGTTTTACGCCCAGCTTCAATTCTTTTTGCTATGGCAATCTCACCTTCGCGAGACAATAATTCTACTGAACCCATTTCTCTCAGGTACATGCGAACAGGATCATCAGTTCTGTCTAAGGTTTCTTTGCCTGTTGCAGCTAAAGTCACTTCTTTAGCGTCGTTAGCAACAACAGTTACATCTGTTGGCCCTTCGTCTTCAACTTCATCGGCTTCAATAATATTTATACCCATTTCAGAAAGCATAGACATTACGTCTTCTATCTGTTCTGAAGCAACCTGATCTGGTGGCATTACATCGTTAAGCTCATCATACGTTATGTAGCCTCGTTCGCGAGCAACTGCGATCATCTTTTTAACTGCAGCTTGGCTCATATCGCCCATGCCTTCGTTAACTTCACCTTTTTTTGAACTATCTTCTTTAGCGGCCATTGGAAGCTCCTTAAATGGATCTCTCAAGTGATTCGGCGAATCAGTTGATACTTGCACGAATCAACACATTGATGGGGTGATTCGCAATGGCTTTAACGTGTTTTTTTGACCCAAATTTGGTTATCTAGCATATTTTGTAGATTTTTTGACATTTCCGAAGCGTTTTCATCAGTTTCTGAGTACTCTTCCTCCACCGCTCGAGTTGCTTTTGCCTTTGCAATTGCTGCTTGTTGAAGTCGCCATGTTAGTCCTTCATCAACCAAACCCGTTAAATCTTGTTCTGCTTCTTTAATTTCATTGAAAGCACCAATTAATGCGACGTGTTTTGCTAACTCTTCCTCTAAAGTTTGTTCGACAAGGTCTGGAGGTGAGTTTTTTTTCAAGTATGGATGATTTTTTATTGGTTTTAATTTCATTAATTTATCTAAGGGCGAATAACCTAATGAGTTTTGGATATTGATTGCAAAATTATCTTTTATGCCTGCATCTGTTTTCTTGACGTGTAAATTTATTAATACAGCGTTCATAATTTCTACCAAATCTGGAGTGGTAATTGGACATCTTTCCAGGGCACTTTCATTTTTAAGTGCAGCAGATTGATTTTTAATTGCAGAAACCAAGATGAGGCTTTCTCTAAGGCGCCAGTTTGTTTCATCAGATTGCATTGCGAGCATGGATGATTTTGTATTAGGTGATGCTAATAATTTTGGCTTTTTACCCCAACTTTGTGAAGATCCATAAGATTTAGATTTATTCGCTAAATTCATGTTATTATTTATTGGTGAAAATAATTGATAGCGTAATTCTTTTATGGCCTGGCCATAATGGTGTCGGATTGACTTGTCGCGAATGGTCAGTACTGCAGCCCTCAAGGATTTATCTAATAGAGCTCGCCTTTCTGGACTGTCAAAATTTTTGCCTTCAGTTTCACGTTGCCATAAAAGATTTACCATAGAAATAGAATTATCTAACAGTTCTTGCAAAAAGGTTGCCCCTTTATCTTTTAAAATATCATCGGGGTCTTGGCCAAGTGGTAATATACAAAATCGAAGTGACTTACCTGCCTCAAGCAAAGGTAGTGCCAAATCTATAAGCCTCATGGCAGCTCTCAAGCCTGCGGTATCTCCATCAAGTGCAATAATAGGTTCATGATGAATACGCCAAATTAATGCTAATTGATTTTCAGTTATTGCAGTCCCAAGAGGTGCTACTGCATGTTTAAAACCAAATTGAGAAAGAGCAATTACATCCATATATCCCTCTGCAACTATCAGAGAATTAGCCTTCCCTGATGCTTCGCGTGCCGGAGCGTGGTTATATAGACTTCTACCTTTATCAAATAAGGCTGTTTCATTTGAATTTAAATATTTAGCTCGGGCGTTTGGATCCATTGCTCTTCCACCAAAAGCTATGCATCGACCTTGTGTGTTTCTAATTGGAAACATTATTCGCCCTCTAAAGCGATCAAAAATATTACCACCATCATCTGGTTTGATTGCAAGTCCCGCATCGATTATTTTGTTTTCTTTAATTCCTTTATTTAAAAGAAATTGAGACAAAGAAGTTCTATCACCTGGAGCAAATCCGATTTCAAAAGTATTTATAATATCTGCGGTTAATCCACGTGATTTTATATAATCTTTAGCGTTTTTTGCATTTGATCCATTGAATTGCATTTTATAGAATTGAACGGCATTTTCCATTATGCTTGCTAATTCTTTATTTATGTCAATTTTTTCTTGAGCCTTAGGATCTCTGGCAGGCATGGTTAGACCAGCTTCACGTGCTAGAATCTCCACCGCTTCAATAAAACTGACATTTTCAGAATTGCGTATGAATGAAATTGCATCACCTTTTTCATGGCATCCAAAGCAGTAATAAAACCCCTTTTTATCGTCTACATGGAAAGATGCAGTTTTTTCTGAATGAAATGGGCATGGTGCCCAGTAATCACCTTTTGCTATATTTGTTTTCTTTTGTTCCCACGTAACTTTGCGCCCAACAACTTGTGATAGGGACGAACGATTTCGTAATTCTTCTAAAAAACCAGGAGGCAGACTCATGTGTATATAATGCTCACGCACATACTTTTAAGCAAGTAAATATATGCCTTTTTTAGCATTATGAATAAATAGGTCTTTTGTATCTTCATTGTTGTTTAATTATGATTGTTTGGCGTAAAGTATTATCTGATTTATTGAAAATTAAAATTTTGTTTGTATTGTCAACTATTGCATACCAGTTGTCGCCTTGAGTGTATGCAGTTGCAGAAACTCCAATTGGTAACGTTATATCATTTACTTGAAATGTTTGGTTATTATTTGAGAAACGCATGACAAACATAAATATTAAGGTTATGAACCCTATGATCATTATTGCTAATAAGGTTGTTACTAATCTGCGTAATAATTTTAAATTAGCTGGCTCTGCTGAATATTCTAAAGGATCATCCATGTCTGCACCTTACGTAGTTGAATTGACTTTGGGTGAAAACCCTGCACCCCGCCTAGATAAGGCATTAGCTTCTGTTGTTCCAGCCGAAGTTACATTGAGCCGTTCTCGTATTACAAAGTTAATAGCTGAAGGTGCTGTTACTCTGGCAGGCGAGCCTATAACCAAACTAAAGTATAAGGCTCCAGCAGGGAGTATTTTTAGGATAGTTATGCCTCCGGTGCAAGACTATGAAAATGCACAGCCTGAAAACATACCATTAGATATAGTATTTGAAGATGATCATTTGATTATTGTTAATAAACCTGCAGGCATGGTTGTTCATCCAGCTCCTGGTTCTGAAAATGGAACTTTAGTTAATGCATTATTGTATTATTTTGACGGTAATTTATCTGGTGTTGGTGGAGAAAAAAGGCCTGGTATAGTTCACCGAATTGATAAAGATACATCGGGCCTTTTAGTAGTCGCAAAGTCTGACTCAGCTCATGCGGGATTGGCTAAGCAATTTGCTGACCATTCAATTTCTCGAAGATATTTAGCTGTTTCAAAAGGTGTGCCCCAAAAAAGTGATCCTAGGCTTGCAGGCTTGCGTGGTGTTAATTTTGAAGATGGAGGTGTAATAAGAGTTGCAACAAATATAGCTCGGCATAAAACTGATAGAAAGCGTATGGCAGTAGTTCAAGATGCTGGAAGACATGCAATTACTCGCGCAACTGTACTTGAAAATTTTGCTCATTCAGCTCTTATGGAATGCTGGTTGGAAACTGGTAGAACACATCAAATACGTGTACACTTTTCTCACATTGGGCATGGCTTGATTGGTGACCCTATTTATGGCTTACGCAAAGCAATGCCTGGATCAGTCTTCGAACCTGAAGATATGGTTATTGTAAAAGGGTTTTCTCGCCAAGCGCTTCATGCAAAATCAATTGGTTTCATACACCCAATTACAAAAGAATATATGAATTTTGACTCTGATATACCTTCTGATTTGATTGAATTAATTGAAATACTGAGAAAAAAATAAATATCACAAATTTACTCATGCCATAAATGCAAAGAAATCATGGCATGAGTATGTGAGGGTATTAACTTTCCATGGCTTCTAATTCATCAATCATTGAACTTATTAAACTTAAGCCTTTATCCCAAAATTTAGGATCACTTGCGTCTAATCCAAAAGGTGCAAGTAACTCTTTATGATGCATTGAGCCACCAGCAGAAAGCATATCAAAATATTTATCTTGGAAGTCAATATTCCCTTCTTCGTAAACTGCATATAACGCATTTACTAACCCATCTCCGAATGCATACGCGTACACATAAAAAGGTGAATGAATAAAATGCGGTATATATGTCCAGAAGGTCTCATAACCCTCAACAAAATTGAATATTGGGCCTAAACTTTCAGCCTGAATCGACATCCATATTTCGTTTATTTGATCTGGAGTTAATTCTCCATTAGCTCTTGCGGCATGTAGTTTGCATTCAAAATCATAAAAAGCAATTTGGCGAACAACCGTATTGATCATGTCTTCAACTTTATTCGCGAGTAAGTGTTTTCTTTTTACTGGATCCGTAGTTTTATCCAACATTTTTCTAAATGTTAACATTTCTCCAAAAACTGAAGCAGTTTCAGCCAAAGTTAATGGTGTTGATGAAAGAAGTTCGCCCTGAGATGCTGCTAAAACTTGATGTACTCCGTGGCCAAGTTCATGAGCCAAAGTCATTACATCCCGTTGTTTACCCATATAATTTAACATTACATATGGGTGTACATTAGTTACTGTTGGATGGGCAAAGGCACCAGGTGCTTTGCCAGGCTTAACCCCAGCATCAATCCATCCTTTTGTAAAAAATGGCTCGGCTATATTTGCCATCTTTGGTGAAAAGTCTGAATATGCATCCAAAACTATTTTTTTTGCATCCTCCCACTGAATATCTGAACTATTATCGCTGTCTAATGGTGCATTTCTATCCCATACTTCCAATGAATCTAAGTTCATCCATTTTGCTTTTAATGCATAATAACGGTGTGAAAGTTTTGGGTATGCAGTAACTACTGCGTTTCGAAGTGCTTCTACGACCTCGGGCTCTACTTGATTTGCAAGGTGGCGACTAAATTGAGGTGTAGGCATTTTGCGCCAACGGTCTTCCACTTCTTTTTCTTTTGATAAAGTGTTTGTAATTCTAGAAAATAATGAAATATTTTCTCCAAAAACTTTTATTAGTGCGCGTGTTCCTTTTTCTCTAGTTTCGCGATTTTTATCAGAAAGTAAATTTAGTGTAGCCTCTAAGCTGAGCAATTCATCATCCACATTAAATTTTAAAGAAGCCATTGTTTCGTCAAATAAACGATTCCATGCAGCTGTTCCTACAACAGATTGGTCATGTAAAAACTGCTCCAATTCATCTGATAATTGATGCGGTTTCATTTTGCGTAAGTTATCTATTATAGGTTTGTAGCGTGATAGTTTGTGGTTTGAATTTAATAAATTTTGTATATGTTCATCGTCTATATTATTAATTTCTAAGCTAAAAAATACCAAAGGTGTTGTGAAGTCTGTGATTTTTGACTGCATATCTGCCATAAATTTACTACGATTGGCATCACTTGTATTTTGGTAATAACTTAATCCAGCAAAAGACATAACGCGTCCTGCAACGTTTTGAATATCTTCATACCTTTCTATGCAGTTCAAGAGGCCTTCAGCTGTGAGACCATCTAGTTGGCCCTGATACTCAGATGCGAAACTATTACAGTTACTTTCAAGCGCTTTTAAATCTTTTGTGATTTCTTCCCCATCTGGTGATGGATAGAGATCATTCAAATCCCAATTTGGCAAGTCTCCAAAGTCACCTGTCACGGTGTCATGAGAGTCAAAATTAATTTGAGGTAATTGAAAAGATTTAAACATAACAAGCTCCTTAGATTCGCTGTAGAATTAAGTACGCAAATAGAAAACTGAAAGCAATTTATATCTCTCATAATTACTAAGTAAAAATGTGAAATTTTCTGATAATTAGCTAATCATGAGCAGTTATTAAGAACATTTGTATCGATATTATTGACACTTTAAATAAATAAGTAATGATCAGTTTAAATCGAGGAAAAAAAATGAAATATAATAAGTTAGGCCAAACAGATTTGGTTGTGAGTGAACTTTGTCTGGGTACTATGACTTGGGGTACACAAAATTCAGCTGAAGATGCATTTTACCAAATTGAAAAATCAATAGATGCAGGTATTAACTTTATAGACACTGCAGAGTTATATCCAGTGAACCCAATTAGTGGAGCAACGCAAGGTGAAAGTGAACGTATTTTAGGGGAATGGCTTAATAAATCAAATTATAGAGACGAACTAATCATTGCTACAAAAATTGCTGGAAATGGCCCAAAGCATATTCGTAATGGTGAAGGAATTACCAAAAAATCATTGTTTACTGCTATAAATGCTTCACTGAATCTTTTGAAAACTGATTATATTGATTTGTATCAACTTCACTGGCCAAACCGCGGTTCTTATCATTTCCGCCAAAATTGGCGATTTGATCCAACAAGCCAAGATAAAAATATAGTTTTAGATCACATGAATGAGGTTCTTCAAGCCTGTGATATGCTAAAAAAAGAAGGCAAGGTACGTGCTTTTGGATTATCAAACGAAAGTGCTTGGGGTACAGCGCAATGGCTGCGTATTTCAGAAGAGAAAGATTTACCTCGAATGGATAGTATTCAAAACGAATATAGCTTGATGTGTAGAATTTTTGATACTGATTTGGCTGAACTTTGTCATAATGAAAATGTTGGATTATTGTCATTCTCGCCATTAGCTACAGGTATTTTATCAGGCAAATATTTAGATGGTGCCATACCAGAAGGGTCAAGGGGCTCTATTGTAAATGGATTATCAGGTAGGATGACTTCAAGAATTGATGCAGCAACACGCGCGTATATGGAAGTTGCAGAAAATTACGGTTTAGACACCTGTCAGATGGCACTTGCTTGGTGTAGGACGCGTCCTTTTATGGCTTCGGCAATATTTGGTGCGAGAACAAAGGAACAATTATCAAACGCACTTGCTTCAGTAAATGTGGATTTATCAGATGATTGTTTGCGTGCTATCGAAATGGTTCACAAAAAACACCCGATGCCATTTTAAATATAGATTTAATTAAAATCCATGCATTCTTTTAGCCCACTGCAAACCAATGAAGGCACCTTTCACGCGGGGTAAGAGAAATAAAGCAATAGTTATAAAAATAAGAATGAAACTGACCGCTAAAACTAAAGGGTCGGGACGATACCATTCAAATATAATTAACATTAATGGTGCTAATAAGTGACCAGAAATCAATATTGTAATATATGCTGGGCCATCATCTGCCCTTTGATGATGAAATGCTTGTGAGCAAAATGCACATTCGTTTCTAATTGCTAAATATCCATCCATCATAGGTCCAGAGCCACAGTTTGGACATTTCCGTTTCCAACCATGTATTAATGCTTGTTTCACGGGTCTATCATATTTAGATGCATTTAATTCCATATTGTATAATTAGTTTATTGCAGTAAAAATTTAAAAGTGACAAGTTGACCTAGTGGCGGGATGTCGCATAATTTTGTTGTAACTTAATTGTTTTGTTCAAATAATTTTACTTAAGTAACTAAACGTAGAGAAATAAATGGTTTTTGATCTAGCATCAGCTGAAATTTTAGCAATTAAGGCGATAGATTGGATAGCTGCTGATAATGAGTTATTTGAGATTTTTTTAGGTAGTTCGGGTGCAGATTTAAATGATGTTAAAGCTGGAGCGAAGGATAATATGTTCTTGGGCTCTGTGCTTGATTTCATTCTTATGGATGATGATTGGGTAAAAGCGTTTTGTGAGTCAAAATCCTTTGAATTTAATGAACCATTCCTAGCTAGGCAGTTTTTACCGGGTGGAGACTTACCAAATTGGACATAAAATGAGCAAAATTAAAGGAATAGCTTTTGATAAAGATGGAACATTAATTGATTTTGAGGCTAGTTGGTCAAAAGGATTAATTTCGTTGATTGAATCCATATTTCCTAATCAAACAGATAAACAGCAA
>Ga0066606_10002354_pt1 | contig 11091 bp, 10 predicted proteins | sample SaaInlV_DNA_100m_FD_60386 | JGI IMG/M metagenome (GOLD analysis project Ga0066606, IMG submission 60386) | Marine microbial communities from expanding oxygen minimum zones in the Saanich Inlet - SI075_LV_DNA_100m | ecosystem: Environmental > Aquatic > Marine > Unclassified | place: British... | reverse complement strand
GATTGCAAGTAGCTAGGCAATCTGAGTTGACCCATAAATAAGCAGCTCCAGGGCCGCCGCATAACCACTTAACACTTGATCCAATCATAAAATCTGGGTTTAATGCCTTTAGGTCAATTGGCACAATACCCACAGACTGGGCAATGTCTAAAATAGAGATGATATTTCTAGCTCTTGCCATTGAAAGCACCTGTGAGATTGGCGACAGCTGACCCGTATTTGAGTAAGCGTGACTGACGAAAACTAAATCAACATCCTTGGTCAGGTACTCGTCCCACACTCTTGCATTCGTTATATCAACATTGGAGGGAATAAATCTAATCTCGCAGTCTTCAGGTAATGATTTTTGTAAGGCAAAACCCATTCCTGGAAAGTCAATTTCACTAACCAATATGACGCAGTTTTTGCTTTGAGCTTGGTCTAAAGACATCAATATTTTAGTTAATCCACTTGACAAATTCACTTGTGGGCAGAATTCAGATTGCTTTGCATTAAAGAGCCTTGCTAAAGAAGTTGTAAAATCATTAATAATTCCGAGCCATTGCTCCCAAGGCTCGCTAATTGAATTTTTCCAAGGAGTATACAGCTGCTCTGAAAAGTTTTTTTCAGAGGTTTTTAATGGCCTTCCAACAGAGTGATTAAGGAGATAATTTGCTTTCGTTAAAATAAAGTCCTCTTTAAAGTTAGGCTTATTTATTTTGCCATTAGTTAACAAGCGCTTTTTGAGGAGCGCAATATCAGCAAAGCGCGTTCGTATATCACTGCGATCAGCAGCTGCCCTTCGATCCCTTAATTTTTCAAGTGAGTCCAGTAAAACTTTTAATGGCGGGCCGCTCGCGGTAATATTACTAAGTTGAGATTCTTTAAGGTCTGCTGAGGGCTGCGCAATATATTTCTCAACGAGCTGATTATGGTGCTGGGTAGCAGCGTCACCATGAAGCTGACAAATTTCAAGGAACAGAGTTAGATTGTCCTTGTACCACTTTTTAGAGGAAACGTCAGCACTTAGGAACTCATCCATAATGCTGGTTCTTCTCATGCAGTCTCTTAGAATACTTTGATCTTCTGGGACCATATATAGAAATTTATCAACGAGCATTTGTGAATAAGCGGGCTCATTAGCAAAGCAGAGTCCAAGCAAAATATCAATGACATTTATTCCTGCAAAGTCACCTGCATTTGCTCCTCGATACACCTGAAATCCAACATGATAGGGCTTATAGTAGGGACGAACACAGTAAAAGAAGTCATCAACACTAAGCTTATTAAATAATGCAGCATTCGATTCAATGACTTCTTCAAGCGCCTCTTTAACGACTACTAATAGTTCAGGACACATCGGATGAGAAATGCCTAGTGGGTGAAGTTTGAGTAACGCGTCAGCGGCTCTTTTATAGGCAAGAATTGCTTTAGTGTTGTAATCAAGAAATAATTTCTCAGCAGGCAGATTTGTAAAGCTTTTATATACTCCGTCAACCGCCTTGTTATGTGTTGAAAGGTGCGCGGTAGCAAAGCGAGGCGTAACACCAATTGAGGCGCCTATATTCATAGCAAGCCCTGAGGCCTCTTTCAATGGTGAAGTGGATTGTTTTGAAGGGTCGGTGATTTCATGTCTTCGACATGCCGCCATATAGAGGCCAACATTCCCTAATAAATCGAATGCATTATCAAACCCTTCATCAGTATTTCCCTCCGATAAAAGTGTTTTAATTATCTCCCTGCCTTCATCTTCAAGCGCTTGCTTTAAATGGTCACCAACGGACTCAACATTAGTGCGTTCGCTTTGACTTGAGTAAAGAGTCTCAAGCTCTGAATTTAATTCAACAAAGCGATTTCTAATCCAGTAATCAAAGGTTTGCGAGTTTGGAGTCATTGCTAAGGTTATTTATATAAAAAAGTCATAATATCATTATTTATCAAGTTTTAATCACCAAAACTAACTAATAAATAGTATAATAATAGTGATATTCATTAATAATAAGTATTTTATTATTGAATATCACTAATTTATTTGAAATTAAGAATGAATATTAATATTGATACTAAAGATTTAAGCATTTTATCTATTCTTCAGACTAGGGGAAGAATAGCTATTTCAGAGTTGGCTGCAAAATTAAATATGTCAGATACGCCCTGTCTTAGAAGGGTTAAAAAACTTGAAGAGGCTGGAGTCATTAGTGGCTATAGCGCAAATATAAAGCCAGAATCGATGGGCTTTAATGCAATGGTCTACGTCTTTATAAGGCTAACTGAGAATTCAAATATCAGCGCTGACTTATTTGAAAATGCAATGAAAAAATTACCAGAAGTACTAGAATGCTCTGTCATAACTGGCTCACATGATTATCTTTTAAAGATTATTGCAAATGATTTACTTGGCTATGAAAGTTTTGTTAAAAAATCGCTTGGTAGTTTGACCTGTATTGCCAGTATTGAATCGACGGTAGTATTAAAGCAGACATTTGCTAGAGGTGAGCTTCCAATAGAGATAATAAACTAATGAAATAACTAAGAGAGGAGATAAAATGGAAATCCAACAACTAGAACTAAGCTTAGAAAATATCCCAGATGAATATGAAAAGGCTCAAAAATTTAAAGAGTATGTTCAAGGCATCTTCATAGAGAATAACTCCCAAGAGGAGTTTAAAAGAAGAGTAGATGCAATCTTTAATGAAACATTTAAGGATGAGCGTTTATGACACTTGCTAAATATAATACGAAAAATGGCTCTCCAAATGATAGGCGCAAGAGAAAGAGAGCTTTAGAGAAAGAGTTAGAGGAGCTGCGTATTAAGAGTCGCAGTAATACAGATCTTCATGAAGAGGTTGATCTTCTTAAAGATGAAGAGAGTGAGTAAAAATAACTTTTACTTCATCCTCTGGATTCTATTTAACGTAATAGTTAGCGTTATTTTTTTGGCTCTAATCTACTAATCAAATTTTATTGGGTGTGGGGGAGTAATAATTTTTTCATACCACTAATTTAGAGCAGTTACTAATCCACAGCTTTGATTTGCTGGAACGGATACTTTTATTTTTTTTGGCATGCTTAACTTTAAATTGTTTACATTTTTAATAAATGTTTGTTGATCAAAGGACTCTCTAATCATTGAGTTAAACTTCTTCTCTTCACCAATGGTACTAACTGATAATCCGTTGTAATCATGGGCTGGATATATTTCGGTAGTATCAGGAAATTTAAAAAGTTTATGAATTGATTCATAAAGAGATATAGCTGAGCCTCCTTGAAAATCACATCGTCCAGTACTTCGTATAAATAATGCATCACCAGTAAGGATTTTATTACCGATCTTATAAGACATGCACCCTAAGGTGTGCCCTGGGGTTTCTATTGCAGTAATATCATAATTACCAATCGAAAGAATATGGCCTTCACTTGCCATAATGTCTGAACATGCCTCTGCATCAACATTCTCCATGCCTATAACAATTTTAGCTTTAGGATAGAATTTTTTTAGAGGGCACGCACTGGTTATATGGTCAGCGTGGATATGTGTTTCAATAATAAATTTTAAGTCTAGATCTAGCTCTTTTAGCAAAGCTGTATCTCTGCCAATCATAATGTCTACCGCGTCTACAATTGCGGCTTCTTTCGAGTCACTATCTGCAATAAGATAGGTGTAAGTACAGCTTTCTCTTTCGAATAGTTGTTTGAAAATTAGACTCATTTTCTTGGACCCAATATATTTGAATTAAATTATTAACTAACACTCAACACATAAACTTTAGGTACATTTTTTCAGTGTGTATGTAGTAATCATACAACTTTAATTCAGATGCTGCAAGATTATCTAAAACAATAACAACATTTTGATGATTTTGCAGAGCGCTGCCTGGACAGAATGATGATATAGGGCCCTCAACTAAATCAGCAACTGCCTTACTTTTGTGTTTACCTAGGCCAATGAGAATAATAGTGTCAGCATCCATAATTGTTCCAATACCCATTGTCACTGCAATGGATGGTTGAAATTCATTATCATCAAAGAAGCGCGCATTATTTGCAATCGTATTCTCAGTTAACGTCTTTATTCTTGTCCTTGAGCTGAGGCTAGAAGTAGGTTCGTTAAATCCAATATGACCATTTGTGCCTAAACCTAACAATTGAAGATCTATACCGCCAATTGACTTAATCTTAGACTCATAATTTTCACAACAAAGCTCATAATCCTTATTAAAGCACTCAGGAATATAAGTATTTTTCTTATCAATATCAATATGGTTAAATAATTTATTGTTCATATAATGACGATAGCTTTGAGTGTGGCCTGGTTTTAAGCCAACGTACTCATCCAAATTAAAAGTCGTAGTATTTATAAAGCTTAGGCCATTGGTACGGTTTTTTTTAATTAATGCCTCATAAGTTAAAAGAACTGAGCTTCCAGTTGCAAGTCCTAGAGCCACATTTTCTTTTTCGATAATAAAATTTTCAATAAATTCTGCTGCAAAATTGCTTGCCTCATTTTCATTTGGAAGAATAACAACTCTCATGACGCCTCTTGTTTTAGATGTTTGCCAGCAACCCAGACATTTTGAATATTAAAGTCAAGGTCAAAGTGAGCAAGGTCAGCTCGATAACCTGATTCCAATGAACCAAGATAACTTCCAACACCAAGGTAATTTGCAGGATAACGTGTTGCCATTGCAATCGCATCATTCAATGGGATATTACAACTAAGATAGGCATTCTTAATGGCATCAATTTGTGTTATTGAGGAGCCAGCTAATTTGCCTTCTGAGTTAATAAGACGGCCATTGGACTCACTAACTACCTCATCATAAAGCTCAAAAGAAGGCTCGCCATGATTAATTGTGGCCATAGAATCTGAAACAAAAAATAGCTTCCCTTGAGGTTTTTGATTGTAAGACATCTCAATTAATGAAGGGTGAACATGATGTAGGTCAACAATAATACTTGCTGAGGTGTTATCAAAACATAATGCCGAACCAACGACGCCAGGTTCACGTGCTGAGATCTGCCCCATTGCATTAAACAGATGTGTAAAGCCATCAAGACCATATTTAATTGCCTCTTCTAGCTGGTCATAGCTTGCATCAGTATGGCCCGCTAAAATTTTAAAGCCAAGTGATTTAAGATGCTTTAACTGTCTGATAGAAATACATTCTGGAGCCAATGTAAGCATCACTGGAAAGCCTTGTAGGGTTTCAAATAAGTTTAAGTAATCATTGTTTATCGTGTTGATATATTGTTTTTGATGAACCCCTCGATATTTAACATTAAAGAAGGGGCCTTCAATATGAAGCCCTAGGAGGGATTTATTATTATTAACTTCATTAGTTATTGTTGATGTGCATCTTTTAAGAACATTCAATGAGTCACTAATAACAGTTGGCATTATGCTGGTCGTGCCAAAGTGTTGATGGGCTTTTATTATTTCATCTAAGCTCTTTTTATCTGGCGAGTTATTAAACAGTTTTCCACCACCACCATTTACCTGAAGATCAATAAATCCTGGAGAGAGGATGCCACCGTTTAGTTTTTGAATTTTGAAGTTATCTTGAATAGAATTCTCATTAACAATATCAATAATTTTTTCACCATCAATTAGGAGCGCTTTATGGTCAAAGAATTCATTACCAGAAAATATTTTAGCGCCTGTGATTGCTTGTTTCATCCAAGCTCCACAACATAGTCGTAGCGATCACCACGATAATAAGATTGAGTATATTCAACAACTCTTCCAGAAGAATCCTTGCCTCTTCTTTCCACAAACAACACCGCACTTCCTGGTTTTATTTCAAGCTTATCTGCTAGGTTATCGTCTGCAATGATGGCATGGATATTTTGTTTTGCAGAAACTGGGTTCATATTCTTGGACTCAAGAAGTTCATAAAGTGAGTCATCAATTGCAGATGTGATAGATATAATTGCTGCAGGTATAACAGCAATTTCATAAAGTAGTGGCTCATTAACTAAATACCTGACTCTATTAAGCCGATGGACATGTTCATCCTCATCTAAATTTAAAATCAAAGCCTCTTTAGCACTTGCTTTACCTTCCTCACGCAAAATGGTTCTAGAGTACGATTCGAGACCTCTCTTTTTCATATCTGCTGTGAAGCTGTTAAGAGACGAAAGACTTTTATGAAGAACTAAATCTACGCTTTCAGCGACAATTGTTCCAGCACCCTGACGTTTATTTAATAGGCCCACTTCAACAAGCTGATCAATTGCCTTACGAACAGTAATTCTAGACATATTAAGCTTAGCTGCTAACTCTCTCTCAGGCATCAAGGCATCTCCAGGGGCTAAAAGACCTTGTTGAATTGCTCTATTAAGTGACCTGGATAATTGTTTATATAGCGACTCTGGCCTGTCAGTAGAGGGCATTAAAAAATTAACTAGACTATTGATATCATCCATTATGTTTAAATAAAATAAAATATTGGTACTAAATTGGTACTATTATATTCTATCTTAATTTAAAAAGTAAATTTTTTATAATAAATTCAATATGAAGTGAAAAGAACTAAATTATTCGTATATTTTTTCTACTTTAACCTATTATATAAAGAGATTTATTAGGATTATAGGTATTTTAATACGTCCTTATTTGGAAAAAAATAAAACTTATTCACTTTTTAATCGACACCTGTTATATAATACCATTTTATTACCAATTTTTATATAGATTAGTAGGTATTCACAGCCCTGTATAGGTTATTTTTACAACAATACTAGTCAGCGAGGAGAAATATTGTTTTCTACAGAGTTTTCTTTGACAACATCTATCAATATAGATAATCACTTTTGCTCAAGGCTTATTAATAAGTCTAGTGAGTCGATTGAGAATTTTATGTTCTGTTTTAGTTTACTAGCGCCCGTAAAGGCTATTGAAAATTGCAGAATTTTTAAGAGTGCTGGTGGGTATATCGAGTTAACCCATCTTGAAAATTTCGTTTTAAAGCCAGGGGAAGAATGGAATTTCAAATACGCCTATAATGAATCTAGACATAAGCCAATGAATCACAGGTGGGCTCCCCAGGGCGTTTTTTTAAAAAATAATAACGGCGAAGTAGTTAATCTTGAAATGATTGATTTGGATCTTAAAGGAATCTCCTCCGTGGCACCAACCCCTCATTATTCAAGTGATAAGGTAAATTATGATTCACTAAGATTGGTGCCACATCCTTATGCATGGGAGGCTAGCGCTGGTGTATGTAATTTATGTGCTCCTATCAATATACTATTCAATGACAGTGAGATGATAAACAATGCCTACAAGTCAGCCTCTGATCTAGGTAGCCGATTAAATCTTAATCTTTTTTCTGGCATTGTGAATGAAATTAATGATAAGGCATCCTGTTCTGTAAAACTTAAACTTCAAAACCATTCAAGTGACTCTTCATACCAAATTACTATTACCAGTGACGATATTGAAATTACTGCTGGAGACGAGTCAGGTTTTTATTATGGCCTTATTTCTTTGCTGCAATTAAATCAAACATATCACCAATTAATTCCATGTGGGTCAATCATTGATAAGCCTCGGTTTAGTTGGAGAGGCCAGCATTTGGATACTGTTAGGCATTTTTATTCAGTAGACAGTTTATTAAAATTACTTGATTTAATGAGCCTCTTTAAGCTTAATAAGTTTCATTGGCATGGGGTTGATGACGAGGCCTTTCGTTTCAAGTTTGATAGAAATTCTGAAGTTGCAACGGCAACTTCTAAAAGAGGAAATGGATTACTAGTGCCGCCTGTTTTTGGCTCTGGACCAGATGCAACTGGCGGTTGTTATGATAGAGAAGATATGCATAAAGTAATCAATAGAGCATCAGCTAACTTTATTGAGGTAATGCCAGAGTTTGATTTGCCTGGCCATAATATGGCATTAATTAGTCTCTTTCCAGGTTTGCGTGACCCTGAAGATCAAAGCTGTGAGGTCTCAGTTCAAGGCTATTCAGAAAACACACTTAACCCTGCAATGCCAGAAACATTTTCGCTTGTTGAATCTTTGATTGATGAGTTATGTGACATGTTCCCAGGTGAGTATATTCATTTAGGTGGTGATGAGGTTGCGCCAGAGTCTTGGACAAAATCACCTGCAATTGATGTATTAAAGACAAAGCATAGGCTTAATAATGGTAAAGATGTTGCTTCTTGGTTTATTAATAAACTTTCTAAAAGAGTAGAGTTTAATAATAAAAAAACGGCTTCTTGGCAAGAGGCTGAGGATGGACAGCATCATGATGATAAATCAGAAAAGTTATTATTCTCATGGCAGAATCTGGAGTCTGGTTTTAATCTGGCAAGAGAAGGCTATAAAGTGGTCCTATGTCCTGCAGAGCATATTTATTTTGATATGGCTCAGAGCAGAGATTATGCTGATCGTGGAGCAAATTGGGCAGCAGTCATACCTTTTGAGAAAGTTGTTGATTGGCCTATTATTCCTAATAATGAGCCAGAACTTGAATCTAATATCCAGGGAATTCAAGGGCATCTTTGGTGTGAAACAATTCTGAAGGATAGCGAAATGGAATCAATGCTTTGTCCAAGGATTCTGGGCCTAGCAGAAAGCGCTTGGTCGAGTGAATCAAATAGACGTAAAGGTCCCGAACTAGAAAATTTAGCTATAACTAGCTATCGAGAATTATTCAATAAAATTAAATGGGACTATTATAAAGCTGAGAACTTTGATATCATGTCCGATCCGTTAACGAGAAAGGAGGCTTTTGTCAGTGAGTAGTTTGATACAAATGCTTAAACCTAAAACCAAATCACAAACAACAACAATGTTTGCCTGGGCATTAATTGCGCCTGCTGCAATGGTTATGTTTTGGATTGTGCTTTGGCCCCTGTATGAAACCTTTCGCCTTTCTTTTACTAATTCGAACCTCGGAACCTTAATGGGAGGCGCTGATTTTATAGGCTGGGAAAATTATGAAAAAGCTATCGGTGGACGTAAGTTTCCTTCAATTGTCACAAGAACCTTTTATTGGATGTTCCTTTCAGTTGGTTTTAAAATGATTTTAGGCTTAATCGGCGCGACACTTTTAGCAAGCAATATAAGAGGTCGCGGTCTTATGCGAGCTCTAGTTATGCCGCCATGGATCGTGCCAATTGCTATTGGTTGTTTTGGATGGTTGTGGTTATATAATGGCCACTTTGGACTGCTCTCAAACTTTGCAGAAATGGTTGGGATTACCAATGGACCATTTAGTTTCTTGGCATATAAACAGAGTGCTTTTTACTCAGCAGTTGTGACCGATGTTTGGATTGGAACGCCAATGGTAACCTTATTCTTTTTGGCTGCAATGCAAGGCGTACCAAAAGATTTGTATGAGGCTGCTTATGTTGATGGCGCATCTAGGTGGTATCGTTTTAGAAGAATTACTTTACCTCAAATTATGCCTACGATTGTTTCTATGGCATTACTATCTGCAATCTGGACTTTTAATTCATTTGAAATTATTTGGATTTTGACAGAGGGTGGTCCTCGTGGGGCAACCACTACGTTAATTATTGATACTTTTAAAACTGCAATCTTTAGCTATAAGTTTGGCGCTGGCGCGACAAGAGCAGTTCTTGTTGTTTTAATACTAGGTGTATTTTCAGTAATTTACCTAACTGTACTGGGAAGATTGAGTAAAAAATATGGCTATGGTGGGGTTCAGAAATGATGGATAAGTACTCATTACTTCATAAGATTGGAATTTATGCCTCTCTCGCATTATTCATATTATTTATGTTGCTTCCTTTCGTTGAAATGTTTGTCGCTTCTCTCAGGCCAATTACTCATTTATTTAGTCGTCCAGAATTAGAGGTTGGTGAAACAATGGGTTTTGTTGATTTTATGAGCAGGTTTTGGTCGGATACTATGAGTTTTCAGGCCTACAGAGATATGTGGGTTACCGTACCTCAATTGCCTCGATATATATTTAATAGCGTATTCATAGCATCAGCCGTCACTCTTTTATCAATGTGCTTTATTATTCCAGCTGCTTATGCCTACGCACGTTTTAACTTTCGAGGAAAAACTACTAGTCTTACGCTCTTTTTAGCTGTAAACATGTTTTCAGGAGCAGTCCTTTTAATACCCTTATACAAATTATTACGCTCTTATGGCTTATTAAATACCTATTGGGCTATGATTATTCCTGGAGTAGCCTTCCTTATACCAACAGGAATATGGCTGCTTAAGTCTTTTTTAGAGAAGATTCCATACGAACTGGAGGAGGCTGCATTTGTCGATGGCGCATCTCGCCTTTATACACTTAGACGAGTTATCTTGCCCCTAGCAGTTCCAGGTTTAATTGTTGTTGGTGTTGCAATGTTTATTGGTGCTTATGCCCAACAGTTTTTATTTGCAATTACTTTTAATCAAGATCGGGATTACATGCCGTTACCCGCTGGTATATTTGAATTTGTTGGGTATCAGACAGTGCTCTGGAATGAAATGATGGCAGCTAGTCTTGTTGGAATTCTGCCCGTGTTGTTAATTTTCCTGTTTATGCAGAAACATCTCATATCAGGTTTAACTTCAGGGGCAGTAAAGGAGTGAGAGGTAAAGCTCTCACATAAAGCGTTATTAGGATAATTTAATTCTAGTAATTTGATGTAAATAGAAAAGGAGAAGTAAATGAAAAATATAAAAAAAGTAATCTTCTTAGCTGTGTTGGGCGCAGGTTTAATGGCCCCAGTTCAGGCTGAAGAAGTACACATGATTATGTGCGGCGGAGAGATCCGTGAAGCTGATCAAGTAGTAATTTCAGCTTTTGAAGCTAAATACTCAGGCGTTACAGTGAATGCTGAGGCAGTTCCTTGGGGAACATGCCAGGACAAATCAATGACACTAGCTGCTGCTGGTGACCCAGCTGGTTTGGCTTATATGGGTTCACGTACACTTAAGCAACTAGCTCGAAGCGGTCTGATTATTCCAGTGGATATAGCTGATGATCAGAAGGAAATGTACCAACCTGGTATTCTTAATACTGTAACAGATGGTGGAAAAACTTGGGGCTTCCCTCACGCTTTCTCTACTAAGGCTTTGTTCATCAACTGTGGTTTAGTTGAAGAAGCAGGCATGGCTTGTGTTGCTCCTAAGAC
>Ga0066606_10002349_pt1 | contig 11110 bp, 12 predicted proteins | sample SaaInlV_DNA_100m_FD_60386 | JGI IMG/M metagenome (GOLD analysis project Ga0066606, IMG submission 60386) | Marine microbial communities from expanding oxygen minimum zones in the Saanich Inlet - SI075_LV_DNA_100m | ecosystem: Environmental > Aquatic > Marine > Unclassified | place: British... | reverse complement strand
TGTTGCAGATAGTAGAGCTGTTGCAGATAGTAGAGCTGTTGCAGATAGTAGAGCTGTTGCAGATAGTAGAGCTGTTGCAGATAGTAGAGCTGTTGCAGATAGTAGAGCTGTTGCAGATAGCAGAGCTGTTGAAGATAGTAGAGCTGTTGCAGATAACAGAGCTGTTGTATCCAGAGAAACAGTTGTTAATAATTCACCTGCAGCAAAATATGTAGCTAAAGAAATTAGTAGTAAAAAAGAAGAAGTTAATGAAAATAGCGATAGTATAGTTCAAGCTAGTGTAGATACTATTAAGCTTAATGATGCTGATGAAGGCGTCAACTGGATGCAAATTATTAAAAGCATAGAAATTTCAGGCCTTGCAAAAATACTAGCACAAAATTGCGTGGTCCAAGAGTGGAATTTGCCAGATATAAAATTATCTTTAAATAAGCAACAGTCACCGTTATTGAATAACCGGCAACATGGTAAACTAAAAGAAGCATTACAAAAATATTTGTGTCGGCAAAACGTTAACCTTGTGATAAGTATAGCTGGAGAAAAGATTTTAGAAAATACACCAGCAGCTAAGGTTGCAGAAGAAAATGAGCAACATAGTGAGGTAATAAAACAAGGGTTAACCAAGGAGAAAAATTTAAAAAAAATTCTCTCTAGAGGCGGTACTTTAGACAAATTCATCGTGGAAGATAAACAAAATATAATAAATAATAAATAAATAATAATTATTAATTGAGGTGAAAATAATGCATAAATGGTTAACCATAAATGAGTTTAGATGGTGGGATTCTGGTGGTGGTGTCGTGTGCAACATCTTAAATTTTAGACATAATTCAAGAATGTATGAATTATTTGCCGATACTCCTATAGATCTAGACAGTTCTATGAGGTCTGCAAAAATCAGTACATTTATATCTGAATTCGTAGATGAAAGAAGTCGTGTTTTAGCTGGTGTTACAGATTTATCAGTAGAGGTTGACGATAAGTATTTCAATGCAGCTATGGAGGAAAGTAAAATTGTTCCAAAACGTGCTAGATATGAGATCGATAGCTTATCTAAGGTAAGTAAAATAACATGGAGCATTGTTGGTTTAGCTAAATTTTTCTTTGATATGCTGCCAAATATGTCAAAATCATTCAGTACTCTTTATCAAACTTATCTTAGTATTGAAATATACTTAGCTGAAACTAAACCAAGGGTGATTGGAACAAGAGAAATAACAAGCATAGCATCTAGATTGAACGACAGTGCATTATACCGTGGCATAGGGGCAGCTCTTATTGCCCAGGAAACAAAAATAAAAGCACTCCAGGTTCTAATGATGTCACAAGAAGATGCAGTATCATTAAGAAGTTTAGAGTATACAAGTCGTACTGTTGGAGATTTAGCTCCAGATTCATTCGTTGGGAACAGAGTGATGATGCAAGAGTTATTTGAAAGAATAATTTTTGGTGGCTCTATACCATATAGGACAGAGGGACATGAAATAAGAACCCGTGCACATTTACAGAATACTATGATAAAAGTATGGGGTACTATAAATAGCAATCCTGAACACCATGAAGAGATAAGAAAATTATTCAAAGAACTAACGAAGCAAGGTTTAGGTCCAAGTGCAGCAGATGTAATCGAAACACCAATAGGTGCTATTTTGTCTAGCATGATAGTTAAAATTTTAGACAACAATGTTGATCTGATTGTTATCGGAAGTATAGATAAAATCACTATGCTACGAGATATTTATGTTCGTTTAGCTTGTGAATTAGATGATTATAGACTCGACAGTATAACAACAAGAAATATTATTGACCGAGTCGTGGGTATAAACAATGAAGTTATAACTGATAAATTGCTCTCTTTGTTAGAGACTGTGAAAAATTATCATTTGAGATTTCAACGGAAAATAACCAAAGAGCAGTATGGAATGGTCGGTGAATTTGCCGTAGTCTCTGGTTGTGAGACTACAGCATTTAAGTTGTTAGTTATTGGTGATAGCGTTTCAGCTGGATTTGGGTTGGGTGATGAAGTGACTGCCTTAGGTGGTGAGATTACATATCAAAAACCTAGAAGAGCTGCAGCAATGAGCGCACACCATGGACTGGAAGGTATTGATTTTATTAATGTATCTATTGTTGGAGCAACAACAGAAGATGGAAAAAATAGAATTGCACGAGAGATGCTTCTTCATGATCCTCAAGTGGTTATATTAGCTCAAGGCGGGAATGATGTACTATTAGAAAGTTTAAATGCGTCTGTAAGTTCTAAAAGTAATGAAGACCATGCTAATGCGGTCTTAGAAAGAATATGTGATAACTGGGCTAAAACTATAAGACGCTGCGTAGAACATAATCCTGATGTGATAGTAGTTCTTAGCTTTAGGAGCCCAGATGCTGGTTTTTTCACATTACATGCTTTAGTGAATGAAGGCTTAGAAAAAAAAGTATTTGCTCCTCTTAAAAGAGCATTCACTGATAATGTTATCGTAATGGCACTTCCAGATGAGCCGTTTGCTTTTAATCCTTTGATGAGATTGGGTGATAATGTTCACTTAACAAGTCAAGCAAACCAGATATTAGCAGAACGGATGATTCTGGAAATTAGAAAGATGAAGCCAATGATTGTTGCGAGGGTAGAGAAAAGATCAAGAATAACAGCTGAATTAGGTGCTGCATCTGGTATGGGTGTTGCTTTAAATGAAAAAATCACTACATATGCACAGTATTGCTTAAATCTTAATAAAAAATCTAGATTAGATGAGCTTGTACATACCAGGGCAGTTATGGGAGATATTTCACGGGTAGTAGGTGATGGTGCGGTGCCACAGAAATGTAGGACCCCCTCTGAGTTAGCTCTAATTAAGTCGTTAAGCAAGCACCATCTTCGCAACAAACGTATAACTATGAAGCATAGAGTAGGAGTTAAAATATGAGTTTTGATGTTAATAAATTGATGCAAAGTTTTCAGCAGATGCCGGATATTATGAATAAAGTTCAAGATGAACTGGCAAAAATGAGAGTTATTGGTGATGCTGGCGCCGGTATGGTCACCATAGAATTTAATGGCAAAGGTGAGGCATTGCATGTGGAAATACAAGAAGAAGCATATGCAAATGGCAGAAAATTTTTGCAAGAACTAATTGTTGCAGCTATAAATGATGGAGCTAATAAACGTGAAGGTGCCAAGATAGATGCTTTAAAATCTATTTCTGGCCTTGAAGGGGTTTTAGATAAAATTTAACGATAGGTATTTATGCAATATACACCACTTATAAGAGAACTGTTGAAGGCTTTGCAGTGTTTACCTGGAGTCGGTCCAAAGACTGCACAACGGATGGCTTTCTATTTGTTGGAGCGAAATAGAGATAATGGTCGATTATTAGCTAAGACGCTAGATTCAGCCATGGATAATGTTACTAATTGTTCTAAATGTAGGATGTTGTCAGAGTCAAAATATTGCCAGATATGCTTAGATCATATGCGAGATGAGCAATATCTATGTGTGGTTGAGTCTCCAGCAGACGTAGTTGCTTTAGAGTCGGCTGGTGGTTATAAGGGTAGATATTTTATATTGATGGGGTGTTTATCTCCAATCGACGGCATCGGACCAGATGAAATTGGTGTGCCTGAATATAAAGAATTACTAAGTAATGCCAATATAAATGAAGTTATATTGGCAACTAGTTCAACTGTAGAAGGTGATACAACTGCTCACTTTTTATCTGAAATGGCTATTTCTGCCGGAAAAAGAACTACTAGAATTGCTCATGGGATCCCTGTTGGTGGTGAGCTTGAGCAGCTTGACCCAAGAACTTTATACAGAGCTTTAGCTAACAGAACAAAAGTATCCTAAATCACTCTTGAAATAAAGAATAATACCCCCATTATCTAAGAATATATTCAATGCATTATGCAAGTTAACTTATTAGGTGGAACGATGAGCGATAATTCACAAAAAGAGACAATGGGCTTTCAGACTGAAGTAAAAGAATTACTACACCTGATGATACACTCCCTATATAGCAATAAAGAAATTTTCTTAAGAGAACTGATTTCAAATGCATCAGATGCAGCAGATAAGCTGAGATTTTTAGCATTAGGTGATTCTGGTCTTTATGAGGGTGACTCTGATTTGAAGATTTGGGTTGATTTTGATAAAGATGCTAAAACTGTCACTATTAGAGATAACGGTGTTGGTATGAGCCGTGACGAGGTTATAAAGAACCTTGGAACGATCGCAAAATCAGGCACTAAAGAGTTCATGGCTACATTATCTGGTGATAGAGCAAAAGATTCTAATGCAATTGGTCAATTTGGGGTAGGGTTTTACTCCTCCTTTATTGTTGCTGATAAAGTCGAAGTATTTACCAGAAAAGCTGGTGTTAACTCAACAGAAGGTGTGCATTGGGTCTCACAAGGTGAGGGTGAATTTGAAATAGAGCAATTTGATAAGAGTAGTCGTGGTACTGAAATTGTTCTACATCTTAAGAGTGAAGAAGATGAATTTTTAAATAGCTGGAAGCTGAGAAACATCATTACAAGATATGCAGATCATATCGCTATTCCTGTAGTAATGAAAAAAGAAGCTCTTAATACAGATGAAGATAAGAGTGAAGGTGAAGAAGATAAATCTGAAGATATTATTGATGTTCCAGAAGAGGAAGTTGTTAATAGAGCAACTGCTGTGTGGACGTTAGCTAAACAAGAAGTAACTGATGAGCAATATAAAGAATTATATAAGCACATCTCTCATGATTTTGAAGATCCATTAGTATGGTCACACAATAGAGTAGAAGGTAAGCTTGAATATATTAGTTTATTGTACATACCTACAAGAGCACCTTTTGACTTGTGGACAGCTGGCAAACCTAAAGGCTTAAAACTTTACGTTCAGCGTGTATTTATTATGGATGAAGTTGAGCAGTTTTTACCTAACTATTTAAGATTTGTTCGTGGTGTTATTGACTCAAATGATCTGCCATTGAATGTGTCTAGAGAGTTATTACAAGGTAATAAAACTATTGAGAGTATTAAAAATGCACTTGTTAAACGTGTTCTTGATACTCTTTTAAAACTTGCAACTGATAAACCAGATGAATATAAGAAATTTTGGTCTGAATTTGGGCAAGTTATTAAAGAAGGTCCTGCAGAAGATTTTGCTAATAAAGAAAAGATTTCTAAATTACTTCGTTTTGCTACAACTCATACTGGTAATGCAGAGCAAGTAGTAGCATTAGAAGACTATGTTGGCAGAATGAAAGAAGGCCAGGATAAAATTTATTATGTTACAGCAGATACCTTTAATGCTGCTAAATCAAGTCCACATCTAGAAATTATGCATAAAAAAGGCATAGAAGTTCTATTGTTAACGGATAGAGTTGATGAATGGCTAGTTGCACATTTGAGTGAATTCGAAGGTAAGCAATTTGTTAGTGTTGCAAAAGGTGATTTAAATCTTGGTGATTTAGAAGATGAATCTGATAAGTCTATAAAAGATAAAGCCCAAGAAGATTTCAAAGATATGCTTGATAAAATTACCAAGGTTCTTGGTGATGGCATTAAAGAGGCTAGAATGACAACCAGGCTAACTAATTCACCATCGTGTGTTGTTGCAGAGGAAAATGCAATGTCTGCACACATGGAAAGGATTATGAAAGCCGCAGGACAGAATGCACCAGAGAGTAAACCTGTATTAGAGCTTAATCCTGAGCATCCATTAGTACAGAAACTTAGTAATGAAATACGAGAAGATAAGTTTGCAGATTTGAGTTGGATTTTATTTGACCAAGCTGTATTAGCTGAAGGCGGGCAAATTAATGAGCCTGCAGCTTTTGTGAAAAGATTTAACGATCTGATTCTAGAAGCTGAATCTTAAATTTAAAATATCTATTATTTGAAAGGCACAAAGCATTCGCGTTGTGCCTTTTTTATTTCTTATTGTAATGGTGAAATATTCATTACATGCCTTTAACATTTTAATTATTAAGAAAAAATTTAAAAAAATTAATTGATTGTTAATTTAATAGCTTAAGGATTGATTATGCATGGTGTTTTTTGGGGAAGATTTGATCCTCCAACTAAGGCGCATTTGAAAATAATTCATGATATCTGCGAAAAGTTCACTAGTGTCCATTTGGTTATAATTGATGATCCAAAGAAACAGAGTCCTATCTCAACTGCTATACGAGAGCAGTGGATTCTAGATTGCTTAGATGAAAGTATTATAAATAAAGTGAAATTCTATAAACAATGTACCGACATAAAATATACTTATGTAGATATTAAAAAAATAGCAGGAGATAAATTGGCAGTAGTTTGTGGTGATGATGCATATGCTACTTGGCTTGAAAATAATATCCAAGAAAGTAAATTATCTTATGATATGATTTATGTGGTTGCTAGACACGAACAATTTGATAATTTATCTGATAATATAATCGTTGCATATTTACCAAGTGAGTATCATGCAATATCATCACAGCAGGTTAAAAATGCAATTTCACATAACCAAAGCATCAGCAATCAAATTCATACAAAGATACTAGGCGACGTTGTGGATTCATATTCTTAATCAGCACTGATATAACCAACATTTTCTGCAACACGATTTTTGTTAGCTTCATAAAAGCTAATAAAATCTTTGGTGACTCCTTTAGAAAACTCATCTTCATTATAAAAAATATAAAGAGGTTGAGATAGATTATACACACCTTTTTTTATGTTAGTTATACTTGGTCTAACACATCGGTGATACTGATCTTCAATAGCAATAATATTAAAATCATTCTCATTTTTAATGTAATTTTTATATCCAGTAAATGCTATTGCATACTTATCATTAGAAAGGTGTTTCATTAATTTAGAAGGGTCATTAAATACTTCTACATTATCTCTTATTGTCATATCATACTGATCGCCTGTAGCAGTTTTATGAAATAAGATGGATTTCTCCATAAAGCTTAAATCTCCTTCTGCATTGTTGGGTGACAGAGGAACAATATCTACATCTCCCGTATTTCTATCTAAGTCGTGCCATGACGATATTTTGCGGCGGTCATTATAGCCCCAAATAGCACGAATTTTTTCATAAGTAAGGCAGTAGATAACAGTGTTTTTACTATTAACAACCACAACTAAAGCATTAAGGCCTACTTTCAATTTTCCGATATTGACACCATTTTTACTGCATAATTTTTTTTCAATGACATTCATTTCTCGGGTTGCATTTACTAAAGAAAGTTTTTTATTACATAATTCTGAAAATGCTGAGTCTTCATTGCTATTGCTAGATTCTGTATTGAATTCATCATTATTTTTTCTGAAATCTGTGACTATTGCGTCAGTAATATAAGATGTAGTTATGTTGCCGCCTATTTTTATATTTGTATCTGAACTGCCCCATCCACTTAGACATAGAACAAATAAAATAATAAGTGATATGGAAGAGGTGGTATTTTTCATATTACAGAGATACTCAGACTATAATTCATTTATTATAGCACTGCATGAACTTATTATTACATTTATTGCGTCAACATCATCTTCACTATTGAAGTTCGACTGTTGTGCACCTAACTTTTTTTTGAAGTTGGTAAAAGCAATTTTAAGACGTTCTTTTTCATTGTTACTAATATGCTCTAGGTCTAAATTGCCATGTTCAATAAGCACTACGTAGGATAAGTGAAATGTTTCCATAAGCTTTAGCAACTCGGAGCTAACCGCTGGTTGTACACTCATAAACTATCCTCTGTTTGTTGGTGATTTTGGTTGTGATTTTGGTTCTGGCCCTGCTGTGTGCTTATCTTCTAGACTCGCAGTTAGAAGTGCTGTTTGAAGCACTTTACATATTTCTTCCTGTACTGGGTTAGTAGTTTTTTCTAGAGAACGTATAGCAGACATTAATTCTTGTCTTTCTTGGGTCAGTGCCTGAATAGTAGAATTAAACTCTGTGTCACTGTTTCGAGCTTTTGTTTTTTCACTAATATCAGATATGCTAAATCGTTTATAGTTGTATTGTTCATCATCTGTAGTCATCTAAAACCTGCACCTAAACATGAAATTTCATAAGCTCTATTTCCAATTTGCTCTAACTACATTATAGAATAGGTTTTAGATTATGGTTATTGCTGGCTGTCAGTTAGTGTACTATTATATGGAGGCTTATTTATGCATTTCTCCTAAGTTATACAAGCTAGTGGATTGGAGTGTTACTTCTAGAGTATACTCAAGCTAGTCGCTTACTTGCACAGGTATTGTTATGTTAAACGTATATCTACCGATTTGTATTTTTTTAGTTGTAGGTATAGCTGTAGGACTATCACCAATTATATTGAGTGGTTTGATTGGTCCTAAAAATCCATCAAGAGATAAGCAAAGTCCATACGAATGTGGTTTTGAACCTTTTGACGATGCTAGAATGAAATTTGATGTTAGATTTTATTTAGTAGCGATCCTATTTATAATTTTTGATTTAGAAATTGCATTTTTATTTCCTTGGGCTGTTATTTTAAAGTCATTGAGTTGGACGCAAGTAATTGCGATGGGAGTATTTTTATTAGTGTTAACGATTGGCTTTATCTATGAATGGAAAAAGGGAGCTTTGGAGTGGGAATAGAAGGCCTATTAGAGAGAGGTTTTGTCACCACAACTGCAGATAAATTAATAAATTGGGCAAGAACAGGATCATTGTGGCCAATGACATTTGGGCTAGCATGTTGTGCTGTTGAAATGATGCATGCTGGAGCTTCAAGATATGATTTGGATAGGTTTGGTATAATTTTTAGACCGAGTCCAAGGCAGTCAGATGTAATGATTGTGGCAGGCACTTTGACAAATAAAATGGCTCCAGCTTTACGTAAAGTGTATGACCAAATGGCTGATCCTAAATGGGTTATATCAATGGGCTCTTGTGCTAATGGTGGTGGTTATTATCATTACTCCTATTCAGTTGTGCGAGGGTGTGATCGTATTATTCCGGTTGATATATATGTTCCTGGATGTCCACCGACTCCAGAAGCTCTACTATATGGCATTTTACAATTACAAAATAAAATTAAAAGAACTAACACTATCGCTAGGGTATAGAATGGAACTGGATGACTTAGTTAAACACATTGACGGTGGAAGGTTTGCGAAACATGTAAATGTTCTACATTGTCATAAGACTGAAGAAATTACGGTAACGATTAGCAAAGACCACATACTTACGTTTTGTTTATGGTTACGTGATGAAAACAAATTACGCTTTGAACAGCTTATAGATCTGTGTGGTGTTGATTATCTACATTTTGGCATAAGTGAATGGCAAACTGGGAGCTCCACAGCAACAGGATTTAGTCGTGCGGTAATTCAGAGTGAAGACCCAGAAGAAAATATGCCAGATAGATTTGCTATTGTCTATCATCTTATGTCTTTGACTAATAATATTAGGTTAAGAATTAAGGTGTTTGTAAGTACTGATGATTTAATTGTGCCATCAGTTATTGATATTTGGCCAAGTGCAAACTGGTATGAACGTGAAGCATTTGATCTATTCGGTATATTATTTACTGGCCATGCAGATTTGCGTAGAATATTAACTGATTATGGATTCATTGGGCATCCTTTTAGAAAAGATTTTCCTTTAAGTGGTAATGTGGAAGTTCGTTATGATAAAGAGCAAGAACGAGTTGTCTATGAGCCTGTCAGTATAGAACCTAGAACATTAGTTCCCAAAACTATCAGACCTGACAAAAAAGAACAAATTGAAAGAGAGTGATGTATTAGATGCCTGATATAAAAAATTACACTATCAATTTTGGTCCACAACATCCAGCTGCACATGGTGTATTACGGTTGGTATTAGAATTAGATGGTGAGGTTGTCCAGAGAGCAGATCCACATATAGGGTTATTGCATAGAGCAACAGAGAAATTAGCAGAAAGTAAACCATATAACCAAAGTATTGGCTATATGGATAGACTTGATTACGTTTCAATGATGTGTAATGAACATGGCTATGTAATGGCTATTGAGAAATTGATGGGTATTGAGGTTCCTGTTAGAGCTCAATACATACGAGTTCTTTTTGATGAATTAACCAGGATACTTAATCATTTAATGTGGCTAGGCACTCATGCATTAGATGTTGGTGCAATGACTATGTTCTTATATTGTTTCCGCGAACGAGAAGATATTGTTGATTGTTATGAAGCGGTAAGTGGAGCTAGGTTACACGCTACATATTATCGACCTGGAGGAGTATATCGTGATTTACCAAATAAAATGCCACAATATGATCCATCTAAGTATCGAAACAATAAAAAATTATCTAGAATAAATGATGATAGAAGTGGCAGCGTTTTAGATTTTATAGATTCTTTTGTTGCAAAATTTCCGAGTAAAATAGATGAATATGAAAACTTGTTAACAGAAAATAGGATCTGGAAGCAAAGAACTGTAGGGATTGGAGTGGTTAGCCCGCAACAAGCTATGGCTTATGGTTTTACTGGGCCGATGCTAAGAGGCTCAGGAGTAGCTTGGGATTTACGAAAAAAACAACCTTATGAAGTATATGAAAAATTAGATTTTGAAATACCCATTGGCAGAGATGGTGACTGCTATGATCGTTATCTTGTTCGCATGAGGGAAATGCGTGAATCGAATAAGATAATTAAACAATGCACAGATTGGCTCAGAGAAAACCCAGGTCCAGTAATATCATCAGATCATAAAGTTGCGCCACCAACACGCGTTGATATGAAAGATAATATGGAGTCATTAATACATCATTTCAAATTATTTACAGAAGGGTATTGTGTTCCTAAAGGTGAGGCATATGCAGCAATTGAACACCCAAAAGGTGAATTTGGAGTTTATTTGGTATCAGATGGAGCAAATAAACCATATCGCTTGAAGATTAGGGCGCCAGGTTTTCCACACTTATCAAGCTTACATATGATGACAAAAGGGCATATGCTTGCAGATGTGGTAGCTGTAATTGGGAGTCAGGATATTGTATTCGGAGAAATAGATCGATAATGGGTGACAAAAAAACTTTACTATCGAATAGTGCTATAACTGAAATAAAAAAATGGTTGGCACGATTTCCAGAGGATAAGAAGCGTTCAGCGATAAT
>Ga0066606_10002345_pt1 | contig 11117 bp, 10 predicted proteins | sample SaaInlV_DNA_100m_FD_60386 | JGI IMG/M metagenome (GOLD analysis project Ga0066606, IMG submission 60386) | Marine microbial communities from expanding oxygen minimum zones in the Saanich Inlet - SI075_LV_DNA_100m | ecosystem: Environmental > Aquatic > Marine > Unclassified | place: British... | reverse complement strand
GTTGCGGTGCCGGCAGACGCCAGGCATCCGGATGCTCCCTGCTCTTGCCGGTCGCCAATCGCCGCGAGATGTAATAGCGAAGCCGCTTGCCATCCTTCGAACTGTGGCTTGGGGTCAGGCGATCGCCGGTTTCATCAAAGAGCTTGCCGGCAAGCGGTGACGGATGCGCCGCCACTCTCACTCCACGTTTACGGCCTGAGCGATTTGATAGCTTTCGCTGTATCTCGTCCCAGTCTTGCGGATCAATGATCGCCGGGTGCTGCCCTTCAAAGACCGCCTTCTTGTGGCGGATGCGACCTGCATAGATCGGGTTGGTCAGGATGTGATATATGTGACCGCGATCAATTAAATTGCCGCCTTTGATTTCTCCGGATGGTGTGGTTCGGCGTTTTGAACGCAAGCCTTTGCGTTTTGCCTCTGTCGTAACTTCAAAGGTCGTCTTGTGGGTATGATACATTCGATAGATTGCGCGAACCGTCTCGGCCTCGCTTTCATTGATCGTCAGGGTTCTGCCATTCGGATCATAGCCAAGTGGCACATTACCCCCCATCCACAGGCCTTTGCGTTTTGAGGCGGCGATCTTGTCGCGGATGCGTTCGGCAGTCACCTCGCGCTCAAACTGTGCAAATGACAAGAGCATGTTGAGCGTCAGACGGCCCATACTTGTTGCGGTATTGAATGACTGGGTGATGGAGACAAACGATGCCCCTGCCCCATCCAGGCGATCAACAATCCTGGCAAAGTCAGAAAGAGACCGCGACAGCCGGTCAATCTTGTAGACCACGATCTGATCAACACGGCCTTCGTCCAGCTCGCTCAGCAGGCATTGCAATGATGGGCGGTCCAGTGTGGCGCCTGATATGCCGCCATCATCGTACAGCTCTGGGAGCAATACCCAGCCCTCGGCCTTTTGGCTGGTGATATAGGCGGCACAGGCCTCTCTTTGAGCATGCAGGGAGTTAAACTCCTGCTCCAGACCGTCCTCTGAAGACTTGCGGGTGTAAATGGCGCAGCGGATCTTCTTAGTCATGTTGCAAGCCCGAAGAAACGCGGGCCGGACCAGTGCGCGCCGGTGATACGCTTCGCAATTGCTGAAAGGGAATTGTAGGTCGTTCCATCAAGAACGTACCCATCCGCTGTTGCCTCAACCTGATAGGTGCGGCCGTTCCATTCCCGCATCAGATGGGTGCCAGGTTTGATGGAGGCCGCCGTTGGGGTTTTAACGACGCCGCCACGAGCAATTGCCTTGAGTTGGCGTTCTGTCGATTTGGAACTACCGCCAAATGTCTTGCATTGCATCTCAAAGCCAATCGCTTTGATCATGAACGGCGCTGACAAGTATTTTGGCGGAGGTGCGTCGAAGGTCGCACGCCACCGAGCGACAAGTTCGCCGCGTTTGAGGCTTGCCAGAGCGTCCAGATCTGCACTCAGTGAGGCCATCCTAGGTTTGGTTCTGGAAATGGTCCCGGCAGTCTCGGCAGCTGGTGCAGTTCGTAGGGTCATAGGTCTCTCCAGTGACAACCCCGGGGGATCCGGGGTTTGTACTGGGAGAGCCCGGCAGTGCCGGGCAGCGGTGCCGACACATATCGTCGGGGGCTGACGACACTACTGCTCCGAAAACGCGCGAAGTCCAGTTCTTTGTGCAGCCACGGAGAGTGGTTTCGGCCCATTGCAGTCATTGATGAAGAGCGCAGCGAATGTCCGGTTTGATGAAGGTTTTTCGATGTGGACCATTGCGCATGGTTTCGGCGGGGGCTGACCTTGGCCCGCGTTGACAAACCTCTCAAGGGGGAAGCCGTGGGATGCTGGATGTGACCTATGGGGAAAGCGCGAGGCTTTGGTGGATTTGTTTTGGCCTTTGCACAGTTGTCGAAGACTTGCGGTGCGGCTTAAAGGCTTCGATTGCGATCAGTATCGGTGTGTTTTCGATGTTTTGGATCGTTCGGCGCAGGACGATGCTCCACCCGAATGAAGAGCAATAGGGTGCCAGTAAAGTGCATTTTGACGTGCATTTCGTCATGCTGCGACCTTTCGGGGTGGTGCGCGGGTTTGCGGTTTTTGGCCGCGCCGGAAGGTTTCGATGATGCGCATTGACCCACCGCAGTCGGGGCATGGCTCGCGAAGGGTGAGGGGAATGATCTCTGCAGTTGGTGGGTCATCCTGGTTGACCGGTTCTGTCCCGATCATGGTTCGGATCTTTGCAGTGTTGCTCTTACGAATCGCACTGGCGAGCAGGCCGTAATAGCGGATGCGATGAAAGCCATCTGGCAGAACGTGGATGAGGAAGCGGCGGATGAACTCAGTGGTTGCTAGTCGCATGACGGATTGGCGGTCGTCGGACTTGATCCGGTAATCTTTCCAGCGGAACGCGACAGTGTTGGCGTCAGCGCTGATCAGGCGGCTGTTTGAGATTGCCACCCGGTGGGTATAACGACTGAGATACGCGAGCACGGCCTTAGGCCCACCAAAAGGTGGTTTGGCATAGACCAGCCATTCTGTTTTGCGCAACAGGGCAAGATATGCCGCGAAGGCATCCGTATCCGACAACTCGACCAGATCATTGAAGAAGGCCAGTTTGTCCGCGCGATGCAACGCCATCAAACCTTCGATAAACAGGCGTCGAAAGAGCCGTGACAACACCCGCACGTGCACAAAGAACCCCGGTTTGCACGCGACCCAGCGGTTGCCGTCTTTTGACAATCCACCGCCCGGAACAATCATGTGGACATTGGGGGTGATGGGTCAGCGCCGAACCCCATGTATGCAGGACGCTGGTCATACCAACGCGCGCACCAAGCCGTTTGGGATCAGCGGCAATGGTGGTCACTGTCTGGCCGATGCTTTGAACAGCAGGCCATAAACCGCCTTCTTGTTCCAATACGCGATCCGGGCAATCTCCGCTGGCAGTGTGAAGACCACATGGAAATACTCGACCGGCAATAGATCTTCGGCACGGGCCGCCATCCAATCCCGTGCCGCCGGTCCCTGGCACTTCGGGCAATGGCGGTTTTTGCAGCTATTGTACGCGATGAGGCGGTACCCAAATTTGGTGTAGGCAGCGACATGCCCGCCAAGCGCTTCCGTTCGGCAGGCCTCAATCGCCGACATAACTTTCAATTGGCTGAGACTGACATGCCTTGCATTAGCCCGCCGCCACGCGGGACCGTACCTTCGGAAGATGTCTGCAACCTCCAGCGTACGCCTTGGCACGCCGGGCGTTCCGTCAGGTCACATCCTTGATCTGCTCGAACGGGCTGGCAACGTTGCGCAGCGTTTTGGTGGCCAAATGGGTGTATCGCGCCGTCGTGGTCAACTTGGCATGGCCGAGCAGAACCTGGATCACCCGAACACCCGTGTCAGCCTCAAGGAGATGGGTCGCGAAGCTATGCCGGAGCGAATGTAAAGTGGCGGGCTTTTTGATCCCAACCATCGCCTTTGAAGAATTAAAAGCCCTGTTCAACGAACGGGGTGACATCGGCTCAACCCGGCTTTGGCCCGGGAATAACCAGCCTTGTAGGCGTGCTTCACGCCAATAGGCCCGCAGAAACTCTAACAGAGATGGGGACAGCATCACGTCGCAGTCCTTGCCTCCTTTGCCGCGCTCGACATGGATCAGCATGCGGTCGCTATCGATGTCCCGGACCTTCAGATTGGTCACTTCAGAAGCGCGCAGACCCGCGCCATAGCCAATGCTCAAAGCGGCCCGATACTTCATTCCTGGTCCGGGTGCTGCCGCCAGAACCGCTGCAACCTCCTCGATACTCAGAACAATAGGCAGCTTGCGCGGCTCGGTGCGGAACTGCATGTACTTCTTCATATCCTCACGGTCGCAAGTCATGCCGAAAAAGAACCGCAACGCGGTGATCCGGGCGTTGTAGACCGAAGGTGTGACATCGTTGTCGGTCATATGGAGTTGATAGGCGCGCAACTCGTCCGGCGTTGCCTTGTCCGGTGATCGGCCCAGAAAAGCGGTGAAATCCTTGAGTGCCTTGGTGTGTGCTTTCTGAGACGTCTCCTGCATCCCGCGAATGCGCATGTCTTCCATCATCCGCTCACGAAGCGGGCTCTTCTTCTCCTGTGTCATGGGAACCTCCTGTTTGACGATTGAGAAATCCCAATCGTCAAACAGGTGTGTCAGATCACAAAACACCTATGCCTGTGGGATGGCTTAATACGCCAGCCAAAAGCGCCATTGCCGCGCGAGCCGCTTAGTCCTTGTCCGCACAGCAGTCGTTGCCAACAGAACAAACGAACGGCCGGTTTGGGGAATTCCATACATAATGGCATTTACGCGCTGTGCGTATCAAAACGAGAATAGCGGGCCATCGCCACAGCCATCGCTAACGGTGGCTATACCGACGAAATCACAGTTGGTAAATCAGCGCCAATGTCCACTTCGAAGTGAGAGCAAAGGAAGTCCCATCAACTGGTAGCGAACGACACGGCTGCCTGCGTCAACACATCGAGGCTATCTACGATTATTGTGTCAGAAACTATTTCGCTGCTCAACAGCGAAAACTCCGTACAGGCGACCACCAGGTGCGTAGCACCATCAATCTCTAATTCATTTGCTATGGCGTTCAGTTTAGATAACGCCTGCTGTGATACACCCTCGCCCTTGATCATTTTAATGATTTCCAAAAGCTTCATATCGTCCTTGGCGTGAAGAAACTCGATATTTCTACGTTTGAATGCATTAATATAAAGCCCAGTCATTCGGACTGCTGGCGAAGCTAAAATACCAACCTTGCTGCTACTAGAAGCGGTCTTTGCAATTGTGTCGGCGGTCAGTTCAATCATATTGAGAAGTGGGATTGAACAACCAGCTTCGATGTCCACTGCATAATGGTGAGCGGTGTTGCAGGGCATGACAAGAGCCCTTGCACCTGCGGCTTCTAAGCGCTGAGCCATTTGCCGTAATACAGGTGCTGGATCCTCTCCTTGTTTCTCAATTATCGCCTTAATTCGAGATGGAACCTGAGTGTGATTATCGATTATCATCGGGATATGATCGCTGTCGTCTTGAGCAGAAATTGACTCGATTACACGCTGCATCAACAAAACCGTTGCTTCTGGCCCCATCCCACCAAGCACACCAATTTTGTTAAATGTTCTCATGGTTATCTCTCCTGCCACCCTGTTTGCCTGTCTGACAAAGAGTCACGGATAAAAGCATTGTCAAATTGTGATACTAGTTATTGAACGAAAGCGTCAGACCTTAAAGCGGTTATTCAAAACAGTGCAGCAGGGCATCATAGTTCAACTTCCATGGCCACTCGAATGATATTTGACCAAATCAACGCCTTCGATGTTCCTGTTTCACTTGCCTGAGCGCCTTTGCGGGAACATGTCTATAGAGCTGTAAGTACAGTGTGTTGTGATAGTGCCCGTCGCGAAAGCCTATTCCAACTCGACTAGGCAACGACGCTCGGCAACGCCGAATGCCGATCCTTCAGGAAAGCCCATATAGATCGCGTCAGATGGTTCGAGTATTCCGTGTTTCGGTGCAATCGTATGTCCAAGGTAACTGTCCAGGCATTGCTTCCTGTTCGGACTAAAGAGTCTCTGGTCAGATCAGCCTCAATTAGGCTTTCTGGCAGCCATGCCACGCCCATTCCTTCGCGGGCGCGCATGAGAAGCGCGCCTGCCATCGAGTTTTCGTAAGCACTGTCCAGGGATCGTTTCTTGCCAATTTCCTTATATATTGGCTCTAGAAGTCGACCGATGGGTGCTTCGTCTCCGAACCGAAGAATGGGCACAGGTGGCTTTTCGTTCTCAAAGCTGAAGATCGGGTGTCCGTCCTGATCTGGCTTGCAAACCGGCACCAATCTATCTCTTCCGATTACAATGCTTTGGTCTTCGTCTATCGCTTCGTCCTTGCTTGCATATGCAATTACGAAATCAACGTTACCGTTGTGCAAGTCCCTCATGCTGTGTGGCAGGTCATCCGCTCTGAGACGGGAAAGGATTGGGCCATACTCTTCCTCAAACGATTGCAGCCAGTTCGTATAGAATCGCCAACTGATCGAATGCTCTTCCCCGAAAGTCACAACATATTTTTCCGGCAGAGATTGGGCCGCAAGTATCTGGCTGCGTTCTTGCTCGATGAATGCCAGCGAGCGCAGGCCGGCCTCCAGCATCTGCGATCCAGCGGATGTCAGCTTCACCGGCTGCTGTGATCGGTCAACCAAAAGAACTCCCACCCAAGTCTCCAAAGCTTTGATGCGACGGCTAAAGGACGGCTGGCTGGTGTTCGCCAATTTGGCCGCCTGGGAAAAATTTCCGGTCTGTCTCAGCCGGTCGAGATCGTTGAACAGAGCAATATCCATGGCTAAACATAATTCATAATATGAATAATGTCATCTGATCATAGCATTGGACCCCCAGAATTTTCTGGTTCATCATATGACGGACAAGCGAATTGGGCATGCTGTTGGGTGGGCCGCCTAGTTTAGTTGAACGCAAAGAATTATTCGGATTGGCGAATTGGGGAAATCCATTTCCAAAAGCCGGATATTCAGCGCTTCACAATTTAAAGACTAGAGGCTGCGGTAACATGCTGCTCTTACTACCATATTGAGAAACGTGGGGCTAACGCATCGAGAACAGTGCATGAATTCAACGCAATAATAGGGACTAAAAGAGCCTGACAACAACTGAAGAGACGACAATAAAAATCAACATCAATGGGAGAAAATACAGATGACCAAATTACCGAAAACGACAGTGCGTGCGTGGTCCAGTGGCTGCGCGACTGCAGTGGCAATGACATGCGCCATGCCTGCATTAGCGGTAGATCTCGACCTGATGATGAGCAATGTGGATGCAAAATCCTCGGTGTTCAAAGAAATGGCTGATCGCTACATGGCTGAAAATCCGGATGTCAACATCACGCTGAACCTCGTTGGCTATAACGTGATTCGCGAGCAGCTGCCCATCCAGTTAGAGGCCGGAACCGGTCCGGATATGGCCTTCGTGACTCAATTGGGCGGTCTAAAACCGTATTATGTGGACCTGACACCCTATGTAGATGCCGACCATTGGGAAGCCACCTACGGCGCGGTTCTGCCATGGTACCGTGCGGGTGCCCCGGACGGAATTTACGGCTATCATTCGGAAATGACCGTCACCGGTCCTTACGTGAACCTGACCATGTTCGAAGACGCCGAGGTGGAGATTCCTGCGCCCGGCGCAACCTGGGAAGATTGGGCTGACGCGACGCAAGCCGTTATGGATGCCACAGGCAGCTACGCCGGGATGGTCATGGACCGCTCGGGTCACCGTTTTGCCGGTCCCGCGATGTCTTATGGCGCAAAATACTTTGACGACGACGGCAGCTTCGTTCTGGATGACGGGTTTCGCAAATTTGCAGGCTTGATGATGGATTGGCACGAAAGTGGTCTAATGCCCGCTGATATCTGGCCTGCCGTATCCGGCAGCAAATACGCCAATGGCAACGAAATGTTCTTTAACCAGGACGTCGCTTTCTACATGTCCGGGTCTTGGAACACCGCCAATGTGCAACAAAATGTTGGTGACAAATTCGACTACGCAGTCGTGCCAGTTCCTTGTGGGCCATCTGGTTGTGGCATCATGCCAGGCGGACAAGGCCTTGTCGCTTTTTCAAGCGGTGACGCCGACAGAGAAGCGGCTTCGGCGGCCTTTATTGACTGGATGGCGGCAGATGACCAGGCACGTGAATGGGCGTCCCGTACATACGCTATTCCTGCGAACGCAACCTTGCAGGCTGAAGGTCTGGACTATATCGGTGCCGGTGCTTCTGCTGCCGTGGCTGACGGCCTGATAGCCTTCACCGCGATGGCTGCTGCGGCTGCAGAACAGACCCCGCAAGCCTACCGTATGCAGGGCACCGCCAATAACAGTTTGTTCTTTCGGTCCACGACCACGTATCTGGGTGCCGCTCTGAATGGCGAACTGACCTTGGACGAAGCATTGGACAAAATTGAGGAAGAAATCACGGGCGGCTAATATGCCCGAGCGATCTTCAAGAGTTAACCAGAGGCGGCTTGCCGCCTCTGGTTCGACACACAAGCCTGCAAATCACATTCCCCGAAAAGGCACATTTTCCAAATGACACTTGCTGGAACACTGATGGTGATCATTGGCCTGCTTTGGGTGGGCGGCGGCACAATCTGGCTGCTGGTAAACCGCCGCTACAGGCTCTACCAGATCCCCAATTTTGCCATGGATCTGTTGGGATTTCCGGTGGAAATGGCGCAACATTTGTGGGGTCGTGGCGGGGTGCCATACGCCTTTTTGCTGCCGAATCTATTGATTTTTGGGCTATTCACCTTTGCGCCGATGATCCTGAATTTTTATGTCTCGATGACCGACGGAACTTCAATCTCACTTTTTGATCGTCCGTGGGTGGGTTTTGCCAAATACGCTGAGATATTTGACTGCGTCAGTATTTTCGAACCCAAAAGCTGTACCAATCCCGGCTACAATTTCTGGACGGGCATGTTCAACACGCTGTGGTTTGTGGTCTTCCAGGTGCCGATCCTGTGCGCTGTAGCACTGGTCACGGCGCTAGTGGTCAACAAAAACATCCGCGGACGCGGGCTGTGGCGGGCGATGTTCTTTTACCCTGTTATGCTGTCGCCTGTTGTCATTGCGAATATCTGGAACTGGGTCCTGCACCGCAAAGGTGTACTGAACGAAGCAATTGGGGGCACCAGCGACACGCTGACAGCGATGGCCGGGCTTACCGGATTTGACATAGTCGTCACTATCCTGCTGGCTGTCATACTGATGTTTGTCAGCGAACGCGCGCTGCGCGGCGCCAAAGACCCGTCATTACCATGGACGGCTATTTTTGCGGTGTTTTTCTGGTTGCTGTTTTCATGGTCCAATCCGCTTAGCTTGCTGGACCTGCCGGGCAGTTTCTGGATCGGCGCCGCACTAGCTGGCGGGCTATGCTGGATTGTCGCTGTCCAACACAGAATGGCCCGCGTGGTTTTTTTCGGCTTTTGCGTGGCTGCGGCACTGTTACTGCTGTCGATCCAGTTCGACGCTATCTTTGACTTTGGTCGTTATCGCCCTGTGAACTGGTTGGTCACGCCGCGCACGAATTGGCCGTTCTTCTGGTTGGTTTTTGTTTTCACATGGAGCCATATGGGCTTTTACATGCTGATCCTGCTGGCTGGACTACAGGCGATACCCCGCGACCTTTATGAGGCCGCCAAGATGGATGCCACCAGCACGCCGCGCGCGTTCTGGCGCATCACGTTGCCATTAGTCATGCCAACACTGACCGTAGTGATTGTGCTGTGTCTGATCCGTTCCTTCCAGATCTTCGACGAGGTCTATCTGCTGACCGGCGGCGGTCCGGGGCGCGAAACCTTTATGGTTGTTCAGCAAATTTTTGAAGTCGGCTTCACCAATGAGGTGCCAGATTATGGGCAAGCTGCGTCCGGATCGGTCCTGATGGCGGTGGTGATCGCGGTATTCACCTTTGCTCAGCTTTGGCTGACGCGTCGTCAGTCGGAGCTTTAGATTATGCGCAGGATCACAACATTTCTGACCCGAACCCGCGGTAATCCTGACACGGCTGACAAGTTCGGCATCGCTGATTTCATAGCCTATGGTTACCTGCTGTTTGGTGTGCTTATCATACTTGTGCCGGTATTCTGGACGTTCCTTAGTTCGATCAAGCCAGAGCGTGCGATCGACACGTTTGACACACGTCTTTTGCCGATCGCTCAGGTTCAGGTGGATATTGAAGGCGTTGGCGAAAAGCCGATCTGGAAATACATGGCCGAGGATGGCACTGTCACAGATGTGTTCAAAGCGGGCCCGACACGCAAACTGACCGATGTCGCGCCGGTGGCCAATCCTGAGGGCGTTACTCAAGTCGAACGCAAACACCTTGAGCCGTCCGAAGGCATCAGACTCGCGGTAGAAAATTATCTGGACCCACTGCTAAAACGTAACGGGCAGGATAATTTCCATTTTTCCACCTATTTGTTCAACTCAGTCTTCGTGACGGTGGCTGCGACGCTGATTACACTATTGATCAACGCAATGGCGGCTTTTGCATTGTCAAAATACCAATTTCGCGGGCGCCTTACATTCACGGTGTTGATTGTGGCCACTTTGCTAATTCCGTCGTCGATCATCCTGGTTTCGCTCTTCTTCGTCGTCTGGAGCTTTGGGATATTTGGCTCTCTGTGGGGCGTTATCATTCCCGCCGCAGCCACGCCCACAGGCGTGTTCTTGTTGCGCCAGTACATGCTGACAATCCCAGACGAACTGCTGGAGGCCGCTCGGATGGATGCGGCGAGTGAATGGCGCATATTCTGGCGGATCATAATCCCGCTATCGCTGCCTGCGCTTTCTGTGCTCGCAATCCTCAGCGTCATCTGGCGCTGGAATGATTTCCTCTGGCCGCTGATCGTGCTGATTACTGATCCGAACAAACACACGATTCAGCTGGGTCTGACCCAATACTCTGGGGAGTTTGACCAGGACTTCCATTACATTCTCGCCATGACCGTGGTGTCGCTGATCCCGATCACACTTGTGTTCGTTTGGCTGCAACGTTTCATCACGACAGGCATTGCCACCACAGGACTGAAATGACCGATATTCCCCACGCCCTAGAGCTTAAAGACATTCGAAAATCCTTCGGGGCGGTCGATGTCATTCACGGCATAGATCTCGAAATCGAGAACGGTGAATTCGTAGTTTTCGTCGGCCCTTCGGGTTGCGGCAAGTCCACACTCTTGCGCCTGATCGCCGGCCTTGACAATCCGACTTCGGGCGACATCCTTCTGAAGGGTAAGCGGGTCAACACTGTGCCCGCCTCGGAACGCGGCCTGAGCATGGTTTTCCAATCCTATGCGCTTTATCCGCATATGTCGGTGCGCGCGAACCTGTCCTTTGGGCTGGAAAACTTCCGGATGCCACGAGAAGAAATCAAGCAACGAGTCGATGATGCCGCAAAGCTGCTGCAAATCGACCAACTTCTAGATCGCCGCCCTGGTCAGCTTTCAGGCGGTCAGCGTCAGCGCGTCGCTATCGGTCGCGCGATTGTCCGTGAACCGATCATTTTCCTGTTCGACGAACCGCTGTCCAATCTCGACGCCGAGCTGCGC
>Ga0066606_10002342_pt1 | contig 11122 bp, 9 predicted proteins | sample SaaInlV_DNA_100m_FD_60386 | JGI IMG/M metagenome (GOLD analysis project Ga0066606, IMG submission 60386) | Marine microbial communities from expanding oxygen minimum zones in the Saanich Inlet - SI075_LV_DNA_100m | ecosystem: Environmental > Aquatic > Marine > Unclassified | place: British... | reverse complement strand
ACATCCACTTCAAAAGACTTTGGTGTATATTGTGAAATACTTAATTGTTCTGATTATTATATAAACTTTCACAATCTATTATAAGTTTTTTACAATGTGCTTTCGTCCACTTATCACCATAATAATTATTACCAGTCTTTCAACAATTTTTTCTTGCTCATTTCTTGAAAACGAAATATTACCCGATTCTCCTAAAGAATTACTTAAAGAGGGAATTAAAGCGCTTAAATTAGACCAAACCCTTCGAGGAAGAGAACTCTTGTTACAACTCATTGAAGATTTTCCGGACAGTAAAGCACGAACTCATGCGCTATTGCTTCTAGCTAGGTCCTATTATTCTTATGAAGAATATGAAGAAGCAAAGGTTAAATTCCAAAAATTTATCCAATTATACCCTAGACATAAAAATATTGATCGCGCTTATTTTTTTAAAGCCATGTCAGACTTCAAAAGGGTTGACCTTGCCAAAAGGGATCAGACTTCTACAAAAGAGGCCCGCAAAGGATTCCAAGATTTAATTGACCAGTTTCCAAAAAGTCAATACGTAGAGCAAGCTAAACAAAAAAAAGATGTGTGTGACTTCCAATTAGCAAAACATGTTCTTGAGGTCGGTAAATTCTACTTCCGCACAGGGGCTTATCTTTCAGCTATTTCCAGATTTAAAAGTCTTATGACTGACCATCCAAAACAAAAATTTTTTGATGAGGCTGCGTTTCTTTTAGCAGAATCGCATTATCATGAACAAAGTTTGAAAAAGGCCTTTTTACTTTATAAAAATTTTTTAAGTGACTATCCTAGAAGTCCGTTCTCACTTGAAGCAAAAAAAAGGCTTATAGCTTTACGTAAAAAAAATTAAAAATGCTACTAAATTTTAAAACTAATTGCAAAAAAACTACTAAAAACATATTCAACACAATGCACATCTTAATCTAGTAAAGAATTAGATACTATATCCTTTTACTAGCAAGTAATATCAGAGCGATTAATCTCTAAAATTAGCAGGTTGTTAATCGATCTTCCAGAACGGTAAAATATATTTCAAGAATGCCTTTTAGTTTTAATGAAGAATCAAAAATATTAGATTCGATAGGTGTGCCACTCGAATGAATCCACCAAATTATAAAACGAGCTAACGTAAAATTAAAAAATAATCTAAATCCAACGTTTCACTTTAACTGTTGAATTAACAACTTAAACTAATTCTAAGAAAATATTTTTAAATGTTAATAATTTTTTCTACATGGGTCTTTGCTTACGCTCTTGGTTCTATACCGTTTGGAGTTTTGTTTGCCCGCACTCAAAATATTGATCTACGTGCACGCGGTAGTAAAAATATTGGTGCCACCAACGTCGCTAGATTAATAGGTAAAAAAGCCGGAGCTTTAACCCTTTTAGGAGATACGTTTAAAGGATGGCTGGGAGTAGCTATTGTATCATTGGTCTCAAACGACCCCTTTACGGTTGCTGGGGCAGGCATTATGGTTTTTCTTGGCCACCTCTTTTCATTTTTTTTGAAATTTAAAGGCGGAAGAGGTGTTGCTACAGGACTAGGTGTCCATTTGTATATAATGCCGACACAAACATTGGGAGCTGTAGCAGTATTTTTTTTCACCTTGTTGGTTTCAAAATATATTTCTCTTAGTTCGATTATCGCATCAATAGCTTTACCAATATTTGGTATTTTTTTTGACACACCAATCTTTTATAAATACATGTCTTTGGTGATTGCTATACTAATAGTGAGCAAACACTATGAAAATATTTGCCGCATTGCCACCGGAACAGAACCACATTTTCTCAAAAAATAGAATTTGACAAACCTGTTAAGGAAAATATAATAAGTTACCCTTGGAACTCTTAATTAATTAGACAATTGCGGGAGTAACTCAGTGGTAGAGTGCAACCTTGCCAAGGTTGAAGTCGAGGGTTCGAACCCCTTCTCCCGCTCCACTTTTCCTCTCTTTTTTAAATTCAAATATTAGGCACCGTAGCCAAGTGGTAAGGCAGAGGTCTGCAAAACCTTTATCGGCGGTTCGAGTCCGCCCGGTGCCTCCATTTTCTCCAGTTTATCACTAATTAACTACTAGCTAACGCTGACTTAAAATATCTATATATGAATTCTCTATTTGCCGAATTTGCGAAATTTATGTGGGGGCCATGGATGTTGATTCTCCTATTAGGAACTGGCCTGTGGCTATCCATCTGTTTACGCGGAATTCAAATCAGAAGTCTGGCTTACGCATTCCAATTAACTTTTTCTAAAGAACGTGACGGAGATGGAGATATCTCTCACTTTGGATCATTAATGACTTCATTAGCAGCTACTGTAGGAACTGGGAATATCGCTGGTGTCAGCACAGCGGTTGCCTTGGGGGGACCAGGAGCCATTTTTTGGATGTGGGTTACTGGATTAGTAGGAATGGCCACCAAGTATGCTGAAGGTTTTTTAGCTATCAAGTATAGAGACGTAAATAAGCATGGTGAAATTTCTGGTGGGCCTATGTATTACCTTGAGTTCGGTTTAAAGCAAAAATGGCTTGGTATCTTGTTTGCCATATTTGGTGGTTTAGCTGCATTTGGCATTGGTAATATGATTCAATCTAACACAATAGCTAGTTCCTTATCCAAAACACTAGGAACCAATGACTTTTTGGTTGGCGTCATATTAGCCTTTCTGACAGCAATGGTGGTACTAGGAGGAATAAAAAGAATTGCCCGCATCACTAGTTATTTTGTACCACTAATGGTTTTAATATATTTTATTGGAGCCACCTTTGTAATACTTAATAACTTATCTCACCTAAGCTCTGGAATAGCATTGATCTTGGAACATGCTTTTACTGGGACAGCAGCAACTGGGGGTTTTGCTGGAGCCACTCTCGCGCAAACCATTCGTTTCGGTGTAGCACGTGGACTCTTTTCTAATGAATCAGGAATGGGAAGTGCCCCTATTGTTGCGGCTGCTGCAAGAACCAACCATCCAGAAAAACAAGCCCTCGTTTCAATGACAGGAACTTTTTTAGATACGTTGATTATTTGTTCCCTTACCGCATTGGCTTTAAGCTCCTCAGGCGTTTGGGTCTCAGGAGAAACAGGGGTCGCTCTAACAATTCAGGCTTTTTCAACTAACTTGCCCGGACAATGGGGAAACATCATTGTCAGTTTAAGCGCCGTCACTTTTGGTTTTTCTACCATACTGGCGTGGGAGTATTATGGTGAAAAGTGTTTTGAATATCTTTTTAAAGAACGATGGGTTCACCTTTATAGATATGCATGGGTATTTTTTGTGTTTTTGGGTGCGCTTTTCGAACTAGAAATCGTATGGAACTTTGCCGACGTAATGAATGCACTGATGGCTATTCCAAACTTGATAGGGCTTCTGTTACTGGGCAGAATAGTATCCCGAGAAACTGGATCCTTTGAAAAAGGTATCAATAAGGGAGCGATCGATAAATTTGACTAACACTCGTCCGCCTTTTAACTTTAATAGCACTGATGATAAAGTAGCACCAATCAAGAAATATTAATCAAATAGAGCTTCAACGAACGACCTTGGATCAAAAGGCTGCAAATCATCAATTTGTTCACCCACACCTATGAATCGCACCGGGAGTTTGAGTTCTCGTACAATACTAAACAAAACCCCACCCTTGGCGGAACCATCTAGCTTAGTTATTACAATTCCGTCAACATCCACTGCCTCATTAAACAACCTTGCCTGAGATAGGCTATTCTGTCCTATCGATGCATCAAGAACCAAAAGAATTTCATGAGGCGCTTCATTGACAACTTTTTTAACAACACGTTTTATTTTCTTTAATTCTTCCATTAGGTTTTTATTAGTTTGCAAACGCCCTGCAGTATCGAGGAAAATTCTATCCATTTTTTTTACCACAGCTGATTGAACGGCGTCATATGCTACAGCCGAAGGGTCTGTCCCCTTTTTTTGATACACGCACGGAATATCTATACGTTGAGCCCAAGCCTGAAGTTGCTCAGTTGCTGCCGCACGAAAGGTGTCTCCAGCTGCAACCATAACCAGCTCTCCTTGTTTTTTGTATCTAGCAGCCAATTTACCTATAGTGGTTGTTTTTCCAGATCCATTAACCCCAATCATCATCACTACGCAAGGACCTTCTAATGGGTATCTTGTCTCGACCTGAACTTCCTCTAAAGCATTAAAAAGAAGTTCTTTCAGAAGTTGTACGATTTCTTCTTTCTTTACAACAGTTGATTCTCGCACTTCCTTTTTCAACTCTTCCATAACCCAAGTCATTGTAGGCACACCTATATCTGAGGCTAATAAGACCTCTTCCAATTCCTCCCATAATTCAGGCCCGAATTTCGTAGAGCCATTCACGACCCTCATAACTCCACTGGCCAAACTACCACGGGTTTTCTTGAGTCCTAATTTTAGGCGGAAAAAAAACCTGCTTTTATCACCTTTTGAAACTATATTTTTTTCCTGACCATCCATAGTTCAATATCCTAAATGCTTTAAAATTAAAATAGAAATAAATTTAATGTAAAACCTTTTAAAATAGCCAGAAATGCTTACAATCTCAAAAAGTGAAGTAAAGTTAAAATGTTTTCCCCCGCTAATTTGTACCTTAACGTATCAAATTTAATAATACTATCCATAGCAAACTGTTCTAGAGACAAATAAACTAAATCTTTAGTATTCATAGCATTAAAACAAGTTTATTAAGTTTTATTTGATTTTAACCGTTATGAGACATAGACTCTAATAGCCCATTTGGAGGTTACTTTTTGCCGCCTCTCTATCAGCACAAAATTTGTGCCAGGCCTATTAGGAGGGATAATCCTATTCAATATTCAGGGATATCTTGAGGTACTTCAGAGTTTCTATAATAGCGTTGATAAACCGTAACTCAAAAAACATTAACTCATAACTAAGCGAGGTTTTGATGAAGGTTGCAATATGTAATTCTGTTGGTATTGACTCTGACGGATATGCAATGATCCACTCCCCAAGTCGTTGGACTAACAGCACAAAAGATTTAAATATTTTTACCTACTATCCATGGGAACTGGCCTATTGCTCCTCTATTCTTAAACGTGATACCGACCACGAAGTGAAATTTTATGATGGGTGCTTAGACAAACTAGATCATCATGCCTTTATTGAAAAAGTTTCTGATTTTAGTCCAGATTATTTGGTTATGGACTGCGCAACTCGAACCATCAATGCTGACAGCCGGTTTGCAAAAGAACTCAAAAAAAGATTTGGCACTAAATTTATCATCTGTGGGCCACATGCAACTACTTTTCCTAAAGAAGTTAGTGAATATGCTGATTATGTAGTGCTTCGCGAATACGAGCTGACAGTCCTGGAGATTCTTCAGGGTAAAAATCCAACTGATATTTTAGGATTGTATCCTAATGCTTTACGCATGCCCCTAGATGTTAATAAATTGCCATTGCCAGAAGACGATGACGTTTCTCGTCTGTCTTACGGAATACCTGGGGAACCCTCAAGTGAATACCTTGAGATTCAAGCCTATGCTTCACGTGGATGCCCTCTATCATGCAGCTTCTGCGTATGTGGGAATATCTCATATGCGCACCCCAACTGGCGATCAAGAGACCCTCAAAGCGTCGTTTATGAATTACAAACTCTTAGAGAAAAATATCCACAACTAGAAGGAATTTTCTTTGACGAAGAAGTCCACAATGGTAGCAAAAAATATATGCTCGAACTGACTAAAGCCATCCGTCAAAATGGACTTGATGATTTAAAATATGATGTCATGTGTGGCCAGTGGCCAATGGATGAAGAAGTACTCGACGCCATGAAAGGTGCTGGATACTACATGATAAGGCTTGGAATTGAAACTGCTGGAGAAAAAGCCGCACAGGGTATGGATTTAATGAAAAAGTTTAATGTCCCACGCCTCAAACAACTCATGGAACACGGAACTAATATAGGACTTAAGTTTTACGGAACATTTACTTTTGGCGGTGAAGGCTCAACTGATGACTGTGATAAAAAAACTCTAGCTCTAATGAATGATTTGCTTGACCGGCAATTATTGTGGAGGTTTCAGCTTTCTATAAGCACACCACAACCAGGAACTCCTTTCTATAATCGTATGAAACAAAAAGGATATCTCCGTAATGTTGATTGGAAGCATTTTGACGGCGGCAACCATTGTGTGGTTGACAATCCACAATATCCAGCAGAGATGGTTATGAAAAATTTTCGAGAAGCGGAAAAATTATACGAAAAAGGGTTTGACAATCGTTATACATCTACCGCAAAAGATAACTTTCAATCGATTGAAATTAACTCAACGCGAGAAATTCTTCTTTTTCGTACCGCGCGCATGAAACAAGTGAACGATATTTTAGGGTCTCTTCATGGTCAATATAAGGATAGCCGAATTTCTGTATTGGGACAAAATACTGTGACCAAGGAACTGAAATCTAATGATTATATAGATGATGTATTTCTATATGGAGACGGACACTTTAATAATGATTTGTTTCCCCAACCTTTATTAAAAGACTTATCCAATAGAAAGTACTCCTTAGGAGTCATTCCTTACCATAATATGTCTGGTAATGGATACGCTGATGTTAAAGCTATCGCAAAACGGATTGGAATTAAAAAAATGGTAGCAGTAAATATAGAAGGGACCGTATTTGACTTGGAAAACCCGGGTGATCAGGGACGATCACATCTTCGGTAACGAACGAAGCGGAGCAAAAGCTCCGCTTCGGGGTATTTTTTTAAATCTAAAAATAAATCGCAATTTATGGAAGAATCTACTAAACCTAAAAATATTCTCCTAATTCGGTCCGCAACTAACACATTCAATGCCACAGTTAAATCTTTAAAATCTGAGTTCCAAAACTCAAAAATTGCTGTCCTGGCGCCTGAATCGGCTCGAAAAATGCTAGAACGCGACTCTAATGTTAGCTCGATTATCTCTGCTGGAGATACTAAACGAATGAGCATACTCAGCTTAAAAAGTAAGGTCATAAAAGAAATGCGCTCCGGTAAATTTGATTTAGCAGTTTCACTTTATAATATTGACCACGGAATGGGTTATTCCAACATTGATTGTCTGGCCTGGGCTTCTGGATCAAAAATTATCAGAGGATATAATGCGCGAGGAAGATTTGTTGAATTCAATGGCTGGGGAATAATTAAAAAATACTTTCTCGAAAAAACCTCTTTCACCTGGTTTATTGTAAATGTATTTACTACTATTATTTTATTTGCATTTATCACGTTAGGTATTTTATTCGAATGGGCCATCCGTCAAGTATTTGCACTTACCTCTCTAAAGAATATTCGCTCTCTCAGGAAGCAAAAGGTAGCCTTTCCGCAACACACAGAGACAAAAAATATTCACAATCTTACACACAAGGCTCATCAAAAAATTTAGTTTTAGATCAAGAGAAAGCAAAAATGAAAATTGTAATTGCCAATTCAGTCGGCATAGATTCCAACGGATACCATATGGTTCATGTGCCCTCGCGGTGGTCACTAGGTGTGAAAAATTTCACCAATTGCGGATATTATCCCTGGGAATTAGCCTATACATCTTCTCTACTTAAACGTGACACCAATCATGATATCAAGTTTCTCGATGGTGTCTTAAATGCTTGGGACTTCGACCAATACTTCGAGCACCTGCAAAAGGAAAAACCAGATTGGCTGGTAATGGAAAGTTCAACTCGTACAATTAGTGAAGATCTACGCTTAGCAAAAGCAGCTAAAAATGAATTTAACACAAAAATAATAATGACTGGCCAGCACCCTATGGCGCAACCAGAAGAAGTTCTAAGGGTCGCTGACTTTGTCTGCATTGGTGAATATGAATTTGCGGTATTGGATTTAGTGTTAGGTAAAAATCCAAAAAATATTCCTGGAGTCTATCCGAACCCAAGGGGGGAATTGCCGGACATCAATCTCCTCCCATTTCCAGAAGATGATGATATCCGTAGAATTGACTACCACGAGCCAAATTGCCGTTTTAAACAAATACAAATGTATGGATCGCGTGGATGTCCTAGGCGTTGTAATTTCTGTGCAGCCGCAACATTGTACTATGATCAATTAAACTGGCGACCACGAAGTGTTAGCAGTATTATCGAAGAAATTAAAGTTTTGAAAGAAAAGTATCCGGAAATGGAAGGCGTTTTTTTTGATGAAGAAACACATAATATTCATAAAAATTTTAATATCGAATTAGCTCAAGAAATACAAAAATCTGGACTAGACAACCTAAAGTATGAAGCAATGTGTGAGTATTTTTCACTTGATGAAGAAGCACTCGTCGCAATGAAATCTGCCGGATATTATAAAATTCGTTTTGGTATTGAAACAGGAAGTGATCATGTAGCAAAACAAATGACTCTTGGAAAAAAACATGACCTCAAAAAATTAAGGTCTATTCTAAATTTTGGCAAAGACATAGAAATGCAGTTTTATGCAACTATAAGTGTTGGGGGGCTTGGTTCTTCTCTTGAAGAAGACCAGAAAACTGTAGACTTAATTTATGAATTAGCAAGCAAGGGTCTAATTCATGAAATTCAAGTTTCGATTAATACTCCGCAACCGGGCACAGATTTTTACAATAGCTGCATTGAAAAAGGTTTGTTAAAGAACCAATTAACTAATGAAGGATTTGATGGTAATGGCCATGTAGTAGTAGAATATCCTAATTATCGCTCAGAACAAATTCAAGAAAAACAACGTGAAGCGCTGGCTGCTTTGATCTTGGTAAAGCAAAGGCGAATGGTTCTTCATTTATGAAAACTGCGAATGAATCACTCAAATCTATTCCAAAAAATTCAAATATTCTCATCTTAAGGTGCGCAAGACTATGGTTGATTCAAAATATTATTGAAGCAATGAATCAATTTAGGAAAACACCCGTAGACTTACTTGGACAAAATACGATAGCCGAAGAATTAAAATCTAACTTAGGGATTAAAAATATCTATAACTATGGTGACGGATTTTTCTCTCTCGACACTATCGAAGCACCTTTAATAAAAAAACTTAAAAATAAAGAATACGATTATGTTTTTTTACCAGTGGCTAACAACCATTTAGAGGGATATCGCAATGTTTTGGATGTTGCCCGACTCATAGAAGCTAAAGTTATTTTGGGTGTCTATCCAGAGGGAAATATTTTCGTCATCGAAGAAAAAAAAGAAGCTGCAGTCGCTTTGGGATAAATTTTTATTCCATAGATTTTATAGTCATGTAACCTCTTTGACTTCAGAAGCAGGTTGAACTGGGTTATCAGGTTTAGGGTTGACTATATTCCGCTTTAAAAGGATATTAACTAAATTTTTATCCCTGCATGCAACAGCCATATCAATCAATCCGTCGTTATCAAAATCATGTAAAACGATTCCTTGCGGATGCTCATCTACAACGTGAGCAATTGGCGGCCAAGTAAAGGTTCCATCACCTCTCCCAAGGGACACAGTTATTATATCATCTGTTGAATTAGACACCGCCAAATCAGACCTACCGTCCCCTGTAAAATCAGCAACTGCTACATACTTTGGGAACGATCCAGAAGCAAAATCCTTGAGAGTAGTGAATGTCTTATCTCCATTATTTCGAATTACAGTCATAGAATGAAGAACATTACTTGATGTGACAAGGTCATCATAGTCATCATTATCGACATCTATATTGGCAAGTGTCAGTGGCTGCCCACCTCCTTTAATAATTTTTGAGGCGTTAAAAGTACCGTCACCTATTCCCCACAAAATCTGAATCCCTGTTTTACCAGAGCCTGCCAATGCTACAGCTATATCTAAAATTTTATTTTTATCATAATCACCTGTAATAATCGCTGTCGGCTGCCCTTTTACTGTAATTGGTACTGGGTTCTTAAAACGCCCCTTACCCTTTCCCAAAAGAATCATTACCTTATGATAACGCATAGTAATGGCAAGGTCATGAATCCCATCTCTATTGAAGTCTCCAGCTACCATATTGATGGGGATTTTCCCTGGTTTTAAAGTAATTTTTGTCTTCTTAAAATTTCCGTACCGGGAATTAAAAAAAATATTAATAGTCTGATCTCTATAGTTCAGTACGGCAAGGTCGAGGTATCCATTATTATTAAAATCTGCCGCAACAACACAAATAGGATCTTCTCCGGTTTGTATAATTATCTGATCTTTAAATGTGCCATCTCCCTTTCCTTTAAAATAAGACAGAGTATTACCACCACTGTTCGTGACGACTAAATCTTTCTCTCCATCTCTATTAAAATCCTCAGCAATCATAAAAGAAGGTTCAGCCCCTGTTTGCATCGTAAAGCTAGTAGTAAATAAACGAGGCATTTTTGTTCGCACCTTTCCAAGGCTAGGACAACCAGTAATGGACCAAACCAAAAAGACAAAAAATAAAGATGAAAAAAATTTATTCATTTAAATATTCATTAGAAGGTGTGTCTATTAAAAGAAATAAAAAATATAATTGAGATTAGCATAGCCACTCTACAAGAACAAATTAAAGGGAAACCTAAAAACCACTTCGAAATTCAAATTAGTTAATGAGGGAATTTACAAGAAAACCTTAAAAAAAAATATTTCTTATGAAGGATTGTCGTAAAAGAAGGGGTTATGAAGTTTTTCTTCACCTACAGTGTTAGAAGGACCGGGGTCTGGATATAGCCGAGTTTTAAAGGTAAGTGTTAAAAGATTTTGAGAAACTGCATTAAAAAAATCTTTCCAGGTAGAATTAGCCCGTCCCATTGAACCAGCAAAAATAGCCTCGCCGGAGAAAACTGATTGACCTACTTTGAATGAAATTCCTCCTACTGTAGGACCACGTATTAAAATAATTTCTATTTTTATTTTACCTAAAGTAATTAGATCTCCCCTCTTCTATAACACACAAATCACAACTCCCCGAGGGACGCAGTTCTATTTTATCAACCCATGTGGGACATTTATATTCTCTATCCAACACACTCACCCCCCACAGCATAATCTGGATGCGTGTAAGTCAGCAAAGTTATCTCTAGCTTAACACCTAAGCTCACTAGTTTTTTTTATTATAGCTTCCGGATTAGCTTCCGTATCTATGATGGCTGTTGCGCGTGTTTCTCGACAAATC
>Ga0066606_10002334_pt1 | contig 11142 bp, 11 predicted proteins | sample SaaInlV_DNA_100m_FD_60386 | JGI IMG/M metagenome (GOLD analysis project Ga0066606, IMG submission 60386) | Marine microbial communities from expanding oxygen minimum zones in the Saanich Inlet - SI075_LV_DNA_100m | ecosystem: Environmental > Aquatic > Marine > Unclassified | place: British... | reverse complement strand
AGCGGTTCGTAAAGGTCACAAGGAAATCGCTGAACTACTAATCGCGAACGGTGCAGATGTGAATGCTAAGAATTATGAACGTAAAGCACCGCTAGATTTTGCCGTCAAATACAAACGAACAGAAATCGCCGACCTCCTCCGCAAACACGGCGGCAAGACGGGGAAAGAGTTGAAATGAAACACATACTAATCACAACAATCGCAGCTGTGCGTTGGTGGTTTCCATGCAACGAATGATGCCGGACTCACAAGGTGCGGAGCAATGCTTTAGGCGAAGAGGTCGAGGATTGGTTTGCCCTTGCCGTCCTTGGTTAGGTAGAAGGGGCGCTTCTCGATCTCGTAGTTATGGTCTGCGGGTATGCCGAGGGAGTGAAACATGGTGGCGTGGAGATCGGCTATGGTGACGGGGTTTTTGGTTACCAGCAGTGGCCGTTCGTCAGCGGTTTCGCCATAGAGGAAGCCTTTTTTTATGCCGCCGCCGAACATCAGAACAGAACCCGATCCAGTGAAGTGGCGATGTTGGCCATAGTGCTTCATTTCCTTAAGCACGTCGGTCTTGGCTCGAGACTGGTCGCGGGCGGAACTACCGGGCACGCCCTCGATGATCATGTCGCGGCTAAACTCACTAGCCAGCACCACGAGAGTGCGGTCAAGAAGGCCGCGAGTCTCTAGGTCGAGGATCAATTGGGCAATGGGCCGATCGATTTCCTTTTTCATTTGGCGCAACGTGGTATGCCCGTTTTCGTGTGTGTCCCATTTCTTGAACGGATAGTAGCCGGTGGTGACCTCGGTGAAGCGAGCCCCTGCTTCGACCAAGCGGCGGGCCAAGAGACATCCACGCCCGAACTGGCCGGTGTCGTATTTTTCGAAACTGTCTTTGTCCTCGAGCGAAATATCGAAAGCTTGAGCGGCTTTCTTGTCGCCGAGAATTCGGTAAGCGTTGTCCATCGAGCGAAGCAGGGAATCCCGTTGGAAGGAAGATCCGTGTCGGGCGATGGGAGAGGTTTCGGCCAGTTTTGCAAATGCCTTGTATCGATTACTGAAGCGTGTGACGTCCATTCCCGCGGGAGGCTGGACTGCCTTTGCTGCGAGATCGGGATTGGGAATCATGAAGGGGCCATGCTCGCTACCAAGGAAACCGGCGGTGTGAAAGGCCTTGAGCGCCTCGGTTTCACCACCGGCGTTCATTACTTGTCCAACGTCAATGAAAGGAGGCACGGCGGGATTGCGCGGCCCCAGACTCTTGGCTATCCATGACCCCAAGTGTGGCGCCGCCACCGTCAATGGAGGTTCGTATCCGGTATGCCAATGGTACTGATGTCGACTGTGCAGAATGTGGCCTAGATCGGCTACTTTGTGCGAACGTATGAGGGTGCCTCGATCCATCACCTTGGCAATGTTTTCCAAGCCCTCTGTGATTTTTATGCCGTCTACGCTGGTGTCAATGGCAGGGAAAGTGCTGATAACCTTCTCCAGCGGAACACCCACTTCGAAGGGGACGTAACGCTTGGGGTCGAAGGTATCGGGAGCAGCCATGCCGCCACCCATCCACAAAATGATTATCGAATCCGCCTTAGCCTCGGGCCACTTGGAGCGGGGAGCTGAACCGATGGCTTGTTGAGGAACTCCAGCAGCCAAGGCAGCCAGGGTAGCCGAGGAGGCGGTTTTGAGAAATTCGCGTCGGTTGTTCATCGGATTCAATAGAGAAGCTGGAATTCGGGTTGTAGGACGAGGCCCCATACGAGGTCCGCGACATTGGCGGCACTGGGCTTTTCTCCCAGCAGTCCGGCGGCGGCCATTTTTTCGTCCTGAGTTGGTTTGCGCAGGAAGGCGTTTTGAAAAAGATCCTCGATCAATTGGTCAGACGTTCTTTTGCTGGAGGCCCATTTCGCGCCGACGTTTTGCACCACCTTGTGCATGATGTCTCCGTTGCTCAGCTCGAGGGCTTGCAAAGTGGTCGGGCGGTTGTCGCGTGAGGTCGCCACTTGGTCGCGCTTGGGACGGCCGAGGATACGCATGAGGCGATCCAGGTTGCGCAGGCCATGGCGCTGGAATGCGGGACGTTTGGCGGGTGGAGCGGCAGCTTCACCAAGCTGAGCCAATCCATCAAGGAGTTGTTCTGCCCGCAGACGTTTTGTGAGTGGACCCTTGAAGGTAAAGTCTTCCGCTTTTTGGTTGGGCACAGGCTCGACGGTGGGTAACCGGTAAGCTTGCGAGGTGGTCAGGATGCCCATTGTGTGCTTCAAGTCGTGGCCGTTGGCAGCAAAGTCCCGGGCAAGCCAGTCAAGAAGATCAGAATTCCACGGATGGTTGTCCATTTCATCCACGGGTTCGACCAAGCCTCTACCGAAGAAGGAAGCCCATATTCGATTTATGATGACACGAGAAAATCGGCCGTTCTCCTTTTTTGTCATGAGGTCTGCTAATTGATTGAGCCGCATCTTGCGAGAGGCTTTTGGATCTACTTTGCCAAGCTCAGGGTAGACAAAGGCGGCGGCAACCTTGTTCCCAGTGGGCTTGTCGCAGCGATGCTTTTCCATGGGGGCGTTGGCGAAGACGGAGGCAAAGGCGTAGGATTGGTCGAGGGTCCAGTCGTTGATGAAGCTGTCGTGACAGGATGCGCACTTGAGGTTGAGTCCGAGAAAGACTTGAGCAACGTTCTGGGCAGCCTGCATCTCTACGACCTGTGAGGAATTGACTGTGCCCCGCCATTTTATACCGTCGATGAAGGCGGCTTGTTCACCGGAATTAGGGCTGAGCAACTCGTGGGCGAACTGGTCGTATGGCTTGTTCGCCTTGAGCGAAGCCTTCAGCCAGTTGGTGAGGCGGTACTTGTTGCCGCCGTGATATTGCCGGGTGTAGCTGTTGCGGAAGGCGTCATTCCAAAAGGAGATCCAGTGCTGCATGTAATGCTCGTCATTGGCCAAAAGGGTGTCCACCACCTTTTCGTATTTGGCCAAATCCTTATCTTCGGCGAAGGACCTGTACTGTTCTGGAGTAGGGGGAAGTCCGATGAGGTCGAGGTAGGCACGCCGAAGAAACGTTCGATCGTCCACGGGTTTTTTTTGCTTCACACCCTTCTTATCAAAATAGGACTGGAGGAAACGATCGACGGGATTCTTGAGGCCGTTTTTCACAGATGGCAGCTTGACCACGCGTGGAGCAAGGGGAGCCTTGCGCCATTCGGCAAAACTGTAACCTCTGGGCCACGCGAGGCCTTCATCAATCCATGTTTTGATCAGTGCAATTTGTTTCGGAGTGAGCGGTTCGCCCTTGGAGGGCATGCGCTCATCAGGATCCTTGGAGGCGATGAGTTGAAATAGTAGGCTGCCCGCGCTGTTGCCAGGCTTGGCGGCTTTGAGCATTGTGTTACGGGTATTAATAGAAAACTCGCCTTTAGCCTCATGCCCGGAATGGCAGCGGGAACATTTGTTTTTTAATAGCGGCTGGATGTCTTTCTTAAAATCCACTGCCTGGGCTGGGAAGACTGCAATTGCAAGAATAATGGCGAGGCTAATACGCACGGCCAAAGGATGAGGCCCTTGACATTGATTGTCAGGACAAATTCTTTTCTGCGATTCGCCCTCCCTACGTCCCAGCATTGACTTAATCTACGACATTGAGCAAATAATCAACCCGTCCAAGCTAACGAAAGCACGGGACCAGTTTGGATATCAGTGTTTTTGCTGGTTGCACTGATGATTTGTGCCAACGTGGTAGCTGGCCCAGCAGAGAGCATTCCTGGCGGTTCTATTGGCACTTCTGCTGGGCTTGAAAAGGACCTGCCAACAGAGGGGAGAGGATTCCGACTCACTAGTGAACATGAACCAAAGACAATTGCTTCTTACAACTGCACTTATGCTAATGGCTTGTCTGGCCTCCGTACAAGCCTATGCCGTGGACGAGTCCAGAAAGCAGGAGGGCCCGATAGGCGCCTTTCTCGGCAAGCCTCGTATGGAAGCCCAGCCGCTCTTCAAGGCAATACGCCATCCCAATATCGTCGTTTCTCTGAAGGGGACGGTTCTCGCCACCTTGGGAGACAAAAAGCTTCTTGCCCGTCGTAGTGTGGATGGAGGCAAGACTTGGGGAGAAGAGATCATCGTCGCTGAGCCGGCTTTTCAGGGGGGGGGCTTGACCGTCGATGAGACCACCGGAGACATCCTAGCGTTCGCCGAGGATCGGCACCCACCCGCTCCGTTGTCGGTCTATCGCAGTCAGGACGACGGTAAGACATGGCAGAAAATCGAAGTCACGATTCATCCTGACACCCGCGGAAACGTGCCGTCGATGCACATGAACGAACACGGCATCACCTTGCGACACGGTAAACATGCCGGGCGATTGATCCGCGCGGCGCGTCATTACGGCGAGGCTAATTACCCAAAGAAACACTGGCCGACGCACTACACCACCGCAATCTACAGCGACGATCACGGAAAAACCTGGAAGACCAGCAACCCGTTCTCGGAGATGGGTACCGGCGAGGCAGGGGTCGCCGAACTGTCCGATGGCCGGCTCTACTACAATTCCCGCTCTCATTGGAATGCGAAGAAGCCGCCGCTGCGGCGCCGCGAGGCATGGAGCGCCGACGGCGGCGAGACCTGGACCGGTTGGCGGATCGTCGACGTCCTGCCCGACGGACCGCAGGACACGAACTACGGCTGCTTTGCCGGACTTGTTCGCCTGCCGATTGCGGACCGAGACATCTTGCTCTACAGCAACTGCGACAGCACTGCCGGCCGCAAACATGGCACGGTCTGGGTGAGCTTCGACGGTGCAAAGACTTGGCCTTTGAAGCGACTGGTTTGGAAAGACCCCTTCCAATATTCCTCCCTTTCGGTAGGACGGCCAGGTACGGCAAGCGCAGGTTGGATCTACATGCACTTTGAAGGCCGGCTTCCCCAGACACGTGTCGCACGGTTTAATCTCTCCTGGCTAATGGCCGGCGAACCGACAGGTGATGGAGAGGTTCCCGCCAAACCTGCCACAGATTAGTCACCACCCTTCTCCGCAAACACGGAGCCAAGACACGTGATGAATTGAAAGCTGAAGGCAAATGAAACACTTCCTGCTTACAACAGTTGCAGCCGTGGTTTTGGTGTGAGGCTTTGTAAGGATAGGGACATTTTTTTGGAGGTGCGATTACTGTGAACTGGAATCAAAAAAATGGCCTTCTCATCCCTTCCTAAAAGTAATGGAGGTTTTTGGGGTGCGCGGACACCGTTTGCACCAAGCCGTTGTCCCGTTTATTATGGTTGGGTGATTGTTCTTGTGGCGACAATCGGTTCTATCTTTAGCATTCCTGGTCAAACAATGGGGTTTAGTGTTTTTACGGATGTGTTGATGAAGGAACTTGGCCTGAGTCGCGTGGAACTTAGTTTGGCTTACTGCATTGGAACTGTCGCGAGTGGCTTGACACTTCCATGGCTTGGAAACGTCTTGGATCAATGGGGAGAACGGAAGATGGCAGTCGCTTCAGTCATTGCGACCGGGTTGATTTTATTATACATGGCCAAGGTGGCAGTGATTAGTCATGCGCTTGGCAAAGTGCTGCCCACTGGTGTTGCAGCGTTTGTGGTGATTGGTATTGGCTTTTATCTTATCCGTGCATCAGCTCAAGGCGTGCTGTCTTTGACATGCCGAAACGCTATCGGAAAATGGTTCAATCACAAACGTGGCTTGGCCTTGGCTATTAGCGGGGTCCTGGTGTCATTCAGTTATTCGTTTGCACCACAAGGGCTCAATTGGTTGATTGAACGATTCGGTTATGATGGTGCTTGGTTTACGATGGGAATAACCACTCTAATTGTAATGGGTCCTTTGGCTTGGTTGCTTTTCCGAAATGAACCAGAGGAAGATGGCTTGGAAATGGATGGGGGTAGTAAGCCGATGAAAGAGTCAGACAACCCGGACATGTATGTAAACCGGGCGTTCACTCGTGGTGAAGCGATGAAAGACTACTCCTTTTGGGTGTTCAACATTACATTTTCTTTTTACGGACTGTATGCAACAGCATTCACGTTCCACATACTGTCACTGGGAGGAGAATACAATTTCGAGAGTAATCGGATTCTCTCACTGTTTGTTCCGATTGCAGCAACGAGCGTAATAACCAATTTGGTTTTCGGATTCATAAATACCCATCTGAGACTGAAGTCTCTTTTGTTCGTTATGAATCTTGGCTGTGTCATGGCTGCACTCGGCATGTTTTTCCTAAATAAACCTGGAGGAGTTCCGGCGTATGTGATCGGCAACGGTATTGCCAGCGGGGGTTTCGTAAGTTTGACTGGGATCGTGTTCCCACGTTTCTACGGACGGCTTCACCTTGGAGCAATCAGTGGCGTGAACATGTCCGCAATGGTGATCGGAAGTGGGCTTGGTCCACTATTATTTGGTTTATGCCAACATCTAACCGGCAGTTATAAGGAAATGCTTATCGCGAGTATTATCGTCCCTACACTATTAGCGATTCTCAGCCTAAGAGCTGACAATCCACAACGCAAATTAATCAATAAGACCTCCTCCGCAAACACGGCGGCAAGACGAGTGAATAATTGAAAGCTGAACGTGAATGAAACACCTCCTACTCACAGCAATCGCAGCCGTGCTGGTTGTGGGGTGTGGGCCGTCGGTTCCAGACATCTCAATTTACGAGGCTCCCAGAGAAGGAAACATCGAAGTCGTCAAACAACACATCGCTGCTGGGACGGATGTGAAGGCTGTGTGGCATGTGATGGGGAAGGCTCCTTTGCATAATGCGGCTTTTGGCGGACACAAGGAAGTCGTCGAACTACTCATCGCCAAAGGTGCGGATGTGAATGGGAAGGATGATGTTGGAAAGACACCGCTAGACACGGCCATTGGCGAAACCGCCGCCCTTTTCCGTAAACACGGCGGCAAGAAGGGCGAAGAATTGTAAGCCGCTGGCAACTAAACCAACCCACTCCACCACTTGAACGCCGCAGGGTTGTTGTTCCTGACCGTGTACAATTATGTCGGGCTGAAGGCTTTTGCGGCAACAGTTAAAACGCCTTGCAAACTGCGGTTGGCGTGGTCAGAGTTCACCTGCCATGCATATCCAAATTGTCAACTTCAACTTAAATGACGTTTCTAGTCAGGATTACGAAAATTCGTGCAACGAGATAGCGCAAGCTTTTGCTGACCTGCCTGGATTACAATCTAAATATTGGCTAGCGGACAAAGAAAACAATACCTATGGCGGGGTATACTTATGGGAAAGCCACGAAGCCATGCAAAGCTATCTCGAATCGGATTTATTCAACCAAGTAGCAACTAATCCTGCATTCAAAAATGTTTCCTCCAAAGACTTTAGAGTTTTGGAAGGGCCGACCAAAACTACTCGCGGTTAAGCTAGCCCACTCCACCACTTGAACGCCGCACGGTTGTTTTAGGCTCTTGGAGCCATAGACCAAAGAAATAAAGAAATGAAAGACCGATTGTCCAAGCTAAGTGTTTTGGTTGTCAGCTACAAATATGATTTGAGAGAAGACAACGACTTAATTGAACTCAGCAAAGATGAAGACATGCTGAAAATCTGGAGCACGATTCCTGGACTCGGGGTTAAGCTTGCATTAGCGAATCCTGAGGAAAATGAATACGGTGGGGTTTACCTATTTGAAGATGCCCCTTCATTGGAGTCGTTCCTTGCTTCTCCTCTTCTCAAAGAGTGGGCTGAGCATCCTGACGTTAGTGAGCTTAAGTTTAAGAAATACCAAGTCTTGCCAGGTTTTACTCAGAAGACGATTAAACCAGATTATATCAGCGGGGATTTCATTAACGATCTAGCACCAAAAAATTAATTTGTGGCTTCTTTTGGTTTCTCCAAACCAAGACTATCAGTTAATTGCTCGTTGCGGTTTATGATGCCTCTCTGCATCTCCCTTTTGCAGAAAGATTCTCCAAGCCCAAATCCATTATTGATGAGTTGAGCGTGTGGAGTTGGAACCCCCCCCGCCGGGTGCTTGAGTAAGAAAAACTAAGGCTCAATCTTCCAATATGCTTGGGCCTCTTCTTTTGTGACTAACTCCCGATAGTGCCTAAACAACATCGGCGTATCTCGATGGCCCATTTCCAGAGCCGTTTTGTCTGCTGACTGGTGGAAGGCTAGATGGTAACTGGCGTAGGAGTGGCGCATGATGTCTGGTTTCATTCCAAGCCTGTTTTTTGAAGTATTCTGGATAGACGTTTGGGCTTGTTGATCGGGGGCAGGTCGCCACGAAGCCGAAGCCATGCCTTGAGGTTGCTCGAGAGGCTCACCAAACGGCGTTTACGGGTCTTGGCTTTGACGGCAGTAATCTAAATGTACTGGTCAGTGAAGTCCTGTTGTTGCAGACATTGAATTTCCAAGGGGCGAACACCAGCAAAGAGACCGATGGCAAGATAGGGGATCATTCCGGGGTCAGTTTTAAATGCCGTTAGGAGGAGTTATTGAGCCTCGGAAGAGTGAATATGGATGGCGGGGAATTGTCGCCCATGGGCCGCTTTACGGCCTTGCACGGGTTGCTCTCACAGTAGCCTTCTCGCACGCACTAAGTGAAGAAGGGGCCAATCTTGGCGAGCACTCCATCAATAGTTGAACGGGCCCATTTGCGCTCGGCAAACCAGTGCTCAATGTGAGTGGGGGTGATGGTGTTGGTGTCTAGAGTTCCGTATTGGGTTGAGAGTTGGTTAAGCATTAAATGGATCTGTTTGAAGCTTGCTTCACGTAGGGAGCGGAATTTAAGAGTGGAAAGGTAAATGGGGATAATCTGGGCGAGCGGTTTGGGGGTAGGGTAGGGACGGATCTTGGCTGCCAGTACGGTCTTTAGTAGGGGGAGTTTTCTCTGCTGTGCGACATCAAATGCGGCGATGATGTCCTTTTGTTCTAGTGGAGAGCGACTGCTCCAGAAGTTTGCACAACGTGTGTCGCTCCTGAGCTCTTGCATCCACTGGATGGCGAGTTCTTTGGAAACAAAGAATCGCTGCTTACGTTCGCCATCAACGTATGAGGACACCCTCCACCGGGTATTGCCGTGGTTGACTACTTTCCTAAGTTGCATCCGCTAACCATTCGCTAACCATTTTTTCTGAAAGTGGATGCGTATGAAGAGCGGGTACAAAAATGCGAAGCTAAAGAAGCTTAGGAAAATTGAGAAGAATGGTGCGCACTGTTGGACTTGAACCAACGACTTCTACCGTGTGAAGGTAGCACTCTACCACTGAGTTAAGCGCGCATCAGCGTGGGGGAGACTGTACGGTTGTTTTGCCCGCTGACAAGTCCTTTCCCCTTTGCTTGGTTTAAAACGGCTTTGTGCTTGTCACGCCGGGTTTCCCACTTGGCAGCTTTCAAAAAAACCGTGCTACGCTCCCCGTCGCTGAATTTCGCCAATTATTGGCAGCGGTTGTTTGCGGGGTTTTGGCACTCCGAAAACAACTAGCCACGGGAACACTCGCTGGCAAGTTTCCTTCCAGATCGCTGGCAGGCGCAGGAGGCGTTTCTTCAAGACCAAGGCAGAATCTCGAGCTTGGTTGAGCGAGCTTCGATGGTAGAGTCCGGTTGAACAGTTCTGGCAAACCCTCGCGCCAATAGTGGCGGTAGAGCATCTGTGCGTCCCTGTGGCCTATTGTTTAGCGGCAACAGTTAAAGCGCCTTGAAAACTGCGCTCAATGGGGTGACAGTTCCCTTACTATGAAATCACACCTCTTACTCACAACAATCGCAGCCGCGCTGCTGGTGGGGTGTGAGACTACGCAGCCGTCGTCTCCTGTTGAACCCGCCGAACCCGTTGCCAAAAAGCCAGCGCGGCAGTCGCCTCCATCTCAGTCGAGCTTAGCGACAACCTATCCAAGACCCGCTTTCGAGCCCATGAGTCTTGAGCAATACAAGGCAGCGCATCCTAATCTGCGCGGGCTTGCTTGCGGCATTGAGAAATTCTTTGATACTTACATTAATGTATTCGGTGTCACTATTGCGGCGATGCCAAAGACGCCCGTTCCCGAGATCATTCATGCGGCGAAGGTCTATGCCCAACTCATCGACAACGACGAAGACTTCATCCCGGACGACCGGAAAATTTTCGAATACCATCAGAAAGATTCCGAGGGACGGAATTACCTCATCGTCCTGGTCGATACCAAGGCACTGGATAACGCATGGATCGCCTTCAAGCCCGGCCAGTCCTTCTGGGTTTCGGCACAGGCGCTTCGCCCGGGGCACTCCGGCGTCGGGCACTCGCGGGACGGCGAAATGGACATAGCGGTCGAAGAATTGTTCCACAAGTATGGCAAAGCGTTCCAGAGTGTTTACCCGAAGGATTTTGGTCTACCAGACGAGGAAGCCGGTGATACGTGGTCGTCAACCTTGTCGGATGCAATGGATCGAGCACGCGGTATCGACCGGACGGTGAAGCCTGTCGATGGCAGATGGGTCTATCCCGAAGGCGCTTGGTATAGGTACAACGCGATGTCATGCGGTTGGGGATGCCAACTGGATGAGTACCTGTGGCACGTCTGGGCTACAAACATCGGTTACAATGAGATGCTCACAAGGCAACCTGAGGCACCCAAAGAGGAGGCTAACCCCCGAGGCTGGTGCGAGAACCTTCACTCGGAATGGAAGCCATGCACCAGGCAGGAACTCAAGGAGATGGATTTTGCTGCCTATCACTTAATCAACAACAAAAACTATCAACTGCCCACCAGGATCCCCTTCGGCGAGTATGGTGGCAACCAAGTAGAATACCACGGTTACGAAATGGACGTGCAACCCAATAATAAGGGACAGCGTTTCACTATCAACCGGAACTTCAATCCGAGGCTGACCATAAAGCGCGGAAATACCTATTACTTCGATCAATCCCTGAAAACCAATGCTGGCTTTCCACTCAGATTTTCCACGTCCAAGGACGGCGCCCACCGTGGAGGCGAAGAGTATCGAGAAGGCGTGGCGATCAAAGGTGTGCCCGGAAAGCGAGGTTCCTATGTCAGGATCACCGTGGCCGACAACACGCCCGATCAACTTTATCTGTATTGTCCCGATCAACTCGGCATGACCGGTAAGATAATTCTTGTGATCGAGGACTGATCTGAGAGGTTATGGCTCAAGGGAAACAAGAAAAACAATGCTTATGCCAATAAAACCAA
>Ga0066606_10002331_pt1 | contig 11146 bp, 9 predicted proteins | sample SaaInlV_DNA_100m_FD_60386 | JGI IMG/M metagenome (GOLD analysis project Ga0066606, IMG submission 60386) | Marine microbial communities from expanding oxygen minimum zones in the Saanich Inlet - SI075_LV_DNA_100m | ecosystem: Environmental > Aquatic > Marine > Unclassified | place: British... | reverse complement strand
AATTTGCAAAAAAAACAAAGAGTTATAAGCTCCTGCCATTAACTTGGTTAAATGATTTTGAATCTTTGTTGGCTTTTGTTTTAGGTCCAAAAATTAAACGAAAAGTTAATTTATATAGAAAATATCTTTCAGTTAGAGATGAAAACTATTTAAAGTGGGCAATTAAAGAAATGGTTAATTGGAAACAGAGTATTCCATTAAAAAATGTAATACATATTCATGGAACTTATGACTTGGTTTTTCCAGTTTTAAATCTAAAAAATTATATTCCAGTTGAAAGGGGAGATCACACTATGATATTAAAAAGAGCAGATTGGTTAAATGATTATTTTTTAAAAAATCTAGACTAGATTCTTTTCATTTGTTGTTGCATCATCTTAATTTGATCTGATAACATTTTTTGTTTATCTAATTTTTTAGCCTCATTTAGTAGAGTTGTAGCTTCTCTTTTTCTTCTTTTTTGAATTAATATACCAGCCAAGCTTAATTTTGCCATTGCTAGGTCATGATCCATAGAAAGTCCTATTGAAATTGCTTTTTTAAAATATTTTTCAGCTTGAGTTAAATTTGTTTGCGAACAAACTATTCCCCATAAGTAATTGTAATAACCTACTTGTTTTTTTGTTAAAGAACTTTCTGGATTTTTAATTTTTTTAAGCCATTTTTCAGTTCCTATAAAGTCTTGTTTTCTTAATTTAAAAAAAATAACTAGTATAATTTCATTTTTAAAATAGAGAAAAATAAAAATTATAACTAAAAAAATTAAGGCTATTCCATTACCTATATTATTTTCGTAAAATTGATATATCGAATAAATTAGTGTTAAAAGTGCTAATATTAGTTTTATAGTTTTAGGATACATTGATTAACTGTTTTTTTAATTAATTTTCAATCTTCAAAGTTTTTAAACAATACATTTGAGTTAGTTTAAACTTATTGTATATTTGCCCTCGAATTTTAGTAAAAATAGTTAATTATTTCACATGAAAAGAACTTTTCAACCTTCAAAAAGAAAAAGACGTAATAAACACGGATTTAGAGAAAGAATGTCAACACCAAGCGGAAGAAATGTTTTAGCTAGTAGACGAGCTAAAGGCCGAAATAAGATTTCTGTTTCATGTGAACCAAGACATAAAAAATAAGTGAATAAAAATTTTTAAAATATCAAGGTGTTACTTTTTAAGTAACACCTTTTTTTTTATATATTCATTAACCAAATTAATATTATCTAAATGCCATTAAGAAAAGATTTAAAAAGTATATTGATAATTGGATCAGGTCCAATAGTTATAGGTCAAGCATGTGAATTTGATTATGCAGGTTCTCAAGCATTAAGATCTTTAAGAGAAGATGGAATAGAAACTATTTTGATTAATTCTAATCCTGCAACCATCATGACAGATCCTGTTATGGCAGATCATATATACTTAAAACCTTTAGACACTAATTCTATTAAAGAAATTTTGTCAAAACATAACATAGATGCTGTTCTACCTACAATGGGAGGTCAAACTGCTCTTAATTTATGTATTGAAGCAGACGAGAAAGGAATTTGGGAAGAGTTCAATGTTGAAATTATAGGTGTTGATATTGATGCAATTAATATTACTGAAGATAGAGAGAAGTTTAAACAATTATTAAAAACGATAGACATACCTGTTGCACCTGCAAAAACAGCTACTTCTTTTCTAAAAGGAAAAGAAATAGCTCAAGAATTTGGTTTTCCTTTAGTTATTCGTCCTTCTTTTACTTTGGGTGGGAGTGGAGCTTCACTTGTCTACAAAGCCGAAAACTTTGATGAATTACTTACAAGAGGGCTTGAAGCATCTCCAATTCATGAAGTTTTAATTGATAAAGCCCTAATGGGATGGAAAGAATATGAATTAGAATTATTGAGAGATAAAAATAACAATGTTGTCATTATTTGTACAATTGAAAATATGGATCCCATGGGAATTCATACTGGAGATTCTATAACTGTTGCACCTGCTATGACATTGTCAGATTCTGCTTATCAAAGGATGAGAGATATGGCAATAAAAATGATGAGAAGTATTGGCGATTTTGCAGGTGGTTGTAATGTACAGTTTGCAGTAAGTCCTGATGAAAAAGAAGATATAATTGCTATAGAAATTAATCCTAGAGTTTCAAGATCCTCTGCATTAGCTTCAAAAGCTTCTGGTTACCCAATTGCTAAAGTTGCTAGCAAGTTAGCAATTGGCTATAGTTTAGATGAATTAAGTAATCAAATTACAAAATCAACTTCAGCATTATTTGAGCCAACGTTAGACTATGTGATCGTCAAAATACCTAGATGGAATTTTGACAAATTTGAAGGTTCTGAAAGAACTTTAGGTTTACAAATGAAATCAGTAGGTGAAGTTATGGGAATTGGTAGATCTTTTATTGAAGCACTTCACAAAGCAACTCAATCCTTGGAAATTAAAAGAAATGGTTTAGGTGCTGACGGAAAAGGATATTCAGATTATAAACAGGTTATTAGTAAGCTTACTAATGCAAGTTGGGATAGAGTTTTTGTTATTTATGATGCTATTAAAATGGGTATTTCATTGGACAGAATTCATGAAATTACTAGAATTGATTTGTGGTATTTAAGACAGTATGAATCTCTTGTTAATTTAGAAAAAGAAATTTCAGATTTCGACATAGATACTATATCTAAAGATTTAATGTTAGAGGCTAAACAAAAGGGTTTTGCTGATCGTCAAATTGCACATATGCTTGGTTGTCTTGAGAGTGTAGTTAATAAAAAACGAAAAAAATTTAATATAAACAGGGTTTACAAACTTGTTGATACTTGTGCTGCAGAATTTAAAGCCCAAACTCCTTATTACTATTCTACCTTTGAAGAAGAAATTCAACTTCCCGATGGAACTGTCTACACTCAAAATGAAAGTCAAGTTTCCAATAAAAAAAAGATTGTTGTTTTAGGTTCTGGTCCAAATAGAATTGGACAAGGTATTGAATTTGATTATTGTTGTGTTCATGGAGTTTTAGCCTCATCGGAATGTGGATATGAAACTATTATGATAAACTGTAACCCGGAAACTGTTTCAACTGATTTTGATACAGCAGATAAACTTTATTTTGAGCCTGTTTTTTGGGAACATATTTATGATATAATTGAACACGAAAAACCAGAAGGTGTTATTGTTCAACTTGGAGGACAAACAGCATTGAAATTAGCCGAAAAGCTAGATAGATATGGTGTCAAAATAATGGGTACAACTTACCAAGCTTTAGATTTAGCTGAAGACAGAGGAAGTTTTTCAACTTTACTTAAAGACAACAATATACCTTATCCTGAATTTGGAGTTGCAGAAACTGCAGATCAAGCTTTAAAGTTATCTGATACACTTAATTTTCCTATTCTAGTTAGACCTTCATATGTCCTTGGTGGACAAGGAATGAAAATTGTAATAAATAAAAAAGAGTTAGAGGCCCATGTTGTTGATTTATTACAAAAGATTCCAAATAATAAATTATTATTGGATCATTATTTAGATGGTGCAATTGAAGCAGAAGCAGATGCTATATGCGACGGTGAAAATGTTTTAATAATAGGAATTATGGAACATATTGAACCTTGTGGAGTGCACTCTGGTGATTCAAACGCAACTCTCCCACCATTTAATTTAGGAAAGTTAGTAATGCAACAAATAATTGATCATACAAATAAAATAGCTATTTCGTTAAAGACAGTTGGTCTTATAAATATTCAGTTTGCTATAAAAAATGAAGTTGTATACATAATAGAAGCTAACCCAAGAGCATCAAGAACAGTACCTTTTATCGCAAAAGCATATAAACAGCCGTATGTTAATTATGCAACCAAAGTTATGTTGGGTGAGCTTAAAGTTTCCGACATTGACTATAAGCCTAACTTAAAAGGCTTTGCTATCAAACAACCTGTTTTTTCTTTTAATAAATTTCCAAACGTTAATAAAAGTTTAGGCCCTGAAATGAAAAGCACTGGAGAGAGTATTTTGTTTATTGATAATTTAAAAGATGATCAATTTTACGAATTATACTCTAGAAGAAAAATGTACCTAACTAAATAATAATAATTTATATTAGTTGTTATGGAAATTGTTTTGAACTTATTAATATTAACAGTTCTTGTAATAATTACTTATAATCTATTTTCTAAAAACAAAAAGTCAAATGCATCAATTGACTCTGATTTAAGTAATGAAATAACTAATCTAAGAGTTCAATTAGGCGTTAAAGATGAAAAAATAAGATCCTTAAAAGAGTCTAAAGAATTAGAATCTGAAAATTTAAAAAAAGAATTTAAAATTCTAGCAAATTCAATTTTAGAGGAAAATTCTGAAAAATTTAAAAAACAAAACAAGGATCAGATTGGTTCAATTCTAGAACCACTCGGAGAAGAAATTAAAAAATTTAAGAAAAAAATTGAGGATAACAATATTGATTTTGTTGAAAGAAATACTGTTTTAGATCAAAAAATACAAAGTTTAAATAAACTTAATGAACAATTAAGTAAAGATGCTAATAATCTGGCGAGTGCTTTGAAAGGTGATTCTAAAACACAGGGGGATTGGGGAGAAGCTCAGTTGGAAGTTTTATTAGAAAAATCAGGTTTAATGAAAGATATTCATTACAGTACTCAAGGAGGTTATAAAGATCAAGAGGGTAATATTAAAAAACCTGATTTTATAGTTAGTCTTCCTGATAATAAACATTTAATTATTGACTCAAAAGTATCTCTTACTGCTTATGAATTATTTTATAATTCTGAAAATGATGATCAGAAGGAAAATTTAAAAAATCACATAACTAGTATTAGAAAGCATTTTAAAGACCTTAGTTCCAAGAATTACACTGAGCTTTATGGAATAAATACTCCAGACCAGGTATTTATGTATATTCCAATTGAACCAGCTTTATTTTTAGCTCTTCAAGAGGATAAAAATATTTTTATGGATGCATACGATAAACGAGTAGTTTTAGTTTCTAACACAACACTTTTATCTACATTAAGAGTTGTTTCTGAGCTTTGGCAGTTTGATGATCAAAAAAGAAATGTTTTAGAAATCGCAAAACAATCAGGCTTATTATATGATAAATTTGAAGGCTTTGTTTCTGATTTAATTAAAGTTGGAAATAATATTAATAGTTCACAATCTAGCTATCAAGATGCAATGAATAAACTTTCTGAGGGTAAAGGAAATTTAGTAAGTAAAGTTGAAAATTTAAAAAAATTAGGTGCTAAAACTAAAAAAAACTTACCACAAAAACTTTTAGACAGATCAACTAATTAATTTTTTTAGTATCCCGTATAGTTTGATGGAGAAATTCTCTTTAATTCATTTTTAATCTCAGTGTTTATATTTAAGGAATCAATAAATTGATGAATAGTATCTTGATTTATAGTTGTATTTTTTCTTGTTAACTCCTTCAGTGTTTCATAAGGATTTGGATAACCCTCTCTTCTTAAAATAGTTTGAATCGCTTCTGCAATAACAGCCCAGTTATTATTTAAATCATTTTCGATTTTAACTTTATTTACAATTAACTTGTTAATTCCCTTAATTGTTGATTTGATTGCTATTGAAGAATGACCAAAAGGAACGCCGACATTTCTAAGAACAGTACTATCAGTTAGATCTCGCTGAAGCCTAGATACAGGTAGTTTGGAAGATAAATGTTCAAATATAGCATTTGCAAGCCCTAGGTTCCCTTCTGAATTTTCAAAATCAATTGGATTTACTTTATGAGGCATAGCAGAAGATCCAACTTCATTTTTATTAATTTTTTGTTTGAAATAGTCCATTGAAATATAAGACCAAATATCTCTATTGAAATCAATAATTATAGTATTTATTCTTTTTAAGCAATCAAATAATGACGCTAAATGATCATAATGCTCAATTTGCGTGGTTGGAAATGAGTGATAAAGACCTAAATTACTAACCAAATTAGTTGCAAATTTCTTCCAGTTTATTTTCGGAAATGCAACAATATGAGCATTAAAATTTCCAGTTGCTCCTCCAAATTTTGCTGCTAATGGAATTGAATGTAAACATTTCAATTGTTCAATTATTCTAACTCTGAAAACATCAACTTCTTTTCCTAATCTTGTTGGTGAGGCAGGTTGACCATGAGTTCTAGCTAACATAGATATATCGCTATATTCTAAAACTTTCTCACTTAATAAATCTACCAATTTATTTATTTCAGGAATGTAAATATCTGATAATGCTTCTTTGATTGAAAGTGGAACAGCAGTATTATTTATATCTTGTGAAGTAAGTCCAAAGTGTATGTATTCTAAGAATTTATCTAACTGTAACTCTTTAAATTTATTTTTAATAAAATATTCTACTGCTTTAACGTCATGATTTGTTTCTTTTTCAATTTCTTTAATTGAGATAGCATCTTCGTATGAAAAATTTAAATATATATTTTTTATTTTCTCTATTGATTCGTGAGGAAAACTTTTAAATACAGGGATTTTAGTTTTTGTCAAAGCTATAAAGTATTCTATTTCTACTAAAACTCTATATTTTATAAGAGCTTGTTCCGAAAAATAATTACCATAGTCTTTGGTTTTATTATAATATCTACCATCAATTGGAGTGACGGCGTTAAGATTATTTAGCATCATGACCTTTCCATTTAAAACGAATACAAATGTAAGCTTTTTTAAAAAATATTATTTTCTGTTGAGAACTTTAAATTCTTCATAACATCCACTTATAGCATCAAGAATTTGTAAATCATTTGCAGTGAGAATAAAACTATCCGAAAAATTACAATTTCTTAAAATTTCATCAATATCAATTTTTTGAACCTGAAGAAGCTCCACTAATGTTTCCCTATCGAATTTTGATGAAAGAAGTTCTCTTATTCTGAAATCTTCTTTCATTTGTTTTAGTTTTTTAAACTGTCGAGGCTGTTTACCAAATAAATTATAAAGAAAATCTGCTGGATTAAAAATAGCATTAATAACTTTCGAAAATGCACCTGAATTCCTAGATCCTCCTTCGTATCCTCTTGATGGTAATCCAGGAATACTGTAACGATAAGATTGGCTTACTGGAACGTTTTTAGCATCTATTTCAAGGTATCCTGTTAACTCATATGGTTTCACAATAACTTCCTCTAAAGCATAAGCTAGCTCAGTTAATTGAATTTTAGAGTTTTCAAATTTTAATAAATCATTAGTTACTCTAACCTTTATTGATTTAAAACCTAAGTACGATAAATAAAGTGTATCATTTAATTTAGCAGGTATTTCAAACTTTCCTTTTACATCAGTAATAACTCCAACCACTTGACTTAAATTGATTACATGTACGCTAGGAATAGGTTTATTGTCAGAGGAGTTTTCTACAAATGCTGTAAGGTTTTGAGAAAATATCATGTTTGAATAAAACCCGAAAACAATTGTAAAAAATAAAAATTTTTTCATGAATTTCAAAAATACAAGTAATTAAAGATATACTATCATTTTATATAAAATTTATTAAAAATTTAAGAAATAAAATTTAATAATTTTTTTATAGCTAACGACCTGTGACTTATTATATTTTTTTCATTTATTGAAAGTTCTGCAAAAGATTTATTGGTTCCTAGTGGTGAAAAAATGGAATCATATCCAAATCCATTTTTACCAATTGGATTTTTTAAAATTACACCCTCTACTAACCCTTCAAAAGTGTAAACTTTATTTTTAATAATTAGCGCTATTACTGTTTTAAACCTTGCATTTCTATTGCTTTTATTTTTTAAATTTTTTAATAATTTATTTATATTTTTTGTAGAATCACAATCTTCTCCCGCATATCTGGCTGAACGAACACCAGGTTCTCCGTCCAAAGCGTCTACTTCTAGTCCTGTATCATCTGAAAAAACGTTTAAACCAAATTTCTTAGAAATATATTTAGCTTTATAAATAGCATTACCCTCGATAGTATTTTCATTCTCAGGAATATCTTCTTTAAATTTTAAATCTTTTAGACTTATGATTTTTATATTTTTTGGAATAATTTTATTTATTTCTAATAATTTGTTTTTATTTCCTGTTGCGAATATTAAATCCATGTTTTAATCATTATGATAAGGGTGATTGTTTAAAATTGTAAAAGCTCGGTATAATTGTTCTGTAAAAAATAACCTAATTATTTGATGTGAGAATGTCATCTTGGATAATGAAATTAGTCCTTTAGATTTGGTGTACAGGTCCTTTGAAAATCCAAAAGCTCCACCAATTACAAAAACAATAGTTTTGCTTTCTTGAAATCTGACTTTTAAAAAATCAGCAAATTCCCTTGAATTATAATTCTTTCCTTTTTCATCAAGTAAAAAAAGAAGATCATTTTTTTTTATTTTTTTTAAAATATTTTCACATTCAATTTTTTTGATTTCATCTGAGTTATTTTTTCTGGTTTTTACAGAGTTAACTTCAATTATTTGAAATTTATTAAAAAAATTAATTCGTTTTATATAATCTTCTATCAAACTGATTAATTCTTTATTTTTCGTTTTACCAACTACTACCAACTTAATCTCCATAAACTTAATAATTGATAAATTTAAATTTTATATTTAACTGTAAATATATGTTATTGATTAATATTAGTTTTTCAATGTTTACAAAAGGTTTATGATGAATTTTATTGAAGTAATTATTCCTCTACCAATCAAATCAACTTTTACCTACATTGTTAATGAAAGTGAGTTTAATTTCCTCGAACCTGGATTTCGTGTTATGGTTCCTTTTGGTAAATCTAAATTTATTACAGGCGTAGTTTTGAATAAACATAATCAAGTTCCAATCTCTTATGAGCCTAAAGAAATTGAATTTATTATTGATGACGAGCCTTGTATCACATCAAATCAATTAATTTTTTTTAAATGGATTTCGGAATATTATATGACTTCAATTGGTCAAGTTATAAAAATAGCTTTGCCAAAGTTATTATTGCTAAAAAGTGAAAGTGAAATATTATTATTAAAAAATGATATTTCAGAGTTTAATATTAGTAATGATTCAATGCTTCTTTTTAATTTATTAATGGTTAGTAAAAAGTTGACCTATAAGGATTTAATATTAAAATTCGAAAAATCTAAATTAAATAAAGTATTAAATGAATTACTGACATATTCAATAATTACATTAAAGGAAGAAGTTTATGATTATTTTAAACCTAAATTAATTAATTCCATATCTATTAATGAAAGTATAGATTTGGAATCTTTAAAAAATAAATTAATTGGTAAAAGATCTCAACTTATTGTAGCCAAGGACTTGATTATAAATAAAAATAAATTAAAATTTACTTATAATGAATTGATTAAAAAGTATGGTGTTTCAAGAGAAACTATTAATAATTTAATTAAAGCTAAAATTTTAATTAAATCTTCCCAAATAATTAATAGAACTCAATTTGAAATTGAAGAATTAGTTAAGCCTAAGAAATTAAGTGATCATCAAAATAATGCTCTTCTTGAAATAGAATCAAGTTTTATAGATAAAAATGTTTCTCTTTTGCACGGAGTTACATCTTCAGGTAAAACTGAGATATATGTTAATTTGATTGAAAAAGAACTGTCAAAAAATAATCAAGTATTATATTTGGTTCCTGAAATTGCACTTACAACTCAGTTGATAGTTCGATTAAAAAAATATTTTGGCGAAAAATTATTAGTATACCATTCTAAATATTCTTTAGATCAAAGAACTGAAATATGGAAAATTGTTTTAAAAAATCCTGGTAAAATAATTTTAGGAGCTAGATCATCAATTTTTCTACCTTACAACCAATTAAGTCTTGTTATAGTTGATGAAGAGCATGAAAATGCCTTTAAGCAATTTAATCCAGCCCCTAGGTACAATGCCAGAGATTGTGCAATATATTTAGGAATGATTTATAATGCAAAAACATTATTAGGGTCTGCAACTCCAAGCATTGAGTCATATTATAATGCCATATCAAATAAATATGGTTTAATTAAATTAAACAAAAGGTACAAAGGCATTGAGTTACCAGAAATTTTTTTAAAAGATTTAAAAGAATCTACTGTCAAAAGTAAGATGATCGGAAGTTTCTCTGAAAATTTATTAGTAAACATTAAATCTACACTCGAAAATAAAAAACAAGTTATTATTTTTCAAAATCGAAGAGGGTATTCTCCTTATCAAGAATGTGAATCATGTGGTTATGTTTTTGAATGTAAAAATTGTGATGTAGCATTAACCTATCACAGAGTTTCAGATGAATTAAAGTGTCATCATTGTGGTTACTGTGTTAGTAATGAGAATAAATGTAATAAATGCTCATCTAATTCATTAGTTAAAAAAGGTTTAGGTACTCAAAAAATAGTTGAAGAGTTGAGAGAGTATTTTCCTGATTACAGAGTAGAAAGAATGGATCAAGATTCAACAAAAAATAAAAACTCATTTTTTAAATTAATTAATGATTTTGAACAAAATAAATTTCAAATACTTGTTGGTACTCAAATGCTTAGTAAAGGTTTGGATTTTAAAAATGTAGAATTAGTTGGGGTAATCAACGCTGATAATTTAATTTATTTCCCAGATTTTCGTTCTCAGGAAAAATGTTTTCAGTTAATTCAACAGGTTGCAGGAAGATCAGGTAGAGATAAATCACAAGGAAAGGTAATAGTTCAGACTTTTAACCCTAAGCACAGTATCATGATGAAAATCAAGAAAAATGATTATTTGGGCATGTTTAATGAACAATTGAAAGAAAGGCACATGTTTGATTATCCTCCGTACACAAGGATTATTAAAGTTATTTTAAAAAACAAGAATAAAGAAACTTTAAAAGCTGGTGCGGTTTGGTTTTTCAGAAGTCTTAAAACTAGATTTGAAAATAAAGTGTATGGACCTGAGTTTCCTTTGATCCCAAGGATTCAAAATAGATACATTAATGTAATTCAAATTAAAATTCCAATCAATGAAAATTTATTAAAAAGTAAAAAAATAATTCTAAAAATAGTCTCTAGTTTTGAATCCATTTCAAAATTTAGAAGCATTCAGATTTCTATAGATGTTGATCCTTACAATTAAATGCGATTAGAATTTTGTTAGTGTACATTAAAAATGTATTTTTGCGACCAATTTTTAATAAAA
>Ga0066606_10002325_pt1 | contig 11161 bp, 11 predicted proteins | sample SaaInlV_DNA_100m_FD_60386 | JGI IMG/M metagenome (GOLD analysis project Ga0066606, IMG submission 60386) | Marine microbial communities from expanding oxygen minimum zones in the Saanich Inlet - SI075_LV_DNA_100m | ecosystem: Environmental > Aquatic > Marine > Unclassified | place: British... | reverse complement strand
GAGAAATCAACATGTCCAGGAGTATCCATGAGGTTTAAAATAAATTTCTCTCCTTTTTTAGAAGTATAATTAAGACGAACAGTTTGTGCTTTTATGGTTATCCCTCTTGCCCTCTCTAATTCCATAGAATCCAAGACTTGTTCTGTCATTTCTCTATCTGTTAAACCACCACAAAACTGTATCAATCTATCTGCAAGAGTTGACTTGCCATGATCTATATGTGCGACAATAGAAAAATTTCTTATAGATGAGAGATTTCTCATTACTTTCTTAATGTTGCTTTAAAATTAATGGTAATGACATCAATAATTTGAGTTGAAAGACTTTCAATCTCTTCATCATTAAAAGTTTTTTCTAGAGGTTGAAGTAAGACTCTAATAGCAATACTCTTTGTATCTTTTGCAATTTTATCACCTTCATAGACATCAAAAATTGATACTTTATTGATAAGTTTTTTATCAATTTTTTTAATTTTAGATATTATTTCATCAGCTTTAACTGAGTTAGGAAATAAGAAAGCAAAATCTCTTTCAACCATTTGAAAAGGATTGTTATCAAATGCTGCAATAGTTGATGTTTTTTTAATCTGAAATTGGCCTAACGCATCAGTAAAAACTTCAAAAGCCATTACTGGATTTTGAATATTCATTGATTTTAATAAAATTGGGTTAAGTTCTCCAAAATTTGCAATAATATTTTTTCCTATACGTAATGAAGAGGATTTTCCTGGATGAAATATTTTATTCTCTATTTTTTCATAATTTAAATTATTAATTGGGGTATTCAGAGAATCTAAGATTCGCATAAGGTCTGCCTTTATATCAAAAACATCAATATCTTTGCTGTTAGAATTCCAATTGCCTTCTGATATATTTCCATAACTTATTCCTGTCGCAACATTAGTCTGCCTATCCTCTAGACTCTCACTAAATATAGGACCTACTTCAAATAATTTACCTCTATTAATCATTTTTGATTTATTTAAATTAATTGCATGTAATAAATTCGGAACATTAGAAGGTCTCATCACATTTAGATCAGAACTAATTGGGTTTTTAATTTCTATAACATTATCAGACACTAATTTTGCCACTTGTTTATCCATAAACGACCAAGTAACTGCCTCTAAGTAACCTTGATTAGCTATAACTCTTTTTATTTTATAAAAAGATTTCAAGTTAGAATTAAGTATATTTTTTTTAGAATCCTTATCTTGAATATCTATGAGTGGGATTTTATCAAATCCATAAATTCGAAGAATCTCTTCAACTATATCTGCCTCATCATGAATATCTGGTCTAAAAGATGGGGGAGTGATTATTAAAATATTATTTTGCTCCTGGACCGCAAAGCCTAATGATTCCAGTATATTTTTTTGTTCTTTTATCGAAATTTCTACTCCACCCAATGACGTTACTTTATCTGTATTAAAATTAATTTGTTTTACATTTGTGTTTAAAATATTTGTTTGAACGGTTTTACTTACTTCACCACCACATAAATCAATAATCATTTTAGTAGCTGCTTGCACACCCCAATCTATAGAAGACGAGTCTATGCCTCTTTCAAATCTATATCTTGCATCACTTTGTAGCTTTAAATATCTTCCTGCTTTAGTTACTGAAATTGGATCAAATAAAGCCACCTCTAGAAAAACATTTTTTGTATCAAGACTGCAACCACTATCCAAGCCACCCATTACGCCACCAATCCCATGAAGTTTATCATTATCAGCGATGACAATCATATCAGTTCTGCATTCATACTTTGCTTCATCAAGGGTTAAACAAGTTTCTTTTTCTTTTGCAAAACGCATTTTAAGATTACCTTTAATCTTATCTGCATCATAGACGTGCAAAGGTCTGCCTAAATCGTAAGTAATATAATTAGTTATATCTACAAGAGACGAAATAGGTCTTAAGCCTATCGCTTTTAATCTTTGTTGAAGCCATAATGGACTTTCTTTATTAACAACATTCTTAAAATATCTTCCAGCTACACCTGGACAAATATATTCTTCATCTCCTTTAAAATCTTTTTCCCACTTAACCAGACTCTCAAATGTACCTGCGATATTATTTATTAAAGTATTTTCTTTTAATTTACCTAAACCCGCAGCTGCAAGATCTCTTGCAATACCTCTTACTGAAAGACAATCTCCTCTATTAGGAGTAATATTAATTTCTATTACAGGATCATTAAGATTAAATACGTCTATAAATTTATCTCCTAAATTATATTTTGCTTCAACTTCAATAATTCCATCATGCTCATCAGAAATATCCATTTCTTTTTCAGAGACAAGCATTCCACATGACTCAACACCTCTAATTTTAGATTTTTTTAATCTTATGCCTGTTCCTGGGATAAAACTATTTTCAGGAGCAAAGATGCCTTTCATTCCTGTTCGAGCATTAGGGGCACCGCATACTACTTGAAAAACTCCATCTATTGTTTTAACACTGCACACTCTAAGCCTATCAGCATCAGGATGTTGTTCAGCTTTAATTACTTCAGCAACCGTAAAATCATTAAATGTTTTTGATTTATCCTCTACAGATTCTATTTCTAAACCAATATTTGTTAAAGTATCAACAATTGTATCTAAATCTTTTTCAGTTTCTAAATGATCCTTCAACCAATCTAATGTAAATTTCATACGAGCCTAAACCTCTGATCTTGTTTTAAGATCCAAAGGTGAAAAACCATAATGGTCAAGCCACTTTAAATTAAGATCAAATAAACCGCGCATATCTGTTATCCCATATTTAAGCATAGATAATCTTTCAATACCCATACCAAAAGCAAAACCCTGATATATGGATGAGTCAATGTTACAATTTTCTAATACTTTTGGATTAACCATACCGCAACCTAGTATTTCCAACCAATCATCTCCTTCACCAATCTTTAAAACATTATTTTTTTTAGTATAAGCAACATCCATTTCAGCACTTGGTTCTGTAAAAGGAAAATAGCTTGGTCTAAATCTATATTTTAAATTATCGATTTCAAAAAACTCTTTTAAAAAATATATTAAAGTTGATTTTAAGTCAGCCATAGTTGCATCTTTATTAACTACCAATCCTTCTACCTGGTGAAACATAGGTGTATGTGTGGAATCTGAATCGCTTCTATAAGTTCTTCCAGGTACTATAATTTTTATTGGAGGTTTAGAGCTCATCATTGTTCGGACTTGCACTGGGCTTGTATGAGTTCTTAGAACACTATCCTCTTCATTCATGTTATTTACATAAAATGTATCTTGCATTTCACGCGCAGGATGATGGGGAGGTATATTTAAAGCTGAAAAATTATTGAAATCATTTTCAATATCAGGTCCGGCTTCAACTGAATAATTTAAACTTCCAAAAATTTCAATAATAGTAAAAATTGTTTGGGAGATTGGGTGTATTTTTCCATTTAAACTTTCATTATGAGGCAAACTCACATCAACAGTTTCATTCTTTAATTTTTTTTCTAACTCTTTATTTTCAATATAACTTTTTTGATCATTGATATTTTCTTCAATAAAATTTTTTAATGTATTTAATTCCTGACCTCTGATTTTTTTTTGATCAATTGGAAGTTTACCTAAAAGTTTCATTTCTAAAGGAATGAAACCTTTTTTACCGAGATAATCTAATCGAATGGACTCAACTTCTTGAAAAGTTTTACAATCTTCAATCTTATTTTTAATATCAACAGTATCAACTGATAAAGACATAGGATTAGTATAAATTATTAAAAATTAAATACTAGCTAGCTGATTGAGCTTTTTCAACCAAGGCCTTAAAAGCATCTGGTTGATTAACTGCTAATTCTGCTAATATTTTTCTATCAATTTCTACAGATGTTTTTTTCAACCCAGATATAAATTGGGAATAAGTCATACCGTATAGTCTTACTCCTGCATTAATTCTCTGTATCCAAAGACCTCTAAAATCACTTTTTCTTTTTCTACGGTCACGGTAAGCATACTGCATTCCACGTTCAACTGCTTGTACAGCTACTCTAAATACATTTTTTCTTCTACCGTAATAACCTTTAGCTTTTTTTATTACTTTTTTATGTCTTGCTCTTGCTGTTACGCCTCTTGAAACTCTTGCCATTTTAAACTCCTATTTATTATAAGGTAACATATGATCAATTAGCGCTGCATCACCTGGTGACATAATCGCGGATCTTTTTGTGCTACGTATGAATTTATTAGATCTTTTGCTCATACCATGCCTTTTTCCAGCAGGCTTGAACTTAATCTTTCCAGTTCCAGTTCTAGAGAAACGTTTTTTTAAACTACTCTTTGTTTTTAGCTTGGGCATTCTAAACTCCTTGTTAAATTTACTGCTAGGCTGCCCCGCAGGCCATAGCTAGTTTAGATCGGCTTATAGAGAAATTTTTCTAAGAATCAAATAATAAGTATTTATTTTGCTACTTGAGGGACTAAAATCATCATTATTTGTCTACCCTCAGATTTAGGGTGAACCTCGACTTTTGCTTGTTCCACAACTTCTTGCGTAAGTTTTTTTAGTAAATTAAACCCGAGATTTTGATGCTCCATTTCTCTTCCACGAAAACGCATGGAAACCTTAACTTTATTACCCCCACCAATAAATTTTAAAAGAGCTTTTACTTTAACATTATAGTCATGAGTATCAATTCCTGGACGCATTTTAATTTCTTTAACCTCTATGGTTTTTTGTTTCTTTTTTGCCTCTTTTTTACTTTTTTGCTCTCTATATTTTAGTTTACCATAATCAATGATTTTACAAACTGGGGGATTAGCCTCGGGGGAAACTTCTACTAAATCATAGCCTTCATCTTCAGCATGATTAAGCGCCTCTCTTAAACTAATAATACCTAGTTGCTTACCTGTGCTTGAGATAACTCTAACTTCACTAGCAGTTATTTTTTCATTAGTCCTAGGACCAATATTCTTTTTAGATCTGAAATTTATTACCAAAACTATTTATTTAAGTGGATAAAGCTATTGTAAAATAGCATATTATAAATTGAATATTATTTTCATGTTTTTTATGGATATAATGAAATTGTAATTAAATTCAAGGTCTGTTTTGAAAAAATGGTAAAATTAAAATAATTAATGAAAATTTGTATAGTTCGTAGTGACCGCATGGGAGATATGGTCTTAACTCTGCCTGTCATTCAAGGAATTAAACAAAAAAATCCACAGGCTATAATTCACGTAGTGACATCACAAAAAAATTTAAAAATATGTAAACAGTTTAATTTGATTGATAAAATTTATGAAAAAACAACCTCATCATCAGCTTTCAGTAATTTAACAAAATTAATTAGCGCTGAAAAATACGATTATTATTTTTCATTTAGCCCTGGATGGTACGGTTTATTGTTAGGATTTTTTTCAAAAAGTAAGTTTAAATCTTCTCTAATTCTTAAATCAAGATACAAATCAAATGTATTTAGTAAATTTTGGCAAATAATTTTTAGTAAAATATTTTTTTCAATCTCCTTAGTAATTAACAGATTTCAATCTTTAGAGACTAAAGAAAATATCCACCAAACCATTATGATGATGGATGTGGTATCAAAAAGCAAACTTACAATAAGTGAAAATATTAAGACTGAATTTACATTTACAAATATACTTGCATTAAATGAAGAAAAACCAAAATGTGTCGTTCATCTTTCTTCGAAATGGATTAACAATTACTACTCAGAAAACGATTTTGAAGATTTACTAAAATCATTAAAAGATAAGAATATATCAGTTTATTTAACAAGTGATGAAACAACAAAAAATAAGTTTAGCAAAATTTTTAACATATATCCTGTCATTGATAATCCTAATAACCTGGATGAAAATACCAAAAATATTTTGATATGTAATAATTTTGATTTTGAAAACTGGACAAGTCTAATAAATCAGGCAAATTATGTGATAACCCCTGAAAGTGGATGTACGCATATTGCCTCCTTAACAAAGTGTAAACTTGCAGTGATTTATGATGCAGATAATTCTCCTATAAGTATTAGGCAAGAATATGCACCGTGGAATAAAGAATATTTAGCCTTAGAAACAAATGATAAAGAATTAAATCAAAAACTACTCAATTTTATCTAATAATTTGTTTTTTGAAATATAGTCCTGAACTTCATTAACGCTCAAATTTTCCATTTTATTTTTAAGAAGTAGATGGCTATTTTGTCGAAAACTTAAGTTTGATTTTGTTATACTATTGTCCAACGCTAGACATAAAGTATTAACCTTACTAAGTGCCGCAATATGCCCTGGCCCGGTATCATTTGAAATTATTAACTTACTTTTGGATGCGACCGTATAAATAATCTCAGGCGGTGACTTGTCGATTAAATTAATAATGTTTTTACATTTATCAAGAATTGGTTGGAAAGACTCGGCATCATGTTTTGTGCCCACTAGACAAATATAATAACCTTTTGACTCTAAGAAGGAACATAATTGCTGATATTTAGTTGGTGACCATTGTTTTGCGCGACCTGATTTTGATACACCAGGTATAACCAAGACAATTTCTTTATTCTCCAAACCATAATCTTCCTCTTCAGATACTAACCAACTAAAATCTGGATCAATCTGATCAATATCTATAAGTTTTATCTGATTGTATAAACCCTGCGTTGGACTTTCTTTTCCTTGAGGAGGTATAATGTATCGATCATGGACAAAGCTTCTTGATCCATTAATTCTTGATCTAGAAAATAATTTAATAAAAAAATGATAAAAATTTGTTCTTTTCGAATTTTGTAAATCAATAATTAAATCATATTTACCATTTATAATTTTACTAATAAGGGATAATGTTGAAAAAAAACCCCCCCTATTATCAATAAAGAATTGATCAAACATTTTTATTTTTTTAAAAAAGGGAATAAATTTTTCTTCCGTTATAAGATCAATAACTGAATTATTAAATTTATTTTGAATTGCTAAAATTGGCTCCAATGCAAATACAATATCTCCAAGAGAACCATGCTTAATGAGTAATATTTTCTTAGGATTTAATCGACTCATATAATTTCATATACTGATTAACCATATTTGTTTTTGAAAAATTTTTTTCAATTACCAATTGCGCATCTTGTAAAGCATCTTTTTTTTGATCTTCATTTAAATTTAATAATACCTCTATTTTTTTAGGTAAACCTTGATAATCATGGGGTTTAACTTTGAATAAATCACTTAAATTTTCCAATTGGTTTTTAACCCCTCCATAATCAAAGGCTAAGACAGGGGTATTAGAATACAATGACTCACTTACTGTTCTCCCAAATCCCTCAGCTCTCAGTGGAAAGGAAACAGATAGATCAGCTATCTGATATAAACTTCGCAATTCACCCTGATTTACACTTCCTAAAATTTTGAAGGTATTTGTAAGATTATTGTTTTTAATCTTATCTCGAACTAACTTTGTATAGCTTTCATTTTTTGTATCTCCAACAAATAGTACCAATACATTTTGCGTATCCATTTTTTTTATAACATCAATAAACTCTAATTGCCCTTTCCAACTTGTCATTCTTGCTGGAAATAAAATAATTTTTTTAGCAGTATCAATCTGGTGAGTCTTTATAATATTATCTCTTGTCACAACATCAAGTGGTTGATTAAAATATTTGGTGTCAATACCTCTATTAATGACTGTGATGTTATTTGTTGTAAGATTATATTTTTTTATAATTGTTTCTTTTACATACTCAGAGATTGCAACAAGATGATCCATTTTGGATAAACCTTTATTATACATTTTTTTTAAATACGAGTTCCCTCCATAGACATTATGAAATGTGGCAATTGTTTTAATCTTATTCTTCGACATTAAATTAATCATCCAAGCAGGACCTCTAGAACGCACATGAACTACATTAATATTATTGGCTTTAATAAATTGATTAATCTTTGTTGCTATCAAAGGATAAGAAAAAAAGTTTTTACTATTTACGGGTAATTCATGAACATGGGTAAAACTATCATCAAGTTCTTTGATCATTTTACCACCGGAAGTAATAATAAAGTTCTGTATTTGATTTTCTGATAAAAAATTAGCTACATCAACAGTGCCTCTCTCCACACCACCAGAGTCTAAAGAAGGAACAATTTGAACAAGATTAAAGGATGACATTTTGAGTTAATATTTGTATTCTATAATATGTCTTTTTATAAGAACAAACAAAACCATAAAATTGCCTATAAATCCCTAAAAGGAAGAGGGCTAGGAATCATTTTCATTCACGGTTTAAATTCGGATATGAATGGCGCTAAGGCACTCACCGTAGAGAGATATGCGAGGAAAAATAAGCTTAATTTTGTTCGTTTTGATTGCAGAGGACACGGTAAATCAGAGGGAAAATTTGAAGAATTTACGATGTCTGACTGGAGAAAAGACCTATTAGACATTATTGATCATGTTGCAAAAGGGCCCCAAATTCTCATAGGTAGCAGTATGGGTGGATGGTTAATGATGTTAGCAGCAAAAGCACGACCGCAAAGAATAAAAGGAATGATAGGGTTAGCGGCTGCTCCAGATTTTGGAAAAGATTTATACAACGCCTTAAATAAAAAAAATAAAAAAGAAATTACTACCAAAGGTATTACCAAATATACTTCGTATGGTTTTAGTTATTATTTAACTAAAAAATTTTTTATCGAAGCGGAAAAAAATAGAGTTCTTAAAAAACCATTTCGTTTTTCAAAACCATTAGTTCTTATTCACGGCCTAAAAGACACTGTGGTCAATGAAGATGTCCCTAGAAAAATACTAAAAAAGGTTACAGGAAAAAATGTTAATATTATTTATCTTAAAGAAAGTGATCACCGATTATCAAATGAAACTAATTTAACAATGATCACACAGTCTATTGATTATATTAGAAGTATCTAAATTAATTTATATTTTTTTTTGACGAGTAAATTTAATAATAAGCCAAATTGCAAAACTAAGTTCAGAGAGTGCCATTGGTGCTGTCAAAATAGACTCTATTGTTACTGAAGTTTCATTGAGATGGGGGAGGAATGACTTTAGGTTTTGGACAAGTAAATAACACAAACCACCTAATACTAAAAAATAGCTAAAGAACTTTGGTGTAAAGTCGGACTTTAAACAAACTATACCTAGTGCTAAAAGATGAAGTCCAAAAATAATTAGACCAAGTGACCATATTTTTTCAAAAGATTCAAAATACAATAAACCATTTGATAAACCATTATTATGTATCAAGAGTAATATAAGTTGTGCAACAGCAATTCCTAAAATAAGAGTATAAAGAATTCTTAAGACAGATGATAACGTTGCTAATTTTTTTAGTTGATCTTTATAGATGACATATAAACCTATGGAGACAACTATATCTAATACAATAATTACTAACCAAGATACTATTCCACATTTGCATAAGGTAATATTTTCTAATAACAAACCTGCAGTTAACGCAGAATCATAAGCTTGATAAATAGTTGAATGAACAAATCCATAAACAAATCCGGCAACTAAAGCCATAAGAACAATAGAATAGCCTGTCAAAAGACCCCATTTTTTATGCATTTGGTATGAGTAATTATTCATTGATTTTTTCCAGATAGATATATTTTTAATTTAGTCATAGTATTATGCTTAATATATAAAAAAACAAATATGAAACTTGATCGAAGAATATTACCTACTACAGATAGTATTCAAAACTTCGTTAATAAAAAAAGACTTTATGAGGACGAAATCAATTTTGAAGAATTAAGATCATACCGATTAAAGAGAGTTAAACAAGAATTAGAAAAACAAAATATAGAAGCCTGTCTGCTATTTGATCCTGTTAATATTCGCTATGCGCTAGATACAACAAATATGAGTGTATTTAATATGCATAATCTTACTCGCTATTGTTTTATTCCAGTTGATGGTCCAACTATCTTGTATGAATTTTTTAACTGTGAAAAGTTCTCAAACCATTTACATTTAATTGATGAAATTAGACCAGCGATTACTTGGGATTATTTTTGTCATGGTAATCAAGCTGATGCTCAATTAAAAAAATGGACACAAGAAATTAAAGACATCACGGATACGCATTGCAAAAACAATAAACGTTTGGCCATTGATGTTATTAATGGACCAGCCGTTGAAGAATTAAATAAAATAGGTCTCTCAATTGTTGATGCAAAATCAGTGATCGAGCAAGCACGCGTAATTAAATCTACTGATGAATTGAAGTGTATGACAGCAGCTATTGAAGTTGGCGAAATGGGAATATCCAAAATGAGAGAAGATTTAAAAGCAGGCATGACAGAAAATGAATTGTGGTCAATCTTACATAAAACAAATATTGATCACGGAGGGGAATGGATTGAATGCCGATTATTAACATCTGGAGAAAGAACTAATCCGTGGATGCAGGAATCTAGTAATAAAATTATTCAGCCAGGAGAAATTGTTGCCTTTGATACTGATATGGTTGGCCCTTATGGATATTGCGCTGATATTTCTAGAACTTTTGTTGAAGGTAATAATTTTGATGTTGAACAAAAAAAACTTTATCAGATGGCTGTTGAGCATATTACTTATAATGTTGAGCTTATTAAAACTGGAATGTCTTTTCGTGAATTTACCGAGAAATCTTGGAAGTTATCTAAGGATTACTATCAGAACCGCTATTCTTGCATGATACATGGTATTGGTTTGTGTGATGAGTGGCCTTTTATAAAGTATCCAACTGATGGTGGCCAAAGAGATGGTTGCTTTGAAAAAAATATGACCATTGCGGTTGAGACTTACATAGGAAAAGTTGGTGGTAAGGAAGGTGTTAAACTAGAGCAAATGTACCGTGTAGGAGATAACAATCTTGAGTTAATGTCACACCACCCTTTAGAAAAAATTTAATAAACTATTCAAAAGTAATTGATTTGTGGAGCTATGTGGATTTATTAATTTAACTACCTATTCAATTTTTCTTTCACCTAAAAACGAACTTTTATTTGTTAAGATACATTTGCTGGTAAGAAAGTGAACAATTAGTTTTTGGTAAAATAAAAACTTCATTAGAATATTTTTGTCCTTTTTTAGCCCTTAATTTGTCTATAATTAATATTTTCTTACAGTCTTGAGTTTTATTTCCTTTGTAAACTTTACATGAACAGTGGTAGGGTAAT